>JGI20214J51650_10000671_pt1 | contig 21416 bp, 17 predicted proteins | sample WetSurMetagenome_FD_51650 | JGI IMG/M metagenome (IMG submission 51650) | reverse complement strand
GGCGTCAAATATATTCCCGCCCCCCGCCTCATCCGCATTCAGTTCACCCGATACGGCAAGCCTCTTTCTCAGTTCCGCAACACGATGGGATCTGGACCCCTTTTTTAAAGAGGGGCCGGCCGGCAACACAGGCCATTCGCCTTTTGACGCCAACTCCCTATATTGCGCGAGTGAGCTTTTTAGACGGATATATATGCCCTTTTCAGGACGCAACCCCGCCAATACCCCGCTTATCCGATTTTCCATAAGCGCCTGCTCAAGCAGAGTGGAAACATCGACCCTTGAGCTTTTTGCATACCATTGCGATGCGGCGGGCAATGGGTTTGAGCACCCGGCGGAAAGGTGACAGGCAAGGGTGAGAAATGAGTCTGTGAGAAGTATGTCAAGATCGGCAAGACGTTCCGGATCATGGGATAATTCCCTGCCGGCATCGTCCACAAGAGATCTTATACGCTCAAGGTGATAATATGCGGGAGAAAGTCCGTCACCATAGGCTGCATCCAGTTCTTTTATGAGCATGTCGACCAGGATCAGACGGCCGGCCCGACTCCATGCGGGCTGATATGCCCTTCCCTTATAAAAGCCTTCAACGAGGACCGCAGAGCGCACCTGCTCTCCCAGGACGGTCTTTTTTGAAGCGGCGATTCCCTGGGCGCTCTGCCGCATAATATGCATGGAGACTTCGGCATCAATAAATGGGAAGAACACATCACCTTCGGAGGAAATAATGCAGGCGCACAGGGAAAAAACCGTGAAAACAAGAGCGACAATTACCTTGTTTATTGCAGAGATCACCAGTGTCTGAATCTGCCGGAATCAAGGTGGACAAAATCCGATTTTTTATAATATCCGACTCCGCCCAAATGCAGATTAAGCGCCTCATCCCTGAGTTTGCCGAGATCTACTCCGGATATCCTTATATCTATGGCCTTACCCTCTAAATGCAGACTGTTCCGGGCAACATGTCTGCCCTTATTTATCAGCAGCTTATTATATTGGGGCGATCTGTAGCCCGATATCACCTGGATTTCGTTGCGGCCGCCGCATCTCTTGTCAACCATATTAACGAATTCGATCACATCCCTGTCCATATCATGCACTTGTCCGGTATAATGACACCTCAGAATCCAGTTGAGATCCCTTAGCGCTCCCGGATCATATACGCCGAATGCGTTTCTGAACTTAACGGTGAGCTTGTCGTCGGTATGCAGATTCAAAAGGGATATCTTTCCTTCCGGCAACATCATTCTTGTATAAGAAAAAGCAGGGACGGGAAACAGCGAAGCTGCGACAACTATAGAGGCCTTCAGGAAAAACCTCCTGTCAAAGGAAAGAGAAAACAATGATTCGGAGCTTGCGTTTATAATTTTTCTCCAAGGGGTAATATTACCGGATTTATTGATAAAGGCGGTTAAACCATTTGCCGAGTGTTTATTATACCATAAACAATAACTTCAATACCTGCCCGGCTGATTTACAGGTATTGTCCGCAATGCGCGCGGAATGATGACATTCCAGGCATTTACTCATTCAATAAATGGTATAATGGTGAAGATTGCATGTCCGGACGGCTGACGCTGTCCGGGGAATCATGTCGCAAAATGGGGTTGGAAGATAATTAACATGAAGGCATCGACATCCTGCTGTACGCTGACCCTGAAGAACCTGCTCATCATGTTTTTCATGCTGGCTTTGTCCGCGGGATGCGCTTCGGAAGCGGAGAAAGAATTCCGGAAAGCGAGCGGCCAAACGGTTGCGGTCGATCAAAGCTACCGGCTTCTTCACAAGTACGGCGAGGCAAATGCAGTAGAGGCGGGAGCTTACAAATTTGAATTCGGTGAAGAAAACAAAAAGTATATCCGGCTTGTATCCCTGGTGACGGATGATTCAATACTGATTGATTACACCGAATACAGGAACATAATAGACAACAAGCTGTTCCGCAATGCGACCCCGGCCGACATTGAAAAGGCGCAGCGTGAAAAAAAAGCGGGGCATAAGCTTTACAAAACCGGATCGGTCAGCCTTCAAAATCTCGTTCTGGTTGCAGGGAAACAGTATCAGCGCGAATCGATAATCAGGGCAATAGACGCAACCGATTCAAACGCCAAATACCGTCCGGACCAATCGGTAATATTCAAACTGGAAAGAAAATATTATTATATGGGCATGGCAATGATCTCTTCCGCCCATCCTGCCGTTTATAAGATTACGTTTATTAAATATAAGGGCTTGCCGTGGACATATAGAGATCAGCATTGAACCTGTCTGCAGACGGACCATTACCGGATCAATCCGCCGGGGCCTCTGATTTTACCGCGCCGGCCTCCGCCCTCGGAAGTTTTGACATAATCTCTTCCGGAGCAGTGGAATTGTTGAGAGCGTCATCGTAGCTGATAATCCCCGCCCTGCAAAGTTCTATCAGGGAATGATTCATCGTCATCATGCCGGAGCGCGCGGCCTGCATGATCGAATATATCTGCCCGTTCTTTCCCTCCCTAAGAAGGGTCCTGATGGAGTTCGTGGGTATAAGTATCTCACAGGCCGGGGCCCTGCCGCCGCCCTCCCTGTTTTTTATGAGTCTCTGGGATATGATGCACTCCAGGCTCTCCGCCAGCAGGCTGCGGGCATAGTCATGGTTCTCATGGGCGAACAATTCCACAATGCGGCCTATGGTCTGGATGGCTGAATTCGTATGCATGCTGGCGAGCACGAGATGGCCCGACCCCGCAATGTTGAGCGCGGACTCGACCGTGGTCAGGTCTTTAAGTTCGCTTAACATCACTATGTCCGGGTCCTGCCTCATTACAAAATTCAGGGCCGAGGGAAATGATGGGGTGTCGGAATCAAGTTCGCGCTGGTTTATGATGCATTTTTTATGGCTGTGCAGGAACTCGATGGGGTCTTCTATGGTAATAACATGGGCCTCGCGTTCGGAATTGATCTGTTCGATCATAGACGCCAGGGTAGTGGACTTCCCGCTGCCTGTCGCTCCTGTAACGAGTATAAGCCCCTGTTTCTTTTTCAGTATCTCGTCGATAATCCGGGGTATACCGAGCTCCCGCAGGTTTTTGATCTCAAAGGGGATCTCCCTGAAGGCCCCGGCAACGGCCCCCCTCTGTAAAAAGACATCGGCCCTGAACCTGCTGAGACCCTGAATGCCGAAAGAGATATCTATCTCGCTCTGGGCCTCGAATTTTTTCAGCTGCGCCCCGGTCATGAAGCCGCAGCAAATCTCCCTGGTGTCTTCAGGCGAGAGTTCGCGATATCCCTCAACAGGTGTAAGGTTCCCGGATATCCTGAGCCTCGGACAGGCCCCGGTGGTAACATGCAGGTCCGAGGCGCCCTTTTCCTTCATGAGCCTGAGAAGCTTGATTAGTTCGGTCATGCGCCGCTCAATCCTCGAAGGTCACTCTCAGGACCTCATCAACGGATGTCGTCCCGTCGACCACCCGCTGGATGCCGCTCCGGCGTAATGTGGCAAGGCCGAGCATTATCGCCTTATGTTTGATCTCGGCAGCCGTAGGATTACGCATCAGCAATTCCTGTATCTCCGCGGTTACAGGCAACACCTCAAATATGGCGGTCCTGCCCGAATATCCCGTGTTGTGGCAGCGCTCGCAGCCGGCCCCGGTATAGCAGGTGAATGTGCCTATAATATCCGACGGGAACCCGATCTGCATCAGGGTCGTCTCATCAAATGCCTGTTCAACCCTGCAATTATCGCATATCTTTCTCACCAGCCGCTGGGCCACGCACACGGATACACTCGATGATATGGCGAAAGGCTCAATACCCATATTGATCAGGCGGGTAAGGATACCGGCCGAGTCATTCGCAGGCAGTGTGCTGACGATCAGATGGCCCGAAAGGGCCGCCCTGACCGCAAGTTCCGCTGTGGCGCGGTCCTTCAGCTCTCCTACTGCGATTATGTCGGGGTCCTGCACAAGCAGCGATTCGAGGGCCGCAGCGTAAGTAAGCCCCAACTCGGGCTTGATCCGCGTCTGATTGGCCCCGAACAGATTGACCTCTATCGGGTCTTCGAGCGTCATTATATTTATACCTGATTTATTAAGGTCTATCAGCGCCGAGTAGATGGTCGTCGTCTTTCCGCTGTCGATGGGACCGGCTATAAGCGCGATACCATGGCCCCGCTCAAGGGCCGCCCTGAAATTGCGCAACTGTTTGGCGTCAAATCCGAGTTTGGCTATATCGAATTCGACATTGGCCCTGTCTATGACCTTTATAACAATCTTTTCTCCGAACTGGGTGGGAAAAGTGGATGCGCGGCAATCTATCTCTTTGTCGGCCCCGAACCTGAACTTGAGCCTGCCCGACTGCGGCATCTGCTTCTCGGCCAAATCGAGTTTAAACAGGCTTTTTACCTTCGAGGCCATTACATCCTTCATCTCCACCGGAAGCTTCAGCACAGGCTTCAGCACGCCGTCGATACGGAAGCGGACCCGCAGCACATCTTCTCCGGGTTCAATGTGCACATCGCTCGCCCTGTACTTGACGGCATTGACCAGCATCCCGTTAAGCATCTTTTCCACAGGCTGTTCCAGCCCCTTCCGGTCCGCCTTTTCAGCAGGAGCCACCACGGTCAGCTCTTCGAGCGACCTGTCAAGGCTGCGGCCGACCTGCTCGGGCTGGGCCTGTGACGCCCTTTTGGCAACCTGCTGGGACTCGACAGGTTTCCTGGCCTTTTCACTGGGAGGATAATAACGCTCGATAGCGTCCATTATCATGGATTCCACCGCGACATAGATTGAGATATTCATGCCGCTGATAAACTTGATGTCCTCAATAGCAGCATGATTGGAGGGGTCGGCCACGGCGATCCTCAGATTGCCTCCGGCAAGCATGAGCGGAATCACGTGATACCGTTTGGCAACATCATAAGAAATATACTTCATGAGCGCGGCGTCGAACTTGAATTCGGTAAGATTTATGGGGGGAACATTGTATTGCCTGCTCAGAAAGGTGATTATACTCTCTTCCGAGACCGCATCAATCTTCACCAGCGCCGACCCGAGCCTCTGCCCTTCCGCCTTCTGGAGTTTCAGCGCCTCTTCGAGCTGTTTCTCGCTGATTATCCTTGCCTTTAGCAATAACTGACCCAATAATGTTTTATCCATAATATTGATTTTAAATGAAATCGCAAAATTTTCAAAGCGCCCGGGCGATCTTATGGAATTCATGATGGATACGAACAGGCGGAAAGGGTTACAATAAGCGCTTAAAGAGCCGGGAATCAGGCAGTCGGAAGCCGTACCCAATGTGTAACAGTTTTTCACTATGAATGCCGAATCCCAAACTCCGACTGCTCCGGTAAAGGACCGATTAAATGATAGACACGCATTGCCATCTCGAAATGAATGAGTTCAACGCCGACCGCGACACAGTTATCAGGCGCGCAAAAGAGGTCGGCCTGGAGGCCGTTATCAATGTGGGTTCGGATCTGCCGGGCTGCATAGGGGCGGTTGAACTTTCCCGGGAATACGATTTTATCAATGCGGCTGTCGGCATCCATCCGCATGACGCAAAGGATTTTTCGGAAGAGATCTTCGACCGGATCAAAGCATGGGCCTCGGAAGGGCATGACCCCCTGGCAACCATGGATTCCGATGGGTCTGTGCATGCTCCCAAAATAGTCGCCATAGGAGAAATAGGACTTGACTATCACTACGACCTCTCCCCTCGGGGAAAACAGAGGGAGGTCTTCGGAGCCCAGCTCCGGTTTGCAAAGGAGGCCGGTCTGCCCGTAATAGTGCACAGCAGGGAGGCGCAGGAAGAGACGCTCGAAATACTCGCGCGGTCCGGCGTAAACAAAGGCGTCATGCATTGTTTTTCGGGGGACATGAAGATGGCTGAAGAGACCCTGGCCATGGGCCTTTACATCTCTTTTGCCGGCACAGTCACATTCAAGAAAGCGCATGAGCTCGCCATAGTTGCAAAGTCAGTGCCGGATGAGCGGCTGCTTGTCGAGACCGACGCCCCATATCTGGCTCCTGTCCCTTATCGCGGCAAGAGGAATGAGCCTGCCTATGTTATGGAAACGGCCAAATTCCTGGCCGGGCTGCGCGGGGTGTCCATAGAAGATATCGACCGTATCACCACTCTGAACGCGAAGAGATTGTTCGGCATAGGCGAAGCTGATGCGGGTAAAATCGCATACAAGATACGCGACAGCCTGTACCTGAACATAACCAACAGATGCACCAACAAATGCGGGTTCTGCATCAGGTACCAGTCTGATTTTGTGAAGGGGCATAATCTCAGGCTCGAAAAGGAGCCTACCGAGAAAGAGCTGAAACAGGCAATCGGAGATCCGTCTTCATACCGCGAGATAGTCTTTTGCGGGTATGGAGAGCCAACCCTCAGGTTCGATGTCATAAAATCGATAGCGGCATGGGTGAAAGAGCGCGGCGGGAAGGTGAGGATCAACACCAACGGGCACGGCAACGTGATAAATAAAAGAGACATCCTGCCGGAACTGAAGGGCCTTGTGGACGCGCTGTCCGTAAGCCTTGACGCCCAGGATGGAGAGACCTACGACAAAATCTGCCGCCCTGTTTTCAAAGACGCGTTTGCCGCTGTTGTTGATTTTCTGCGCGGGGCCAAACTTCATATCCCCGATGTCAAGGCTACCGTCGTCGAGATGGAAGGCGTCGATGTCGAAAAGTGCGGACAGCTTTGCGCTTCCCTCGGCATAAAACTGAGGGTGCGGAAACTCGATATTGTGGGATAAGAGGGGGATAAATGCGGTTCATTGCAGACCTGCACATACATTCAAAATATTCGAGGGCGACAAGCGGCGACATGAATCCGGAGGCCATCTGGAAATGGGCACAGCTTAAAGGCATTTCGGTGGTCGCCACAGGAGACTTCACCCATCCCAAATGGTTCAGGGAACTGGACGATAAACTCGAACCCCTCGGAAACGGCCTTTTCAGGCTGAAAAAATCCCATCGCATCGACGGCATCCCGGAGTTGTGTCAAAGCGAAGTCTCCTTCCTGCTTTCGTCCGAGATAAGCTGTATCTACTCAAAAAACGGACGGACGCGCAAGATACACTGCCTGGTGTTTGTCCCCGATTTCCCGTCCGCCGCAAAACTGAGCGTGGCCCTTGCGAAGATAGGGAACCTCAATTCCGACGGCAGGCCGATCCTCGGCCTTGACGCAAAGGAGCTGCTCAGAATAGTTCTGGACACTGCTCCGAATGCGATGCTCGTCCCTGCGCATGCATGGACCCCCCACTTTTCGGTATTCGGGGCCGTTTCCGGTTTTGATTCGATGGAAGAGTGTTTTGAAGAACTCACCCCGAATATTTATGCGATAGAGACCGGCCTTTCATCCGATCCGGCGATGAATCATCGCCTCTCGGCCCTCGACAATATCACGCTCATCTCGAATTCCGACGCGCACTCTCCGGCCAAGATGGGGCGCGAGGCCAATATCTTCGATACTGAATTATCATATAATGCGATGCTCGACGCCCTGAAGACACGGAAGGGATTCGCAGGGACCATCGAATTTTTCCCCGAGGAAGGCAAATACCACCTTGACGGGCATAGAAACTGCGAAGTCAGCCTTACTCCCGCAGAGACAAAAAAACATGACTACCTTTGTCCGATGTGCGGCAAAAAGGTGACTGTAGGGGTTATGCACCGGGTAGACCTGCTGGCCGACAGGGAAGAAGGCTTCAGGCTGAAGAACGCGCCGCCGTTCAGGTCGATCATCCCCCTTCCCGAGATTATATCCGAAACAATTCAGGTAGGGGTCAGCAGCAAGGCGGTCGATTCAATATACCGGAAACTCCTGGAAGAACTCGGAAATGAATTCTCGGTCCTGCTGGACTGTCCGCTGTCGGACATTGAAAAGGCCGGTTCGGCCCGGCTGCGCGAGGCGATTGAGCGCGTCAGACAGGGCAAGGCGCATATTGAGCCCGGATTCGACGGCGAGTTCGGCAAGATCAGAATATTCGAACAGGTTGCGCGCAAACAGGTGAAAGGCCAGACGATGATGTTTTGAGGCATTGTTATAAATAAAAACAGCAAGGAGAACAGAACAATGAAAACGGAAGATCGCATTTTTGCGCTTGAAGGCCAAATTGACACACTGAGTAATCTCTGTTGCACCATCGCCGCATTGCATCCACACAAATCACAGTTACTGGAACTCATGAAAGGTCACCAAAAAGCCGTAGCGGCTGAAATTACCGCCGAGCCCTATGCAACAAATTATAAAACCGGGGTAAAAAAGGTCATTGATAATCTGGAGACCGCGATTTCGACCATTGTAGTCGCCTCGCAAACAGGTCAGTCAAAGCCCTTAAAACAGAATCATTGAACTGTTTAAAAAGATGAAACCTCCCTATAATAATGCGCTGCATAAAATCGGCGTTGAATGGCCCACGCCTTTTCATTTGCTTTAGTATTATGCCTGTGAATGTGGAAAGGGCCTGGTCTATGGTTGCCCGCAGGCGGCGGACAAGCCGGGGATGTATAGGGTATCTCGTTATTGCCGCATGCAGCGCAATTTTCTTGATGCTTTCCGGGTGCGGCGGTCATCACTACACCCACACCGCAGCTTCGCCGAAACACCCCAGGACAGCGCGTGTTGCGCTGGTAAAAATGGGGTATGCCATACAGGTGGGGGCCTTCGCCGAGGTGGAAAACGCGGCGACCCTCTCTGAAAGCCTGCGCCTGTGGGATATAGACGCCACCTACTTCCATGCAAAGGGGGGGCTGTACAAGGTGCGTTTCGGCAACTTCCCCAGCCGTAAAGCGGCGCGCGACCGCGCCGAATCCCTGCGGAAGGCAGGGGTTATCGATGTTTTCTATATAGTCAGCCCCGATCAATACTCAGTCGCCCGCGAGAAAAAATACGGGACCTCCTATGTGCGTGCGGAAATAGTGAAGACGGCGAGGAGTTTTGTCGGCGTCCCGTACCTGTGGGGCGGAAACTCCCCGGAGACCGGATTCGATTGCAGCGGACTCATAGTGGCCTGCTATCACCTGAACGGTCTGGATTTGCCGAGGACATCCCGGGATCAATTCCGTGCGGGCGCGCCGGTCGAGCGTGGAAGACTGGCGCCCGGGGACCTCGTCTTTTTCGCAAATTCAGGAGAAGTGATAACGCATGTCGGCATGTACGTAGGCGGCGGCAAATTTATTCATGCCCCGGGGCAGGGCAAGAATATACGCGAGGATTCCTTGTCGGGCGTGTATTACGAAAAGCGGTTTCGGGGAGGAAGATCGTATTTTTAGCGAGGGGACATGGTCTTTTTCTCCGCTCGCGGCGGATTTCCAGGTGATAAATCCCCTGCTTCGTCAGGCCAATTAATTACAGGTTGCTTTCAGCCGCAAAGAAAGTTTACTCTTAAATTGGAAAGACTGTTGCACCGCTGGATATTTTCTTCAAGAAAGGACGGACTTATGTTCTACAGAATACTTGTGCCTTTGGATGGATCAGCCTTGTCCGCGCAGATATTGCCGAAGGTCGAAGAACTCGCGAAAACCTGCAAATCCGAAACTATCACGCTTATAACAACCGGCATATCTTCGACGACCGAGGATTCTTCCTATCCGGGACTTAAAAAATATGCGGCCGAAATCAGGGCCGCCTCCGAAAAGAATCTTACCGCATATGAAGCCGAAATGAAGGCCAAGGGACTGAACGTCAACAGCGTCTACCTCGAGGGCGAGCCGGCGCAGACGATAATCGCTTACGCCGCTGAAAACAAGTATGACCTTATCGCCATGGCAAGTCACGGCAAGGGTGAGATGGTATGGTTGATCGGAAGCGTGGCCAGAAAAGTGGCGTCCTATTCCACAGTGCCGGTCCTGCTCATGAGAGTGCTGGATATCGGCGGGCAGATAACCAGGAAAGATTAAGGGGCAATGGAAACAGCCGGACAGCAGGCCTGAACAAGTCCTGAAGAAACGTTTTTATTGTCCGGGGGAGGTCAAATCCTCCTCAACTCCTTGTATGCGTTTATCAGCCCGTTGGTCGAGGCGTCATGCGAGACCGCCGGTTGTTCGGTCCCCAGTTCGGGTAAAATCTTTTTCGCAAGCTGCTTCCCGAGTTCGACTCCCCACTGATCAAAGCTGTAGATGTTCCATATTACGCCCTGGACAAATATCTTGTGTTCGTACATGGCGATCAGGCTGCCCAATGTCCTGGGTGTAAGCTGTTTGAAGAGGATGGAGTTTGATGGCCTGTTGCCCTCAAAGGCCCTGAACGGCCAGAGCCTCTTTATAGCATCCTTTTTCTTGCCCTCTTCAAAGAGGTCCGAGAGAATCTCCTCCTTGCCCTTCCCGGTCATAAGCGCCTCGGTCTGGGCAAAGAAATTGGAGAGCAATATATTGTGATGTTCGCCGACAGGATTATGGCTTATTGCAGGCGCCAGAAAATCGGCAGGCACAAAACTCGTTCCCTGGTGCAGCAGCTGATAGAACGCATGCTGGCCGTTTGTTCCAGGTTCGCCCCAGATGACCGGGCCGGTCAGGTAGGCGACCGGACGGCCCGAGCGGTCCGTCGACTTGCCGTTGCTCTCCATATCGGCCTGCTGGAGATATGCCGGGAAACGGCGCATGTACTGGTCATACGGCAGGACGGCCGCTGTAGCGGCGCCGAAAAAATTGTTGTACCATATTCCGATCAGTGCGAGCAGCGCCGGGATATTGCGCTCGAAAGGTTCGCTCCTGAAATGCATATCCATATCATGCGCGCCGCTGAGGAGTTCGATAAAGTTTTCGAATCCCGTGTACGCTGCGATTGAAAGACCGACCGCCGACCATAGGGAATAGCGGCCGCCGACCCAGTCCCAAAACCCGAATATATTATCGGCTTCTATGCCGAACTCCTGCGCCTTCTTTATGTTGGCGGAAATCGCCGTGAAATGTTTTGCGATATGCCGTTCATCTCCTGCATGGCCTACAAACCAGGCCCTTGCCGTATGGGCATTGGTCATGGTCTCCTGCGTGGTAAAAGTTTTTGATGCGATCATAAAGAGCGTGGTCTCCGGGTCTATGGTCCTGAGGACTTCGGATATATGTGTTCCGTCCACATTGGACACAAAATGGATGCTCATACCGTCTTTGGCGTAGGGCTTCAGGCACTCCGTTACCATCATCGGCCCGAGGTCGGAACCGCCGATGCCTATATTCACAATAGCGGATATTTTTTTACCCGTATAGCCCGTCCACTCTCCGGAATGCAGGCGGTCGCAAAAAACCTTCATCTGACCGAGGACACGATTGACATCAGGCATCACATCCCTGCCGCCGAACATGACCTCCGTGTTGGCGCGGTTTCTCAACGCCACATGCAGCACGGGCCTGCCCTCGGTTTCGTTAATACAGTCGCCGCTGAACATCTTTTCTATTGCATCTCCAACATTGGTTTCGCGCGCCAGCTCCAGCAGGAGACCCAGGGTCTCGTCGTTTATGCGGTTTTTGGAATAATCGAGGAGGATATCATTAAAACGGACTGAGAACTTCTGAAAGCGTCCGGGGTCCTGCGAAAAAAATTCCTTCATATGAATATTTTTGACAAGTTTAAAATGATCGGTAAGTTTGCGCCAGCTGACGGTCCTCGTGGGATTAACGGACTGCAACATTTTTACCCTCCTGCGATGGATATTGAGCGAAGTATATAAAAGGATACTTGAATTATACTTGAAAAATCATCCGGCATGAAGGGCGGGAAAGGCCGCTCTTTTAAGTTGCTTTTTCCGCGCCTGCCGCCCCGGGCTTCCTTTTGCGCCGCCTGCGTTTCTTTACCGGCGCGTCGGCCTGCGGCGGCGGCCCCGGTTTTGACGCAGGCTTCGGTTTCCGGTTATCCTTGAACTTGTCCTTGCGTCCATGCCTGTCGACGTGACGCCTCCCGTCATCCTTGCCGCGCTCAACAGGGGCAGCCCTTCTGTAATCGGAAACAATCATGTCATCGGTAATAGGCATGACGGGTATCTTCTGTTTGATGAAGTTTTCGATATCCGGAAGTGAGAAGACATAGCTTTCGCAGGCCAGGCTTACGGCCTTGCCCTCAGCCCCTGCGCGTCCCGTCCTCCCGATCCTGTGGACATAATCTTCCGGGTCCTGAGGGAGATCATAATTGATTACATGGGTTACGCCCTCAATATGCAACCCCCGGCTTGCGACATCGGTTGCAATCAGCACGGGGAATTTGCCGTCCTTGAAATTTGAGAGTGTCTTTATCCTCTTTGGCTGGGGAAGATCGCCGGTAATGGCCGCAGTCTCGATGCCGTTAGCTTCGAGCAGCCGCTTCAGCCGTTCCGCGGTGACCTTCATGTTGCAGAACACAAGATAGCGCCCCTCGGGCTCGCGCCTGACGATGCCGAGGAAGAGCCCGAACTTTTCGGCCTTCCCTACATGGTATATCTGCTGCTCGGTCAGCTCCACAGTCATGCTCTCGGGAGTGACGACAAACTTTTCGGGCATGTTCATGAATTCGTGGGAGAGTTCCATTACCCTGTACGAAAGGGTAGCGGAGAAGAGCATGGATTGCCGTTCATTATACGGAGACATGCGCTTGAGCAGGAATCGCAGGTCTGCAATGAACCCCATGTCGAACATCCGGTCGGCCTCATCTATCACAAGGAACTCAGTCTTCTTCAGGCTGTAGACCTGCTGCTTGAGAAAGTCTATCAGACGCCCCGGCGTGCCGATGATCATATCAACACCGCGCGCAAGTTCGTTTCTCTGCTTCTGGTAGTCGATGCCGCCGAATACCGCAATGATGCGAAATCCCGATGAACCGCAGAGTATCTTCGCCTCGGCGTCTATCTGGGCCACCAGTTCGCGCGTCGGCGCAATGACCAGGGCGCGTGGAGAAGAGCCGTACCCCGGATGAGGCCTGGATAGCATACGCGAAAAGACGGAGATAAGGAAGGCGGCGGTCTTGCCCGTGCCTGTCTGGGCCTGGGCGGCGATGTCTTTTCCGCTCAAGGCAGCCGGAAGCGCCATTGCCTGGACCGGCGTACATTCTGTAAAACCGGCAGTCCTGATTCCGTCCCGGACCGCATCCGGTATTTCAAGCTCGTCAAATCTCATAGTGCCTATATGAATTATAAACGAGGTGGACAGGAATAAGACAGCCCGAGGCAAATCCCCTTCCCGAAGCCCTCATGACATGGCATAAAGAAACGGCGCCCGGTCTCTCAAATGGACGCCGCCCTCTGACCGCAAAAAACGGATTTATCCTGTGGTGACCGGGTTGCGGTGCAATCTCGATCCTATGATATAGTTGCCTGAGGACATCTCCTGATGAATACGCCCCCTGCGCACATGCCCCTTTGAAGAGGCGGACTTTAATTCCTTGTTCTTGAACAGCATGCATGAACAATAGCCGCCGGTGAAGCAGAATCTTTCCATTTCGTCGATACTCGGCACATAAGACACATCAGAACTGGTGCAAAATCCGACGTAATCTTCAATGAAGCAGGGGCATACCATATTCCTACCTCCTATTGAAAAAAGTTTGGGTTACTGGATAGCGTTTATAATATAACTGTTAATTTGCGCCCAAACTATCAGCTCGAATCTGAATTCCCTGTCGGTAATTGTCTTATAAAACTTTAGGGGATTAATCAAAAGAAAATTTGGTATACTTTTTATAAAACGTAATAACAGGAGGATGACATGCCGGTTGCCGATTATAATACATATTGCAGGATGCTGGACAGGGCGCGGGAGGGGAATTTCGCGTACCCGGCAATAAATGTAACCTCACTCACCACAGCCAACGCCGTATTGCGCGGACTTGCGGAAAGCAGGAGCGACGGGATCATCCAGTTGTCCACAGGCGGCTGCGCCTTTGCGTCGGGCACGACACTGAAAGATATGCCCATGGGCGCGATATCCATTGCAGAGCATATCCACAGGGTCGCCGCGAAATATCCGATATATGTTGCGCTGCATACCGACCATTGCCAGGCCGACAAACTCGATAAATTCGTAAACCCTCTTATAGCCGAGACCGAGCGGCGCAGGGCCGCAGGCCTGCCGAATCTGTTCAACAGCCACATGTTCGACGGCAGCTCCCTGCCTCTTGATGAGAACCTCGACATTGCCGTCAAACTGCTGGAACGCTGCGCCAAAAACGAGATCATACTCGAAATCGAGACAGGCGTTGTAGGGGGCGAGGAAGACGGGGTTACAGCGTCCGCAGCGGCCAGGCTCTATACGACCCCGGAGGATACGCTTGAAGTCGCGCGCAGGTTCAGCGCTATTAAAGGCGCGCGCTACATGCTGGCAGCCACTTTCGGCAATGTCCACGGCGTCTACAAACCGGGGCATGTGAAGCTTAAACCTTCCATTCTCAGGGATTGCCAGGAAGCTGTCGAAAAGACCTACGGCAAAGAAGCAAGATTTGATCTTGTATTCCATGGCGGGTCGGGATCGAGCATCTCCGAGATCCACGAGGCCATAGGTTATGGGGTGATCAAGATGAATATCGACACGGATACCCAGTATGCCTTTACCAGGCCTGTTGCCGACTTCATATTCAAGAATTATGACGGGGTCCTGAAGGTGGATGGCGAAGTCGGCAACAAAAAGGCCTATGATCCCAGGGCCTGGCTTGCCCTTGCCGAGGCCTCTATGGCAGCCAGGGTAAAGCAGGCGGTCAGCGATCTGAAAGGCGAAAACTCAACCATGTTCAGGGGATAGTTTTCCCGGCGGGCGTATTGGCGCAGGATCATGGAGATAAGGAGCGCCGCTTTATCTCCGGATATCGTGCGGTTCTCTGTCTTTGGCTGCGATAAGTTCGAGCTGGTAATTTATTATTGCGGAAAGATGTTCTGCTCCGCTGAATTCAGGCTGTTTCTGCAGCCTGCTGAACCTGCTTAAAGCCTGACCGAACCTTCCGAGCCTCCGCTCTATCTCGCCCGAAACCAGTTCGGCCATGATATATGGGGTTGATTTGTCCCTGTTTGACGAGAGAAATGCGCCAAATTTGGCATGGCTTGCCTCCAGATATTTCGCGCATTTTTGAGGATCGTGTTCAACCTGCCAGGAAGCCCTCAGATAGGCATGGGCGATCTCAAGATCGTCCTTTCCTGTGGCCTCATATATCTTCGCAAGGAGATAATAGGTCGGGTTGTCAACCGAAATATGCCTGTATTCCCTGGAATTTATGAGTTTCAGCAGCTTCTGCCGGTCCCCGTTTTTCAGGTCTTTACTATAGACGATAAAATGGCAATTCGGGCATTTGTGAAGACTCGCGGGCGCGGCGCCCGGGCCCGCCGGTTTCAGATCAAGGCGCATCCCGAGCCTTCTGCCTGATGTATCGGTCGTTGATTTAAAGGTGGTGTGGCAAAGCGGACAGGTCACATCCACATCCGCCGGCGGATATGTAGCCCCAGGCTGAACAAAAGCTGCAAGGACAAAAAGAGAGATCAGGCATACACCAATATTTGTTACAAAACGCATTATACTTCCCCTTTCACTCCGGACATATAAGTATCAGGCGCTCTTACCCGGACTGTATATTCTATCAAAATCCGCATTTTTAATCCCGCCCGATATTTGAGATTACGGCCCGAAAATGCATATATTAAGAATAGACGGCGCAAATGGGTTACGGCGATTCGGGGGAATCGGCAATCCGGCGTCTGATAGGAGAAACAGCATAATAATATGGGGCCTGTCCGGCAAAAAAAACTCACCCTGAGGGTGGCAACCTACAACATCCACAAGTGCCGCGGTCTGGACGGCAAAACGGATATCGTCCGTATAGCGTCCGTGCTGAAACCTCTGAAGGCCGATATCATAGCCCTGCAAGAAGTGGTCGGGCCGTCTCTTAAGGCCCTTGGCCAGGACGAAGAACTCGCCATGCGGCTCCGTATGAGTTCGCGCCTGGCTCCGGCGCGCTCTTACAGGGGACGTCTTTACGGCAACGCGGTCCTGACCCGCCTGCCCGTTATAAAACACCTGAATTACGATCTTTCCCTTCCGGGACATGAGGCGCGGGTCTGCCAGCGGGTGGATGTGATGGTCGACGGATATACCCTTCACATCCATAATGTGCATTTCGGCACCTCTGCAGAAGAAAGGGGCAGGCAGGCGAAAAAACTCATGGCCCATATGTCGGCAAGCAAGGCCCATGGACCGAAGATATTCATAGGCGACTTCAATGAATGGAAAAAAGGCCCTGCCACCGAGCTGCTGAATGAACGCCTGACAGCCATCGATCTGATGCCGCATCTGGTTTGGCGCGCCACATACCCCGGCATACTGCCGATCTTTGATCTCGATCATCTGTACTATTCCGGCCATGTCGAAATCATGGAGCTTTATGTGCCCCGGGGGTGGAAGGCGCTGATGGCCTCCGACCACCTGCCCATGCTCGCAGAGCTGCGGATCACGGTAAAAAGCCAATGAGCAGGAAAAGTGACAACCTGCAATCCCTGCTCAATGACGCTACACTTTTCCGCGCCAGCGGAGCCTCGCTCGTCTCCGGGAACAGGCTTCGGGTGCTGCGGGACGGTAAAGAGAACTACCCTGAGTGGGAAGCCGCCATAAAGTCGGCAAAAAAATCCATTCATCTTGAAATGTATATCATCCATAATGACCACACCGGACGCCGCTTCAGGGACCTCCTTGTCGACAAGGCGCGCGAAGGCATAAAGGTAAGGGTGCTTTACGACTGGTTCGGCAGCCGCAGTATACTGGGCAGGAACATGTGGAAGTCGCTTGTCGGGGCAGGGGGTGAAGTGAGGTGCGCAAATCCTCCTAAAAAGAGCGGACTGATCGGATGGATTCGCAGGGACCACCGCAAGCTTCTTACAGTCGACAGCTCCGTGGCCTTCATATCGGGATTATGTATCGGCGACGCCTGGGTTGGAGACGCATTATCAGGGGTGCGGCCGTGGCGGGACACAGGATTGAAGATCAGGGGGCCTGCGGTTTCGGACGCTGAAGAGGCCTTTGCCGACGCCTGGCGCCTGAGCGGCGGGCATATAGATGCGGACTCTATTCCCTTGCGTGAGGATATCAGGCGTGAAGGCGAGATGGATGTGCGCATTGTAGCGGCCTCTCCGAACACCGCCGGTCTTTACAGGCTGGACCTGCTGATATCTGCGACCGCGCAGGAATACCTATGGCTTACGGACGCCTACTTTCTCGCAACCAGCGCATATATACAGGCCTTGCGTTCCGCCGCCATCCAGGGGGTGGATGTGCGTCTGCTCGTTCCCCAGATTAGCGATATCCAGTGGATTGCGGACCTTTCGCGCACAACATACAGGTCCCTGCTCGAAGCCGGGGTGAGGGTCTATGAATGGAATGGGACCATGGTGCATGCAAAGACCGCTGTTTGCGACGGAGTATGGGCGCGGATAGGCTCGACCAATCTCAACCTTTCGAGCTGGCTCGGCAACTGGGAGCTGGATGCGGTAATAGAGGACCGGATTGTCGCCGGCAAGATCGCAGACATGTTCCTTGAAGACCTCAGGAACTCCACTGAGGTGGTTATAACTGAACGCAACAAGGTCAGGCCGGTCAGACGCAGGAGGCGGGGCCCCCGCCTGCAGATTATCCACAGCAGCGGCCAGGGCGTAATCACAAAGGCGATCACTGCCGGAAGCGCCCTTAATGCTGCCGTTACCGGGAAGCGTAAATTGAGCAAGTCGGAGTCATGGCCTCTCCTGAGCATCGGCCTTGCCCTTTGCGCAATAGCGTTGGGAGTTGTTATGCTACCCAATGCCTTTGCATATTCATGTGCGGCGGCCCTGACCGTAACAGGTGTATTCCTGGTCTGGAGGTCCCTGCGTCTGAAATTCTCAAAACCGAAGGACACGCCGCCGGAGAAAAAACCGACGACTACTCCGGATTAAAACATAAAGGGGTTATACAATAATAATGCATATGTCAAAAACCGATCTCAAGACCCTGACAAAGACGGAAATGGAAGCGTTCATGAAGGACGCCGGGTTCCCCGTATTCAGGGCGCGCCAGCTCATCCGCTGGCTCTACGAGCATCTTGCCCAGTCGATTGAAGAGATAACCGAGTTCTCAAAACCCATGCGCGATAAGCTCTCCGAAATTGCATACATCAGCAATCTCGAACTGCTTGACCGCCGGGCATCAGAGGACGGGACCATGAAATTGCTCTTCGGGCTCGAAGACGGGGAGACCATCGAAAGCGTCCTTATTCCGAACGAAGAACGGCTGACACTATGCATCTCGTCACAGGTCGGATGCAGCCTCGGATGCAGGTTTTGTCTTACCGGCAGGCTCGGCCTGAAACGAAATCTTGAAGCGCATGAGATTGTCGATCAGGTCATATCCGCAAGCAGGCTTGTACGGCCTGCGCATATAACGAATGTCGTCATGATGGGCATGGGCGAACCTTTGGCGAATGCGGAGGCAGTGATCGAGGCGCTGTGGCGCATGACGGATTTGATGAAAATGACGCCCCGCAGGATTACCGTCTCGACTTCTGGCATAGTCACCGGGATAAAACTCCTCGGCGAAAAGGCGCCGCAGGTAATGCTTGCAATATCCCTCAACGCCACAACAGACAAGGTGCGCGATGAGCTGATGCCGATAAATAATAAATGGCCTATAAAGGAATTGATCGAGGCATGCAGGAAGTTCCCGCTCAATCCAAGGCGCAAGCTCATATTTGAATATGTGCTCCTGCGTGGGATCAATGATACGCCTGCAGACGCAAAACGGCTTGTCCGCATGCTGCACGGCATCCGTTCAAAGATCAATCTCATACCGTTCAATCCGTTCGACGGGGCCGAATATGAAAGCCCGGATGAAAAAAACGTGCTCGATTTCCAGCAGATACTCATGAAAGCGAATATGACGGCGATGATCAGGAAGAGCAAGGGGCAGGACATACTGGCTGCCTGCGGGCAACTGAAAGCGAAATATGAGCAGTGAAGCCCCTTCTTTTTTAAAGCCGGCCGGCGGCAGGGCTTCAGCGGTCCAGGATTTCGCGCACTTTACTCTTTAGAGCCTGGGGCGAAACCGGCTTCAGCATAATCTCGACTTCATTGCCGATTTCAGTGCGCCGGCTGACATAATCATCCGTATATCCGCTTATGAACAAAAATCTCATGGACGGTTTGGCGAGTTTTATGGCGTCAAACACCTCCTTCCCGTTCTTTTTCGGCATGATCATATCCAAGACAACCAGCCCTATCCTGTCGGCGTTTTCGCCGAAAACACGCAACGCTTCCTCGCCGTCACAGGCATCCATAACAATATAGCCGCTCATCTCCAGAAGACGCCTGTTCAGGTTCCTTACGATATTGTCGTCTTCCGCAATCAGGATGATTTCCTTGCCACCCCTGACTGCAGCAGCCTGCTTTTTCTCTCTTTGCCGGGACATGCCTTCGACAACAGGCAGAAAAATCTTGAATCGTGAGCCCATATCCGGTTTGCTGCCGACAGTAATACAGCCACCGTGCTGCCTGATAATACCGTAGGCCATGGACAGACCAAGGCCCGTGCCTTTACCTACCTTTTTCGTGGTAAAAAAAGGATCGAATATCCGGTCCACGATCTCCTTGGTCATGCCGACGCCTGTGTCCCTGATGGTTATACGCACGTAAGGTCCCGTCTTCGCAAGCTGATGCCGAAGCGCCATGCCCTCGTCAATTTCTACAATGTCCGTCTTTATGCAGAGTTTTCCGCCGTTGGGCATGGCATCCCGGGCATTGACCACCATGTTGGTAATCACCTGTTCGATCTGCAGGATATCGGCGTTCACTGTTGCGTCGTCCCTGAGACTCATTGAAAATACGATGTCCTCACCGATAAGCCTCTTAAGGAATTCATTCGATTTCCGGATCACCCCTGCGATGTTCACAGTCTCCATATTCAGCGCCTGTCTGCGACCGAACGCAAGGAGGCTATGGCTCAGATGGGTCGCCTTATCGACAAGGTCAAGGGCTATGCCGAGATCCCGGGCAGCCTGACTTCCTTTATCCATCATATCGAGCGCAAGTTCGACATGCCCCAATATACCGCTCAGGATATTGTTGAAGTCATGGGCAACCCCTCCTGCCAATCTCCCGATGCCCTCCAGTCTTTGAGCATGGCGCAGCTGTTCCTCCAGCCTCACCTTTTCAGACATATCCCGCACGATATTCATCAGGCAGCGTCTGCCGTCAATTTCTATTACCCTTGATGAAATGGTCACGTCAAGGACATTCCCGCCGCTGACTCGTAATTTTGTCGAAAAGCCGATGTGGTCTCCATTCTTGTTTACATTTTCAAAAAACTTTTGGCGCTCATCGATATCCACCCACAAGCCCAGCTCAAGCGGAGTCCTGCCGACGATCTCCTCTCTGGAGAGCCCCAGCGCCTGTATGAAGCCCTCGTTGGCGTCAATAATACAACCGGTTTCGATATCGGTTACGGAAATAAAGTCCGGACTCGCGGAAAAAAACTTCGAAAACTTCTCTTCAGATTTGCGCAGGGCGGATTCAACCTGTTTTTGCAGGGTAATATCCTGAAACGCGACCAGAGTTGCCTTGCGCTCCCGGAACTGAATAATGCGGCCCGACAGCAACGTAGTCAGTTCTTCCCCGTTTTTGCGCACAAATGGGGCCTCCAGCCTGTCGATCTTGCCGCTCAGTTGAAGCAGGAACCCGATCTGTTTTGCCACTACCTGCGGAAGTCCGCCATATTCCGTAGCGTTTCGCCCGATGATCTCGCCTTTAGTGTGTCCGGACAGCTCAAGAAACCTGTTGTTGGCGTCCATCACGCTGCCTGTAACGGGGTCGCTCAACAACAACCCAAAAGGGCTCTCGTCAAAAATAGACCTGAAGGAAATCTCGGCCTGCCTCAGCTTTGAGATGTCCTGGGCCATGGACAGCAGCACTTTGCAATCTCCGTATTGAAACTCTTTAGCGTTTATAAGCGCCGACACCTGCTCTCCAGTTTTGTTCCGCATCAAAACTTCATAATCCCTGAGCTGCCCTGTCTGCATTGAGAGTTCCAAATAGCGGCGTCTGTCATCGGGGTTTGTCCAGAGACCCAGTTCCATAGCTGTTTTCCCGATCGATTCCTCGTAGCTGAAACCGAAGAGGTCTGAAAAAGAATCATTTGCGTCAATGATATGCCCATTCTTCAGGTCCGTAAGCATCATGGCGATAGGATTTATGCGGTACATATTCCTGGAAAGCTGCATTACCTGTCTTTCGTTTGTAATATCGTGAACAGCTGCAATGCAGAGGGTATCTCCACCGGCATGGAAAAAAGAAAGGGAAACCGCTGCAGGAAACTGGGTCCCGTTGGGGCGCATATAAAAGCACTGAAACCGCCTTGGCTCTCCGCCTGAAAACTCGGCCATTATGGCGGCTGCATTAGTCCCATCAGGCTGACAGGCCGGTAAAAAAGAGTCCAGACTTGCGCCGATTAAATCCTCCC
>JGI20214J51650_10000670_pt1 | contig 21433 bp, 11 predicted proteins | sample WetSurMetagenome_FD_51650 | JGI IMG/M metagenome (IMG submission 51650) | reverse complement strand
AAGTCCTCGCGGCTCACGGCGATCATGAGGGCCTCCAGGTGCCTGAGCACCCGGTCCGTGCGCCAGTCCTTCGTCAGCTCCACGGCCGCCCGCAGGAGGTTCCCATTGTACTGTTCGAGCTTCTGGTCGAAGCGGTCGAAGAGCGTGAAGGCGTCAGCCGTGGCGCCGGCAAAGCCGACGATGACCCTGTTGTGGTAGAGACGGCGTACCTTGCGGGCCCCGTGCTTGATGATCGTCTGGTCGAAGGTCACCTGCCCGTCTCCTGCCACGACAACCTTGTCTTTGTGCTTCAGTGCGATGATGGTGGTTCCTCTGATCTGCATGTTCATCCTGTGCTCTCTTTTCTCGGTCACGCTTCGTACTCAGTTAAGGCAACAGGTTACAGGTTACAGGCTACAGGCTACAGGCTACAGACAAAAAAGAATAAAGCGTTGTTTTGTGGCCTGTAGCCTTTAGCCTGTAGCCTGTCTGTTATCCCCTGGCTTTCGGGTGTGCCTTGTCGTAGATTTCCATCAGCTTCGCCACGCTCACCGACGTGTATTTCTGTGTCGTCGAGAGGTTTTCATGTCCCAGCAGCTCCTGGATCGCCCTCAGATCGGCTCCCGCATCGAGCAGGTGCGTCGCGAAGCTGTGCCGAAGCGTGTGGGGGCTCACCTTTTTGCCGATCCCGCTCTGCAGCACGTACCGATCGACGATTCGGGCCACGGTGCGCTGGGTAATCCTCTTTCCGTTACGGCTCAGGAAAAGAGGCGGATCCCCTTCGGCTTCCCGCCGCTCCTGCAGCAATTCATCCCTGCGCGCCCGGTAGTCCTGAACGGATTGCAGTGCCTGCCCGCCTACCGGTACGATCCGTTCTTTCTTTCCCTTGCCCCGCACCTTCACGAGGCCCTGGCGGAAATCGATGTCCCCCAGGTTGAGCCCCGTCAGTTCGCTCACCCGCATGCCCGAAGAATAGAAAAGCTCCAGCATCGCGCGGTCCCGGATGCCCGCGGCATTGTCGGCAAACGTCAGGTTCAGCAGTGAAAACATCTCCTCCACGGGAAGAAAGGTGGGGAGATATTTTTCCGCCTTCGGGGCCTGGACCATCTCGGCCGGGTTGACCCGGACCTTGCCTTCCCGAAGGAGGTAGTTGAAAAAGGTGCGAAGGGCGGCAACCTTTCTCACGACCGTCACCTTCCTGACCTTCCGGCGATACAGAGAACTGAGGAAGGACCNGACGACGAGGTGGTCGATCGCCGCAAGCTGATCCCGCTGCAGTGCCGCCTGTGGAATCAGCCCGNTTTCCTCGATGTACNCCCGGAACTGCCTGAGATCCGCNAGGTAGCTCCTCAGCGTGTGGGGACTGAGATTCCTCTCGGCCGAGAGGTGCTGCCCGAATTCCTCGATGGCCTTCTCCATGTCCCCCAACCCCGCTTGACCGGACTGAAAGAGCTCTTTTATCAAGAACCAATAAAAAAAGCCACAACAACGCATAAAAAAGTCCATAAAATCAAATGACTACTTTATGCGTTTCAGTGGCAAACAGGTCGTTTCGTTCATGTGCAGCGTCGGATCCCGGCGTAGTAACAGCACCAGGCGTTGGCGAAGTTGTTGTCGAAGACGCGAACGAGCCCGTCCTTGAAGACGATCCTCACGAAGGAGTTTCCCCCGAGAACCGTGGAGTTCTGCTCTTCCACCACCACTCCCGTGCCCCAGTGCGGGTAGCGGAGGTGGACGACCTTGTCTCCCATTTTCAGATAGATGCGTCGTGTCTCTTCCATGACGGGGCCTCGTTAGATCGACCGTACCGTCACATTTTGTACTTCCCGAAATCCTCCTCGGGAAGGTTCTCCAGAAACTCTTTGAGCTCTTCCGTCTTCTTCTTGTCGAGCTCGTCGACTTTCTTGGCGAAGTCGATGTTTCTCGACTTCTCGATGACCTTCTCGTCGATGAAGATGGGGCAGTTGACCCTCAGGGCGAGCGCGATGGCGTCGCTCGGGCGCGAGTCGACGATGATGGTGTCTCCGTTGCGCTTCAAGTGAATGCAGGCAAAAAAGGTGTTGTTCCGCAGATCGACGATCTCGATCCTCATGACCTTCGCCTCGAGGATCTTGAGAAGGTCGCGCATCAGGTCGTGCGTCATGGGCCGCGAGAAGCTGATCTTCTCGAGTTCCGTGGCGATTGCGCTCGCTTCGAAGAGGCCGATCCAGATGGGAACCGCCCGCTTTCCCTCGAGATCCTTCAGGATCACGATGGGCGTGTTGGTCAGCGGGTCGATGGTGAGACCGGACACCTTCATTTCCACAAACATCTACAAATACCTCCGTATCAGTCAAGCATCTCGCCACGCAGGGAATGCAGGAAGGCTCCCACAATCCGGACCCGGACGGTCTTCCCCACGAGATCGTTGCCGCCGGCAAAGTTCACGATCTTGTTCGTTCGCGTGCGGCCCATCACGTCGCGTGACGTGTTACGGCTCGTTCCCTCCACGAGGACCTCCATGGTTTTGCCGACCAACTTGTCGTTTTTCTCCCGGGTGTGCTGATCCTGGAGGGCCTGGAGCTCGATCAGCCGCCGCCGTTTCTCGTCGGGATGGACCTTCCCGTCGAGCCCGACAGCCGCCGTTCCCGCTCTTTCCGAATACTGGAACGAGAATAAGGTATCAAACCTAACTTTTTCCATCAGGTCAAGCGTTTTCTGGTAGTCCTGCTCCGTCTCTCCGGGGAAGCCCACGATGATGTCCGAGCTGATGGCGATGTCCGGGCAGGCCTCCCTCAGCTTGCGAACGCTATCGAGGTAATCGGCGCTTGCGTACTTGCGGCTCATCCTCGCCAGCACCGCATCGGAGCCCGACTGGACAGGCAGGTGAATAAACTCGCAGAGGGCTCTCACCTCCCGGAAGCAGGCGATGATGTCGTCGGAAAGATCCTTGGGATGGGAAGTGGTGAAGCGGATCCGCTCGATCCCCTCGATCTCCCCGATGGCCCGAAGCAGCTCGGAAAATCTGTGGCCGTTGCCAAGGCTCTTCCCGTAGGAGTTCACATTCTGCCCGAGCAGTGTCACCTCCTTCACACCGCGGGCCGCCAGGGCCTTCACCTCGGCCAGGATGTCGTGGAACCTCCGGCTCTCCTCGCGGCCGCGCACGTAGGGCACGACACAGAAGGCGCAGTAGTTGTCGCAGCCCTGCATGATCGTGACGAAGGCGCTTACAGCGCCCTTTTCCGGCGGGGCGAGGATGCCGACGGAGGGCACCGTCTCGTGAAAGCCCGTCTCGACGACCGGGCGGCCCGTTTTTTCGACCCGGGCGATGAATTCAGGCAGGCGGTGAATGTTGTGCGTCCCGAAGACCAGGTCCAGGTAAGGGATCTTCTCGATCAGCCGCTCCCCCTGCTGCTGGGCCACACAACCGCAGACCCCCAGCATGAGGCCCGGCCTTTCCTTCTTGAGATGGCGGTAGCGGCCGAGCTGGCTGTAAACCTTCTGCTCTGCCTTGTCGCGGATGCTGCAGGTGTTGACGATGATGAGGTCGGCTTGCCTTGCGGTGTCCGTCCTCTCGTAGCCCGACCCGTTGAGGAGCTCCGTCAGCTGCTCCGAGTCGTGGACGTTCATCTGGCAGCCGAAGGTCCGAATGAACAGTTTCTTTGTCGTCAAGATTCCTCTTCCGATTCCAATATGTTGCCTGTCCCTTTTTTATTACAGCCCCCCCGGGGGAGTCAATCTTATTCTGGCCGTTCACCGGAGAGGCCCCCTGTGGCACACCCTTTGCTCTTTGACTAGTGCCCATCAGGTGCAAACAAGTGATCCGCAGTCCGCCCAGGAGGTTTTATGAGGAGAGTTCGAATTCTGATCGCTCTGATTGCAGCATTTCTGATAATCGCCCCGGCGGCACTCGCCCAGGTCAAGCCACAGACCGCCCCTGTCCCGAACGTGGCGGGGATGCCCCTGGGCGCCGCGCAGCAGACCCTGGTCTCGTCCGGATTCAATGCCCTCGTGACCCAGGAAAACGTCACGGACCCCGGCAAGAACAACGTCGTACTGAAACAGCAAATCAACCCCGGCACATCCCTCGCAAAGGGATCCAACGTCCCCGTCGTCGTCGGCAAGTACACGGCTCCCGTCCAGCAGCCCGTGCCGAACGCCACGGGAATGAAGATCACCGATGCCCAGGGAGTGTTCCAGCAGAAGGGGTGGAAAACGGTCGTCAGCAACAGAGCCGTGACGGATTCCCGGCAGGCGGGCATCATTCTCGAGCAGACCCCCCGGCCGGGCACGCAGGCCGCCCCCGACAAGACCACCGTCACGCTGACCGTCGGTGAATTCAAGAACACGGCCGTCGTCCCCAGCGTAGTCGGAAAGCCGCTGGCCGACGCCCAGCAAACCCTCGTCGCGGCGAAGCTGAACGCCGCCGTGACCCAGGAAAACGTTGCGGACCCGGGCAAGAACAACGTGGTTCTGAAGCAGCAGATCGCCGCCGGCACTGCGCTCGCACCGGGTGCCCAGGTGCCCCTGACCGTCGGCCGGTACGAGGCAATGGTCAAGGTACCCAACGTTGTGGGAATGCCGAAAAGTCAGGCCGTTTCCACACTTGCGGCAGCAGGCCTGCAGAGTGGCGTGCTGACCGCCACCGTCAAGGAACAGAACAAGCACGACGTGGTGATGAGCCAGCAGATGCCCGCAGGCTCGATGATGCGCAAGGGGTCCACGGTTCCGATCAGCCTCGGCGTCTACACGGCCCCCGTAGTCCTGGATGCCGTCGTCCCGAATGTGGTCGGGATGAACTACGACCAGGCCAAGGCGGCCCTCGAAAAGGCGGGCTTCAACTGGAACAACGTGCAGGCTTTCAGGAAGGTCGTGGATGACGCGAAGCTCAGCGCCGGTGTGATCCGGGCCCAGGACCCCGTCGCGGGCAAGAAGATCCCGAAAACCGAGCGCGTCACTCTCTGGGGAGAGATCTACCAGCCGAGGCCCAAAGTGGCCGTGCCCAACGTCGACAAACTCACCGTCGAGGAGGCCAAGCAACGGATTCAGGCAGCGGGCCTCTACTGGGGCCTCACGTACAAACCCACCCCGACACAGTCCTTGAATGAACGGGTCGTTGAACAGGCCCCAGCGCCCGGTACGCTGATCTCCCAAGGTGAGTCCGTACAGTTCACGGTGGGCAAGTTCACACCGGGGGAGCTCGAGATCAACCTGAACCACATGGCGGGGCAGCACACCTATCTGATGCAAGTCCGGGGCGGCGCGCCTCCTTACGACGTCCGAATCCAGTATGACATCGCCAGGCCCCTGGCAGGGCAGGACGCAGTCACGGCGATCGGCCTCAACGACAGCGCGAGCTACCCGGGCTGGAAGCTCTACCGGATCACCCCCAAACCCGGGGTGGACGCGAAGGTCAGTTTCATCATCAAGGATGCCGCGGGCAAATCCAAGCAGTATTCGGCGCAGATCAAGTATTTCTGACGCAATGAGAACCGGACGGAGGGGGGCGGCATGCACGGCCACCCCTCTCTGCTTTTCCCGGTTTCCGGACCGTCCTGCGCCCCTGTGGTCACGATGACCGGCAGGGGAGTCCAACCGGGCCCCCTCATACTTTTTTCGTAGGTTTCTTCTAATCCCACCGCTGTAAAAATCATACTTGCCTTTCCCCCGTGGGGCTTTTACTCTATCAGCACGGCCCGAGACAGAAGCTCTTCTGCGCAAGATGACGTATTGACTCCTGCGGCTTTCGCATCGCAGCCATCGGGAGCAAGGTCGACGGTCACGGAGGCAATATGAAAAAGGGTGCGGTTCTTCGCCTGCTCCTCCTGGTCCTGTTCGCAAGCCTGATCTTCGTCATGTTGCCCTTCGATCGAGCGCCCGTCGCCTCGGACGGGGGAGCCACGTTTGTCACCTCGTGGGGATCGGACGTCACGAGTGACGGCAATTTCAAGAGGCCTCAGGGCGTGGCAACAGACACCTCGGGAAATATCTACGTCGCCGACACCCGCAACAACCGGATCCAGAAATTCACCTCCACGGGCACGTTCGTCCTCGCCTGGGGAACATTCGGATCGGCAAACGGCCAGTTCAACCTGCCATCGGATGTGAGCGTCGATTCCCTGGGAAACGTCTATGTGGCGGACAGCGGAAACAACCGAATCCAGAAATTCACAGCGGCCGGGGCATTCATCACTGCATGGGGCACCCAGGGCTCGCTTGCCGGGGAGTTTGACACCCCCTCGTCCATCGTCGTGGATGCCCTGAACAACGTCTACGTGGCCGACACGCTCAACGACAGGATCCAGCGGTTCACCACGAGCGGCGGGTTTGTCCTCACCTGGGGATCCACCGGCTCCGGCAACGGCCAGTTCAGCGCGCCGCTGGGGATTGCGGCGGATTCGGCCGGCAACGTGTTTGTGGCCGATACGGGCAACAACCGGATCCAGAAGTTCACTCCGGCGGGCACGTTCGTCGTGGCGTGGGGATCCACGGGCACGGGGACCAGTCAATTCGATGCCCCGGCGGCCGTCGAGACCGACGCCTTCGGCAATGTCTACGTGGCGGATACGCTCAATCAACGCATCCAGCAGTTTGCCGTCACCGGAGCAGTGTGGAGTTTTACGACCCTGTGGGGGGCCTATGGCCCGGGCTCCGGCCAGTTCAACAATCCCCAGGGATTGGCAACGAGTCAATCCGGGCCCCTGAAGATCTATGTCGCCGACACGGACAACTGCCGCATCCAGCAGTTTGACAGCTTCGGCACGTTTTCCACCCTCTTTGGCTCCATCCTCACCGGTGACGGAGATTTCGCAAGTCCGGCCGGCATATTCGTGGACGCATCGGGCAATGTCTTCGTGGCCGACAGCGGCAATCACCGCATCCAGAAATTCACGTCCTCGGGTGCGTTCCTTCAGAAGTGGGGCTCTATCGGCACCACGGACGGCCTGTTCGAGACACCATCGGCCATTGCCGGGGATTCCTCGGGAAATATCTTTGTGGCCGATACAACCAACAACAGGATCCAGAGGTTTACGCCGACGGGCATCTTTAACATCACGTGGGGCACCCAGGGCTCGGGCGACGGGCAATTTCAAACTCCCCTGGGGCTCGTCGTCGACTCCGGTGGCAGCGTCTACGTTGCAGACACCGGAAATCACCGCATCCAGAAATTCACATCGACAGGCATTCTTACTCTCAAGTGGGGGTCCCAGGGTTCGGGAAACGGCCAGTTCGAGTCGCCATCTGCCTTGGCCGTGTCCAGTGGGGGACAGATCTACGTGGCCGATACCGGCAATCACCGCATCCAGAGATTCTCGCTGACGGGGGTGTTTCAAAGCACCCTGGGCTCGCAGGGGACGGGCGACGGGCAGTTTCAAAGCCCGTCGGGCGTGGCCGTCGACTCCAGCGGGAATCTCTACGTGGCAGACACCGGCAATCACCGCATCCAGAAATTCACATCGTCCGGCGTATTTATCACGACCATCGGCTCTTACGGATCGGGTAACGGTCAATTCGACCTCCCGAAGGGCATGGCGATCGGCCCTTCGGGCAGCCTGTTCATCACCGATGTCGCAAATGAGAATGTCCAGGTGTTCAGCCCCGGCAGCTCGGGTTCGACTGCAACGGGAAGTTGCTTCATCGCCACGGCGGCGTATGGGTCCTATCTCGACCCGCACGTCCAGATCCTCAGGGACTTCCGGGACCGGGTGCTCGCAACCTGTGCGGCCGGAAGGTTCGTTCTCGAACTTTACTACGCATGGTCCCCGCCCATCGCCCGGTTCATCGCATTGCACGACGGTCTGCGGACGGCTGTCCGGTGGGCGCTCACACCCGTTGTCTATACGGTCCAATACCCCTTCCTCCTGGGATTGCTGCTCCTCCCGGCCATCGGCGTTGCCGTCAGAAGACGGCGACAGACCTAGGCACGAGGAGCGAGGTTCGAGGTTCGAGGATTTTAGATTTTGTTTCCTCGGTCCTCGTTCCTCGGACCTCGTGCCTTTTTTCTCAAGAAAGCCTTTGCCTCCCTGCCTGCCTTTCTGCTAAATCATCATGAAATCCCTCTCGAGAGGTACGTCATGCATCGCTGCGGCATGTTTGCAAAGCGGCTTCGCCCGGTCATGGTCCTGACCCTTTCCCTTTTCATTCTCCTTTCTCCGGTTTCTGTCCTCGCCCAGGCAGGCAAGAGCGCAGCCGTCGAGCACTTCTCGCCCCAGGGCACCGTCAAGGAGGTGCGGCAGGTGAGCGCCCGGTTCTCGGAGCCCATGGTCGCCTTCGGGGACCCGAGGCTGGACGACCCCTTCGACATCCAATGCCCGCAGAAAGGCCAGGGAAGATGGATCGATGCCCGGAGCTGGTCCTACGACTTCGACGCGGACCTTCCCGGCGGAGTGGCCTGCCGCTTTACCCTGAAAGCCGGCACGAAGACGCTGGCAGGGACTCCCGTGGCGGCCGATACCGTATTTTCCTTCTCCACGGGCGGCCCGTCCATCCTTCGCTCCACCCCCTACGAGGGGGACACGACCATCGACGAAAAGCAAATCTTCGTCCTGTACCTCAATGCCGAGCCTGCCCAGGAAACGCTCCTGAAGAATATCTGGTTTTCCGTGAGCGGAGTGGGCGAGCGCGTCGGGATCGCTCTCGTTGCAGGCAAGGAGCGCGAACAGGTGCTCAAGTCACTGCGTCACAATAAAAAGGATGGGCCCGTCGTGACTCTCCGGGCCAGGCAGTCCTTCCCGCCATCTGCAAAGCTGAAGCTCATCTGGGGAAAGGGCGTCGCCGCAAAAAGCGGGGTGGCGACGGAGGAGGACCAGGTCCTCGAGTTCCAGGCCCGCGGCCCCTTCCGGGCGGAGTTTTCCTGCAAGAGAGAGAAAAAAGGCGGCGCCTGCATCCCCGTCCTGCCCATGAGGATCACCTTTTCCGCGCCCGTTGCCTGGAGCCTGGCGAAGGAGATCACGCTCAAGAGCCAGGACGGCAAGGTCTGGAAGCCAAAAGCCGGCAAGGACGACGACGAGGACATCTCTTACAAGCAGATGGTCACCTTTACGGGACCCTTCCCCGACAGGACCGATTTCACCGTGGGAATGCCGAAGGGGATGAAGGATGACGCGGGGCGGCCCCTGGCCAACGCCAACCGGTTCCCGCTCACGGTCAAGACCGAAGCCTACCCGCCGCTGGCCAAGTTTTCCGCCCGCTTCGGGATCATCGAGACGTCGAGCCCGCTTCTTCCCGTGACGGTGCGAAACATCGAGGCGGAGCTGAAGAACCACATGCTCTCCGTCGAGGGCGAAGGCGAGGAGGTTCTCCCGGAGAACCCGGACACCCCGGCCGGGAGCGGCGTGCGAACGGGGAGCGCCGACAAGGCCCCGGCCATCACCCAGCAGGTGAAGGGCAAGGTCCGGAAAGTGAATCTTGACCAGGAGGAGCGGGTCATCCACTGGCTGCGCAACGTCGCCATGGCATCGCGCGAGAAGTCTGTCTTCGCCGGGCAGGCGGGAGGAAAGGAATTCAAGATGCCGTTGCCCGAAGGCGGCAAGGCCTTCGAGGTGATCGGCATCCCCCTGGAGAAACCGGGATTTTACGTCGTGGAGCTCGAGAGCCGCATCCTGGGCTCCCACCTGCTGGGAAAGCCGGCCCCCATGTACGTGCCGACGACGGCCCTCGTGACAAACCTGGCGGCCCATCTCAAGTGGGGCCGCGAGTCATCGCTTGTCTGGGTGACGGCCCTCGACAAGGCAACCCCCGTGGCAGGGGCAGCCGTTTCCATTCGCGACTGCAACGGAAAACGCATCTGGCAGGGCAAGACGGACGAGCGAGGGGTGGCCCTGATCCAGGGCACCCTGCCCTCCCAGGACAAACAGGCACGCTGCAACTGGCCCGTCAACTACTACGAAGCCGGCACCGTGCTGAGCGGGATGAACGCCGGCCTCTTCGTCTTCGCGCGCGCGGGCGGCGATGCGACCTTCACCCACTCGAGCTGGGAGGAAGGCATCGAGCCCTGGCGCTTCCAGCTCCCCGCGGCCGACTACCGCGGCCTCGACGACGTCATCGCCCACACGATCTTCGACCGCACCCTGCTGCGGGCGGGCGAGACGGTCCACATGAAGCACATTCTCAGGATCCCCACGACGGAAGGGTTCTCCCTGCCCGGAGACAAAGCCCGGTTCGACGAGATTGCGATCCGACACGACGGAAGCGGCCAGGAATACAGGATGCCGCTTTCCTGGCACGCGGGCGGGAGTGCCAAGACGGACTGGCAGATCCCCGAGGGGGCAAGGCTCGGCACCTATGATGTGAGCCTCGCGCGCAAGGGCGACAAAGCAGGCGCGGCGGCCCTGCAGACCGGCGCCTTCCAGGTGGAGGAGTTCCGCATCCCCCTGATGAAGGCCATTGTCCAGGGCCCTGCGGAGGCGCCCGTGCAGCCCAAAGAAGTCAGCCTCGATCTCTCCGTCTCCTATTTCTCGGGCGGGGGTGCGGGGCGTCTCCCGGTGAAGCTTCGCGGAGAGGTCCGGCCGCGGACCGTGAGCTACCGGGGCTACGACGATTTCACCTTCTCCGGGGAGCGGCTGAAGGAGGGAACCCGGAAGCTCTCGCCGGACGACGAACTCGGCATCGATGAGGAAGCCGCGCCCGGCCGCGAGAAGCCCCTGCGGCTCCCCACGCAGGACCTCAAACTCGACGAGGCGGGGGCGGCGCGCACGAAATTCGTCAAACTCCCGAAGATGGCCACCGCCAAGTCGCTGCACGCCGAGCTCGAGTACCGCGACCCCAACGGCGAGGTCCAGACGGCCGCGGCCGATGTCCCGATGTACCCCTCGAGGCGCGTCGTGGGGCTCCGGACCGAATCCTGGACGGCCACGGCCGAGGCGATTCGATACCGCGTCGTCGTCCTCGATCTGGCGGGCAGCCCCGTTGCCGACAGCGAGGTCTCCGTGGATCTCTACCAGCGCAAGACCTACTCGCACCGCAGGAGGATTGCCGGCGGCTTCTATTCCTACGAGAACATCTCCGAGATCAAGCGCATCGCCGTGCCCTGCACGGCCAAATCCGACGACGCCGGGATGGCCGTCTGCGAGGCCGGCCCGCACTGCAAGGGCAGGACGGACGCCACGGGTACGCTGCTGTGCGATGCGCCCTCGCCCGTGTCGGGCAGCGTCATCCTCCAGGCCGAGGCCAAGGACGAGGAGGGAAACGCCGCCTTGGCCAACTTCAATCTGTGGGTCGCCGGAAAGGACGACTGGTGGTTCGAGGCCAGAAACGACGACCGCATCGACGTCCTGCCCGACAAGAAGCGCTACGAGCCCGGCGAGAAGGCGCGGCTGCAGGTCCGGATGCCGTTCCGCGAGGCCACGGCGCTCGTCACGGTGGAGCGCGAAGGGATCGTGGATGTCTCCATCCAGAAGCTTTCGGGCAAAAACCCCGTCGTGGAGATCCCCGTGAAGCAAAACTATGCACCCAACGCCTTTGTCTCGGTGCTCGTGGTGCGCGGGCGCACGGCCGATGCAACCCCCACGGCGACCTTCGACCCCGGAAAGCCGGCCTACAAGCTGGGCATCAGCGAGATTCGCGTGGGTTGGAAGGCCCATGAGCTTGTCGTGGACGTGAAACCCGACCGGCAGGTCTACAAGGTGCGCCAGGAGGCGGATGTGCATTTCAAGGTCCGCACGGCCTCGGGGGCGAAGCTTCCCGAGGGAACGGAGCTGGCCGTCGCTGCCGTGGACAAGGGCCTGCTGGCGCTGCGCGCCAACGGCAGCTGGAAGCTTCTGGAGTCGATGATGCGCCAGCGCCCCTACGAGATCTTCACCTCGACGGCCCAGATGATGGTCGTCGGCAAGCGGCACTTCGGCCTCAAGGCACTGCCCCAGGGCGGAGGCGGCGGAAAGCAGATCACGCGCGAGCTCTTCGACACGCTGCTCATCTGGAAGGCGACGGTGGCTGTCGATGAAAACGGCGAGGCCCGCCTGAAGATCCCCCTGAAGGACAGCCTCACGGAATACCGGATCGTGGCCGTCGCAACGGGCGGGGCGGAATTCTACGGGACGGGGCAGACCGACGTGCGGACGACGCAGGACCTGATGCTTCTTGCCGGCATCGCGCCGCTTGCCCGCGAGGGCGATTTCATGAAGGCCGGCGTCACGGTGCGCAACACGACGGAGAAATCCATGAACGTGGACGTGAAGCTCGTCGTCGCAGGCGGGTCAGGGAAGACCGACTACGAGACCCTGCACGTCGGTCTCTCGCCGGGCGAGGCGAAGGAGATCGGCTGGGACATCAAGGTTCCCGCCGGTGTGGACAAGCTCGACTATGAAATCTCCGCGCTGGAGCGCGACGGGAAGACCTCGGATCGTCTCAAGGTCTCCCAGAAGGTCGTCCCGGCCGTTCCCGTCCGGACATGGCAGGCCACCCTCGTGCAGGTTCGAGACAAGGTCGAGATCCCCGTGGAGCGCCCTGCCGGGGCCCTTGCCGGCAAAGGCGGGATTCTCGTGCGGCTGCAGCCGCGGATCGCCGACGGGCTCGCCGGCGTGAGAGAGTACATGTCGCAATACCCCTACGGCTGCCTCGAACAGAAGATCTCGAAGTCGGTGGCCCTCAAGGACAAGGCGCTCTGGCAGGGGCGGATGCGCGAGCTGCCCTCTTACCTCGACGACGAGGGGCTTCTGAAATACTTCCCCTCGATGCGCTCGGGAAGCGACGTGCTCACCTCCTATGTGCTCGCCATCGCACAGGAGGGGGGCCTCGAGATACCGGCCTTCGCCCGCGAGCGGATGACGGCGGGACTGACCGGTTTCGTGGAGGGCCGCGTGAGGCGGGGCGGGGAGCTTGCCACGGCCGATCTTGCCATCCGCAAGGTGGCAGCCGTTGAGGCCCTGTCGCGCTACGGCAAGGCAAAGGCGGCGCTGCTGGGCTCCGTGGCCGTCGAGCCCAATCTCTGGCCCACGTCGGCCGTGATCGACTGGATCGGCGTGCTCACGCGAGTGGGCGACATCCCCGATCGGGCAAAAAAGCTCACCGCTGCGCAGCAGATCCTGCGCTCGCGCCTGAACCTGCAGGGCACAACCATGGGCTTCTCGACGGAGCGGGCCGACAGCCTGTGGTGGCTCATGGTCAGCCCCGATGTCAACGCGGTGCGCACACTGCTTGCCGTGGTCGATCTCGATGCCTGGAAGGAGGACGCCCCCCGCATCGCGAAGGGGGCCATCGGCCGGATGAAGCAGGGGCACTGGGACACGACGACGGCAAACGCCTGGGGCACGCTCGCTTTCGACAAGTTCTCGGCTGCATTCGAGAAGGAGGAGGTATCGGGCAAAACGACGATCTCGCTGGGGCCGAAGATCTCGACGGTGGGCTGGGGCTTCTGGGAAACGCCGCAGGGGGGCACGGCACGCTTCGACTGGCCCGACCGGAAAGAGACACTCAACATTCGGCAAGAGGGCGCAGGCGCCCCCTGGGCGACGGTCCAGGGACTTGCCGCCGTACCGCTGCGGAAACCCTTCTCGAGCGGCTACCGGATCAAGAAAACCGTCACGGCCGTGGAAAAGAAGGTGAAGAACCTCCTGAGCCGCGGCGATGTGCTGAGGGTCACCCTCGAGATCGAGGCGCAGTCCGACATGACCTGGGTCGTCCTGAGCGACCCCATCCCGGCCGGCTCGGCGATCCTTGCCGTGGGCCTCGAACCGGGATCGGAGAAGAATGGGGGCCGCGTGCAGGAGGCCTACACAGAACGGGCCTTCGAGGCCTGCCGGTTCTACTACAGCTATGTACCCAAGGGCACGTGGAAGACAGGCTACACACTGCGGCTCAACAACGAGGGGACGTTCCAGCTCCCGCCCACACGGGCCGAGGCGCTCTACGCACCCGAAATGTTCGGGGAAATCCCCAATGCTGCGCTGTCGGTGAATCCGTGACGGAGCTGCAAGGCAAAAGAAGTGACTGAGTGTCTAAGTGTGAAAGTGTCTGAGTGAAGAGAAAGATTCNGACTTTAGGGCTGCATCNCTTTTCTTAATCTTCACTCAAGCACTCAGACACTCATACACTTTCTTCCACTGCCGCTCACAGGCATGGGGGAGTTGATTCATGATTCGCATGTCATTACGGGGATGGAAGTATATCGCTGCGGCCGTCTTAGTGAGCGGTGCGGCCTTCCTGTGCACCCTTGCTGCAGGGCTTTATCTCACGGGGCCGGAGCAGCCGTCCTTCGAGCAGGTGAGGGCCTCGCACCGGCTCTCCGACGCCCTGCTGCTGGATCGAAACGGAAGCGTGATCCACGAGGTGCGCGTGGACCCGACGGGGAGGCGCCTGGACTGGATCGGGCTTGCCGACATCTCCCCCGCCCTCACCGGCGCCGTGCTTGCGGCCGAGGACAGGCGGTTTTACGACCACGGAGGCGTCGACTGGCGCGCGATGGCCGTATCGATGCTTCGCCATATCGCCTCGGGAGGCTCCCGCGGCGCAAGCACGATCAGCATGCAGCTCGCCTCTCGCCTCGACGAATCTTCGACGCCCCGCGGAGCGAAGAGAAGCCTGCGGGAGAAGCTTCGCCAGGTGTCTGCCGCCCTGGCGCTGGAGCGGGGCTGGCACAAAGGGGAGATCCTCGAGGCCTACCTGAATCTCATCACCTTCCGGGGAGAGCTGCAGGGAATCGCCGCTGCGTCGCGGGGACTTCTCGACAAGGACCCCTCGGGCCTCAATGAAACGGAGTCGCTCGTCCTGGCATCCCTGATCCCCTCTTCGAGAATGTCCGTTGATGTCGTGGTGCGAAGGGCATCCCTGCTCGCCGGACGGACGGGTTCGCCAAGCAGCCCCGGGGAAATCGCAGGCCTTGCATCGGAGATCCTCAACCGCCCCTACCGGATCCGGCACCGCGTTGCGCTTGCCCCCCATGTGGCCCGGACGCTGCTGCGGGGCGAGGGGCAGCAGGCGCAGTGCACTCTCGACGGGGGGCTCCAGCTCTTCGCACTCGAGGCCCTCAATCACCAGCTAGGCCTGCTGCGCGAGCGCAACGTTCATGACGGCGCCGTCCTGGTCGTGGACAATGCCACGGGGGACATTCTCGCCTATGCAGCCAACCAGGGCGGCTCTTCGAGCGCACCCCACGTGGACGGGATCCGGGCCCTTCGGCAGGCGGGCTCCACCCTGAAGCCCTTTCTCTACGGCCTCGCCATCGAGAAAGAATTCCTCACGGCGGCTTCCATCCTGGAGGATGCTCCCCTGCAGATCCCCACGGCCGGCGGTCTCTATGTCCCCGAGAACTACGACCGGGAATTTCTCGGCCCCGTGAGCCTGCGGACGGCGCTGTCGTCCTCGCTGAACATCCCCGCCGTGCGGACGCTCATGCTCGTGACCCCCGATGCCTTCGTGGAGAGGCTCCGGGCCCTGGGAATGGCAAGCCTCGACAGGGAGGCAGGCTACTACGGGTACTCCCTTGCGCTGGGATCGGCCGATGTAACCCTCTATGAACTGGTGAACGCATACCGGGTGCTGGCCAATCGCGGCAAGTGGGGCGCGCTGAGGATTGCGGCGGGCGAGGCGGTGCAGGGTCTGTTGCCCGTCATGGACGCCCGCGCGACCTTCATCGTTTCGGTCATCCTCTCGGACCGCGAGGCCCGGAGCGCCACCTTCGGGCTGGAAAACCCCTGGCAACACGCTTCTGGACGGCCGTCAAGACGGGCACGAGCAAGGACATGCGCGACAACTGGTGCGTGGGCTACTCGGAGCGCTACACCGTCGGCGTCTGGGTGGGAAACTTCTCCGGCGAGCCCATGTGGAACGTCTCCGGCATGGCCGGGGCCGCACCCGTCTGGCTCGACATCATGAACCATCTTCACCGGCGGAGCTCTTCGAAGCCGCCCAATCCGCAGCCCGGCGTCGCGATGAAACAGGTGAGCTTTCGCGGCAACCTGGAGCCCGGGCGACAGGAGTGGTTCATCGCGGGGACCGAACCGGATGAGACGATCGCCCGGGAGAGGCAGCACGAGATCGTCCGGATCGTTTACCCGCAGCCCGCCACGATCATCACGCTCGACCCGGACATCCCGGCCGAGATGCAGCGGGTCTCCTTCGTCGGGAGATTCACCGACGAGACACACGAGTGGCGGCTCGATGGCCTGGCCATGGGCACCTCGGCATCGCTGCTCTGGAAACCCGAGCGCGGCAGGCACATGCTTTCGCTTATCGACCGCGAGAACAAGACCGCCGACTCGGTTACGTTCATCGTGAAATAACCCCCTCCTTTTTTATCCACAGCGCGCAACCTGCGTATCCGGCTAATACTTTTGTCGTAGTTTTTCTAAGAAACGCGACCGAGAAGAAAATCACCCGTGCGCCGTATTGTCTTTCCCTCTGCCTGTCGATACAATCCCTGCCAGACAAGGGCCAGGCTGTTACCCGGAGAGAGTCGCGGCCAACCGGAGGGGGTTGAAGGAGAAGGTTCAATGGAGGGGATTTTTTTATTATTTATTCTTACCGGCCTGGCCTTTGTCTACACTCTAGTCTTCCCGACGCGGAAGGATAAAAGCGAAAGGGAGACGAGCTGAGCGGCCAGCCGGCCCGACCTGAGATTGTCGTTCTCGCCCCGGGTTCTGCCCGGGCCATCCCCAGGGGAATCTCCCTTTTTTTGAAGGAGGGGGGGAGGTTCCCCTTTTATATTGCCCGCCTGCCGTCTTTTCACTCACCCGGTAAAGTGCAAAGGGCTGAAAGCCGATACTATCAGTAAGGCACGAGAAGCACCCAGGACGGCCGGGATCGCTGTTTCTAAGAGGTTTCCCCGTACGAGTCGACGCCATAGCGGCCAGCCGCTTGACTGCCGCCGGCCCGATGATGAAGGCTTGTTGCCGGAAGAGTGCCCGAATGTTTCAATGGGGAATCTCCCGACGTGGAAGGGGGGGAGGTTCCCTTCTTTTTTATGGCCACCCCGTCACGCATCATCTCGTGGACTCTTCGCGACTGGAGCAGGAAGGTCTCGATCTTGGCCGTGATGATCTGGGGGAAGGGGCCCCCGTCGCTTTCAATGGCAAGGAATGGCAGGTGGTCAACCTGCTCGAGCAGCCTCAACACCCTTGCACTGTTTCCCTGCAAGCCCTTTTTCCCCTCCCGGTTCATCTCCCGTGAAAGGATGGCTTCGGCGATCCGGTTCGGCATGCACCCGAAAGGCCCGATGGCGATGACCCCGCAGTACTCCTCGAGCACCTCCGTGAGCGACGCCCCCAGGGTGAGGATCGCCTCGCCCACGAGCCTGGGATTCATCAAGTGACGCACCCTGTCGATGAGGCGGTCCACATCCTCGAGACGGTAGTGCACCAGCCCCGATTTCATCATAACGCCCTTCAGGTATCTCTCCTGACGCCTCATCACCGTCTGTCGCAGCAGGAGTTGAAACCACTGTCGGAAGGTGATGTCATCGGCCGTCATCCGGTTCGCGTAGCACCAGTCGGTGTAGTAGATCCACTCCATGGTGCTCGAGACCTTGACGACAAACCCTTCGTCCGCCAGCCGCTCCACGATGTACTGCCTCGAGAGGTCGTCGTGTCGAACGAAGATCTCCCCCGTGAGAAGGATGACAGGCGTCCGGGCGGGACTGCGCCGCAGGGCAACCTGCTTGAGCATCGCAATGGCCCTCTGCAGCACTTCCTTTACGTCCCGGGGCTTGCAGCCCCTCTCGAGGCCCCCCAGAATGCCCGACCATGCCTTCCAGAAGGCTTCCATCGCCTGCGGCCGGTCCGCCGCGCAGGCAAGCAGCACCGAGTACACGTCGTTCATGACGTCGGCCAGCACGAGGGCTGTCCAGATCTTCTTCGTGAAGGAGCTTCCGTAAACATCGGAGTAGCTGTTCTCGCTGGAGGGCGAAAAGAGAGCCACGTCGGGGATGCGCAGCTTTTTCACGACGCCCTCGATGAAAGGGGCGTACTGGCCGAAACGGCAGGGCCCCGAGGTGGTGACCATCATGTAGAGCAGCAGCTCGTCACGGCGCTCGCGCCCCTCCAGGTAATTCAGCAGACCGCCCGTCACGAGCTGCAGAGGCAGGCACTCCTTGCAGAGGGTGTGACCCTTGCCGGTCTCGAGGACCTTCTCATCGGCCTTGGTCAGGCAGGTGCTGCGAACGCCCAGGCTGCGGAACACCGCGCTCAAGGCCTCCGAGTTGAGCCGGCCCATGGAGGGAATCAACAGGTGCACACGCGGATCGAAGAAGGAGTGCGCCTTGCCCTTCGAGTCGATGAATCGCCGGTTGCGGTAGTCGAAACGCGAAGGGGTGAAGGCTCGCAGGGAGCTCACGGGGGTGATGGGCTTGTCAGTCTTCAGTTCACGCTTCAGCTCACGCCAGGCCTTCACAATGCCCAGGAAGGCCTCAATCCTCGTCTCGAGGCCCGCGTCGGCCACGTGGCTGTCGAGCTCCAGGGTAAGCGAGGGCTTGCCCCCCATGATGTCCCGGAAGAACCCGATGAGAAACGAGTCGGGACCGCAGGAAAAGTTCGCAATGTAGCAGCCAAAGAGCTGTGGGTGCCTCTCCACAAAGCGTGCCGCCTTGAGGATGGCCTGCCCCGCCGACCAGTACATCTGTTCATGAACCGGCTCGTCGTCAAGGGGAAGCATGTCGATGGGAATGACGCGGATCCCCCGCGTGGCGAACTTCTGGGGTATCCCCATGTGGGCCTCGGTAACGAATGCGTTGTAGGAGCGCCCGAAGACGACGACACCGAACGCTCCGGGATCGGCTTCCAACTCCTCCAGGGCTCTGCGGCCCGCCTGACGCATGGCCTCCGTCACCGCCTTCTGAGCGTTGACGGCAGCCGCATAGGCCTGCTTGCCCGCCCGGACCGTCCTGCCGAGGGTCCGGGCCGTTTCCAGGAAGGCTTCTTCAGCGGCCGCATACCCTTTGGAGAAGTCGATGACGGGAGACAGGATACGCCCGTTTTTTTTCAGGGCCCGGTACGCCGGGTGATCCTTGAAGGCCGTTCCCAGGTAGTAGGGCTCGCCCTGGGAGATCGGGCAGGTGATGCTCTTGGCCGGGGCGCGTCCGTTACCGTTGTCAGTGCTGTTGCCGTTGCCGCTTCCATTTCTGCCTCTCTGCACATTCCCCTTGAAGTGCGGCAGGAAGAGCCAGTCGATTTTCCGCTCCAGCAGATCCTGCAGGAAGCCGTGGGAGATCTCTACGGGATAGCAGAACGCGGCGCCCCTGCGGTCCACGCCTTCCTGCCGGATCTCTTCGGGCAGGACGACGGCAAAGCCCAGTTCCTCGAAGAACCGCCGGTAGAGAGGGAAGAAGGTGTCCGTGGAGAAGGACTTGTTGACCCCGACCGTACCGTCAGGCCGGTCTTCGAGCAAAGATTTCCCGTCGAAGACAAGCCGCTCCGCGGTATGGACGAGGTCGAGGCCTTCCGTATCGGACCCGCGGGCAAGGCGCAGGTTGTACCAGCGATTGCAGGCTCCCCCGAAAGGGTGCGTCTTTCCTTCGATGCAAATCCGGGCGATTTCGCACTTCCGGTCGCATCGCTCGACGCCGCCGTTGCAGGTGAAGGGACGGCCGTATTCCATCTCCCTGTCCCGGAGCGCATCAAGCGAAAAAGACTGCTCCTGCACCAGGCCGAGCGCAAGCCGGCGCTCGATCTCCAGGGCAACCCCGAAGGCGCCCATGAGGCCCGGGTCGGGCGGGACGATGATGCGCCTGCCCGTCACGGCCGCCATGGCCAGCGGCACAGCGCGGTTGTAGCAAACCCCGCCCTGCATGAAGACCTTTCGCCCGACAGCGCGGTTTCCCTTCACGCGCTTGTGGTAGTTCATGCAGATCGAGTAGACAAGCCCCGCAACGACATCCTCTTTCGCGATCCCCTCGTGGAAGGCCCGCTTGATGTCGCTGTTGATGAAGGCGGCGCACTGGTCGTTGAAGTTGGGCGGACGCCTGCCTTCGAGGGCGATCGCGGCGATCTCTTCCATGCCGATATTGAGCGACTCCCGCGCCGCCTCCTCCAGGAAGGAGCCCGTGCCGGCACTGCAGGCCTCGTTCATGGCATAATCCGAGGGCACGCCGTTCGTGATGAAGGTGTACTTGGCGTCCTGGCCGCCGATCTCGAAAATTGTGTCGACATCCGGGTCGAACCAGACGGCCGCGGCGGCGTGGGCGGCAATCTCGTTGACGATCCCTTCCGTCATGGCGTGCAGGCCCGCGATCTGGCGGCCCGAGCCCGTCACGCCGAGGCCCGTGATGCGAACGCCGGCGGCAAGCGGGCCCAGTTGCTCGCGAAGAGACCTGTAGCACTCCCGCGAGGCTCGAACCGGATCGCCGCTTGTACGAAGGTAGATGGAGGCCACAACGTCATCATCCCCCTCGCGCACGAGGACGGCTTTCGTCGTCGTCGAGCCCACGTCGAGGCCGAGAATCAGCCGATCCCCCGCCCTTGCCCTGCCCTGCTGCGATGGCTTGAAATCAACCCTGTCCTGGAAGTCGGCCAGGGGCTGAAGGTACGAAAAGGAGCTTTTCTCGTCGCGAAAGAGCCCCTCCAGTCCCGGGAAGGGAACCGTTTCGTTGTCCAGTGCCCAGAGCGCCGCGCCCAGGGCTTCGAAGTAAGGCGCCTCGTCGGGGACCCGGAGGTTTTTGATCTCCCGGCGCAGGTGGTCCATGACGACGTCGTTGCGCGCCGTGCCGCCGATGACCATGATGTCGCGCCGGGGCACCTGGTTGAGGATCTCCAGGATCTTGCCCGCCATCATCTGGCAGAGGCCTGCAACGATCTTCCCTTTCGGCACGCCCTTGTTGGCCGCATGGGTGCAGTCGCTCTTGCAGAAGACGCTGCAGCGGCCCGAGACGCGGTAGGGGCTCTCCGAACGGGCAAGACCGGTTGCATCGCCCACGTCCAACCCGAGGCGTTTGATCTGCTGGAGGAAGAACTCGCCCGTCCCCGAGGCGCACTTGTTTCCCGTGTAGACTGTTGAGATGCGTCCGTCCTTTCCCAGGGCGTAAACGAGAAAGGTCTCTCCCCCGGCGCTGACGACCGCCTCGAGGTTCTCGCCCCGGCCGTTGAGGTGGATCAGGGCCTGCTCCACCGCCTGTGGTTCGGGGATGGATGAGAGGTTGAGGAACTGCCGGAAGCGCCTTCCCGTGACACTCACGCGATCGAAGCGGCCCGCGTCGAGCGAGTTCAACAATTCGATGATGTAGCGGCGGGGGTTGCCGTGGTGCGGTTCGACGCGAACGTCGACGATCCCGATCTCATCGTTTCCGTTGCGTTCGAGACCGGCCATGGAAATCGTGGAAGCCCCGACGCAGATACCAAGCGCTCTCATGGTGAATCCTCACGAAAAGAGTTCCTGCCGAAATCCCGGGACAAGCCCATCCATGTGACAATCAGGGTTAATGGGTGAAAGAGTAACTACAACGGCTGCCGTCAGAATTGACGGCTGAATTATGAACAAAAGAGCAGGCGATTGCAAGGGGGAAGGTGCAGGGCCGCTGCGCAGCAGTGGAAGAAGTGTATGAGTGTATGAGTGT
>JGI20214J51650_10000667_pt1 | contig 21477 bp, 10 predicted proteins | sample WetSurMetagenome_FD_51650 | JGI IMG/M metagenome (IMG submission 51650) | reverse complement strand
TTATTTCTCCTTTCCCGAATCTTCTTACACTGCAGCCAAATATTCAGTTTTTCCGGAAAAACAGGGTTTCAGCTCTGTTCGAACAAGGCAACCGCGAGACAGGTGGTGAATTTGCAGAATTGAGGGCTTATATGATTTCCAAACTCATGTGGGATTCAAATACAGATATTAATGCAGTTATTGATGATTTCCTTTCAGGATATTACGGAAAGGCCTCAAAAGATATTAGAGAGTATATTGACCTTCTGCATAAGAACAATATGGCAGGAACGGATTTTAAACTATCAATTTTTGGAAGCCCGGTACTGGCAAAAGATAATTACCTTTCCGAGTCCCTTATTGCTGAATATAACAAATTATTTGACAGAGCTGAATCAGCAGTATCAGAAGAACCTGATGTACTATTGCGAGTCAGGGCAGCGAGAATGCCAGTGTATTATGCAATGCTTCAGATTGCGCAAGATGAAAAGACCGGAAACCGTGGGGCTTTTATCACTGATGGAAATATCCAAAAACCGAAACCTGAAATAACCAAAATCCTCTTTGATTTTGGTTATCACTCTATACGTACCAATGTTACAAGGGTAACCGAATGGCATACAACTCCGAAGGAATACCTGGCAAATTATTTGAAGTTCCTTCAGGAACCGAAATAGATATAATTTATGTAAATCTGAGACAGGAAATGAGTTGTATTATAATAATAGTCACAGTTAAAAATAAACATTAACAGGTATGAAAAAATTTCATTTGCTGCTGATATCATTATTCCTATTAATGGAGGTACAGGCTCAGCAATTTACTATGGTGACCGATGGTAAATCAAATTACAGGATAATCATTCCGGAAATACCTGATGCGGTAGAGATACAGGCGGCGCTGGTTTTCCAGGATTATATTCAGAGAATTTCAGGAGCCATACTTACGATAGAACCAGATAATATTAAACCTGCTGATGGTGAGATCCTTATCGGTAAAGTCAAAAGGAAAGAGATGAAAGATGTGCCGATAGAAAAACTTCTTGATGACGGTTTGTATATTAAAACTACAGGGAAAAAACTTTTGATTGCAGGCGGGACCGAAAAAGGTACACTATATGGGGTTTACACCTTTCTTGATAAGTATTTGGGTTGTCGGAAATATTCGTCAGCAGTTACCTATGTTCCAAAACAGAAAACGATTATTCTGCATTCAATTAATGACATGGAAGTGCCATCCTTCACCTATCGGGATATTCTTTACCCGGATGTAATAAACGATCCGGAATATATGGTTTGGCATAAGCTTGATAACTGTTTCGGGAAGTCTGACAATGGAAATGTATGGGGGTCTTTTGTTCATACCTCCAACGTATTGCTAAGTTCTAAAGAATACGGTGAATCCCATCCTGAATATTTCAGTTTTTATGATGGTAAGCGTCATCCGGAGATTGCTCCATCATGGGCCGGATTAGGAATACAACCTGATGCTCAACTATGCTTAAGCAACCCTGACGTTTTAGAGATCGTATGCAAAAATCTGAAAGCACAAATCGATCAAAATCCGGGAGCACTATATTGGTCTGTAAGCCAGAATGATAATATAAATTATTGTCGTTGTCCTGATTGTGCCGAGATAGATAAAAAGTACTCCTCATTTACTCCGGGCAGTAAAATGTATGAAATAAATAACAATTTTCGATATTCTCCGATTGGCAGCGGATCATTTATAAACTTCGTTAACAAAGTAGCGGAAAGATTTCCTGATAAGAACATATCCACTCTCGCATATTTATATACCCGTGTACCACCAAAGGATCTTATTCCAAGAAAAAATGTGAATATTATGTTATGTAATATTGAAAGTCCCAGGAATGTTCCTATAATGGAAGGCGATAAATCGTTTTGCGAAGATCTCGAAGGATGGGCCCGACTAACAAATAATATTATCTTTTGGGATTATGTAGTTCAGTTTCGAAGCCTCATTTCCCCTTTCCCTAATTTGCATACACTGCAACCCAATCTTCAATACCTTCATGATAAAGGAGTTACGATGATCTTTGAAGAAGGGAACCCCGAGACAGGAGGCGAATTTCATGAACTAAAAGCATATATTATAGCTAAATTACTTTGGGATGTTAATGTGGATATCAATAAGGTGATGGATGATTTCTTATCCGGGTATTATGGCAATGCATCGAAAATGATTCGGGAATATATTGATCTTTTACATAATGAAATGGCTCAGTCGGGAGAAAAACTGATGATTTACGGAACTCCGGTTGAAGAAAAAGAAACTTTCCTTTCTGATTCACTAATCACAGAATATAACAAGATTTTTGATCGTGCTGAAAAAGCAGTATCGGGGTCGCCTGAGGTATTAAAACGTGTGAAGGTTGCTCATTTGCCCGTGTATTACGCAATGCTCGAAATTGCAAGAGATGAAAAGACGGGTAAGCGTGGAGCTTTTATTGCTGGTGACAACAATAAGCTAAAACCGAATCCGGAAATAGTTAAAATCCTTTATGATTTTGCACACCTGTGTATACAAACAAATGTTTCGCATGTACAGGAAGCCAATGTCACTCCACTTCAGTATCTTGAGGGATATACTAAGTTTCTGACTGAAATTGCTGATGCTAAATAATTAATGCTTGGTTGTATTTAACACAGGATAAATTTCAGAAAATTTTTCATTAACAGATAGAATCTCTTTAGGAGAAAAAATTAAGGGAGAGTTTTGCCCAATTCAACTTTCATTTATTTAATATGAGATCCGTCTTAATTGAGAGTTTTGTATAAGACAATATCAGAAATTATGGATTTCATAAATCAGTTATAAGAATCCATTTCCAATAACTCAGGATTTTTAGAATAAAAAAAACTGGCTCGGGTTAAATTCCGGAAAGGATGTTATGACAAGTTTATGCAGGCAAAATAAATTTAAATCATTTCGTCTATAACTTCCATTTATTGAGCTTCAGGTTATTTGAAAATGGATCATTTATTAAATAAAACAACGACAATCGGGTAAATAACTTTATAATTCACATGAAATTAACCTGACTTATGAATATTATATAAATTGATAAAATATAAGTTTTTAAGGATTATGTACTAAAAAATCACTATTTTGACCCTAAACGAAATTAGTGAAGACAGAGAGATATATCAACGGTCAGACTCAAGAGAATGAAAAAGAATGGGTGGAATCCTTATTTTTAAACGGAGAGAATAATTATGTGCTACAACAGCTGGTAGAAAAAGACTGGAACATGATGATTAAAGACTTATCATCCTCTTCTGATGTAAATCTAAGTCACCTGCAGGACAGAATCCACCACACTATCAGAAAAAATGAGTTTTTTAAGAAGCAGAAACCTTCACGCAAAATCATGAGTGGTTACATGAAAGCAGCAGCATTATTGCTTTTACCAGTATTAATTGCGGGGACTTTAGGTTACAGATATCTGAACAAAAAATCTCATGCATCTTATAATCAGCAATCTATTGCTTCGATAGACCAACTTGTCACTACGACTATTATGGCTCCTATGAGTGCAAGAGTTTCATTTAACCTTCCTGATGGAACCAGTGGAATGCTCAACAGCGGTTCCAGGCTAAGTTACTCATTGCCATTTAATAAAAACAGGCAGGTCAAACTTGAAGGAGAAGCATGGTTTGAAGTAACCAGTGACGCAGAACATCCTTTTAGGATCAGTACCGGCAATACATCTGTTGAAGTATTGGGGACCAGCTTCAATATGAGTGCATACTCCGCTGAAAATTATGTAGAGCTGGTACTTCAGAATGGCAAAGTCGATTTTTTTGATAATCAAGGTTATAAGAAGGCAACAATGCTCCCCTCAGATAGGTTGGTTTATCAAAATGGAATAATCAGCAAATCGGTAACAGATCCCGTAAAATATAAAGCGTGGACTGAAGGTCAGCTTGTTTTCAGAGGTGACCCTATGACAGAAGTAGCCAGACGCTTAGAACAATGGTATAATGTGGATGTATCACTTCAAGACACAGAGCTTGAAAAGTTTTCTTTCAGAGCAACTTTTGAAGACGAAAAGCTTGATGAAGTCCTGCGGTTATTATCGATGACTTCTCCAATCAAATATTCTATCACTCCAGGTAAAGTTTTACCTGACGGAACTTTCGAAAAACAGAAAGTAACAATTAGATTTAAAGAAAATAATCCTGACTTTCTAAAATCAAACCTATGAAAACAATGAATGGTCCTTAAAACTAAGGAAAAAGAGGAAATCACAACAACGATTTACTTAAAAATCAGCTTTTCGGTATTTTTTAACTTAAACTTTTCACATTTATGAAAAAAACCAAACCTTTCAGGGAATTGTATTATCGTTCTCTGAAAAAAACCCTACTGATTATGTGTATTTCTGCTATTCTTACGATGGTCGGAATTATACAAGTACATGCTAACGACGCTTATGCTCAGAAAACTAGACTTTCATTCAAGTTTTCAGAAACCGAACTTGTCAAAGTTCTTGACAAAATCGAAAATGAAAGTGAATTTTACTTTCTCTACGATGAAAAACTGCTTGACAAAGAACGTAAAGTCAGTATCACTGAAAATGATCAATTAATAAGTGTTATACTGGATGATTTATTTTCCGGTACCGATGTAAAGCACACAATAATCGATCGTAAGATTATTCTGTCACCTGATAATTTATCAGAAGCATCTCAATCGCAACAGATTAAAGTGTCAGGTAAGGTAACCAGCACTACCGGAGAACCATTACCAGGAGTAAATATTACAATCAAAGGAACCACAACCGGTATTAATACTGATGTCGAAGGTAACTACTCTATCCAGGTCGCAAACAACCAGGCTGTATTGCAGTATTCCTTTATAGGTTACATGTCGCAGGAAGTAACTGTTGGAAACCAGTCAGTCATAAACATTGCCCTGGCTGAAACCATGTTAAAGATGGATGAAGTTGTTGTTACGGCATTTGGAATTAAAAAGGAGAAAAAGGCTTTGGCTTATGCTGTTCAGGAAGTACGCGGGGAAGCTTTTACAGAAGCTCGTATGAATAACGTAGCTACCTCACTGACTGGGAAAATTGCAGGTGTTGAAGCCACGCAGGTAAATGCAGGAGCCGGCGCTTCCAGCCGTGTAATAATCAGAGGTAATACTTCGTTGAATGGGAACCAGCAGCCTTTATATATAGTTGATGGTATGCCAATTAACAATACTAACCGTGGGCCTGCAACAAGTTCCAGTGGTCTGAACGTTGACCGTGGTGACGGAATTTCAAGCATGAACCCTGATGATATTGCATCTATTTCGGTTCTAAAAGGTGGAGCTGCTGCAGCACTCTATGGCAGTCAGGCAGCAAATGGCGTTATCCTCATCACAACAAAAAAAGGGACAATTCAGAAAGGAATAGGTGTTGAAGTAACTTCAGATGCAAATTTCGGTACACCTTCTGTATATCCTAATTATCAATATGTTTATGGTCAGGGTAATGATGGGATAAAACCTGCTGATGCTGCTAAGGCTTTGAGTTCCGGCCGCTTATCATACGGGGCAAAAATTGATGGTACAATGGTTATGCAGTTCGACGGAGTAGAACGTCCGTACAATGCTGTGAATGTCAAGCAGAATATAAAAAACTTCTACCAGACAGCACAGAATTTAACAAATACCATTGCTTTCAATGCAGGTAACCAAAACTTTCAGATGAGATTATCTGTTAGTGATACGCGGGCAAAAGACCAGCAGCCGAATTCAGAATACTACAAAAAAACCGCCAACCTGAACGTCAGAGGGACAATGGGCAAGAATGATTTTATTGTTCTTGAATCAAGCGTTCAGTATAATCTTGTTGATGGTAAAAACAGACCAAACGTAGGTTATGCAGAACTTAATGCAGCCTGGCCAGTTTATCTGGCAGCAAACACAGTTGATGTGCGCAACATGGCTGGTACTGACCCTTCAAAACCTGGTATTAAAGAATCAACCGGCAGAGAATTGGAATGGAACCCTGTACCCGCAGCTGTTAATCCATATTATGCAGCTTATCAATTACATAATGAAGATCACAGACAGCGTTTAATTGGAAGAGCAAGCGTACAGTTCAATTTATTATCTAATCTGTTTGTCAAAGGTACAATAGCAAGAGATTTTAATTATTACAGAGATTTAAGTTATGTACCAATGACTAATGCCTTTACTCCACTAGGGTATTTCAACTCAAGTCAGGAGCAGGCTGATAAAACCAATTTCCAGATTCTTGCAAATTACAAGGATAAATTTTTTGCCGATGTGATCGGATTAAATTTAATGGTAGGAGCCAACAGGGAAAGAGATTTCGGCAGAAGCAGTACCGCAAATGGCAGCCAGTGGGTAATTCCAGATTTTTATAGCCTGACCAACCTGAAAAACAGGGATCTAGTGAATCTGGGCCAATCCTCGACCGGGACTAACTCTGTTTTTGCAGAAGCAAACCTCGATTATAAGAACTTTGCTTATCTGACTTTAACAGGAAGACAGGATTGGTTTTCCGTGTTGAATCCAGGGTTCAATTCAATTTTCTATCCTTCAATCGGAGGTAGTTTCATACTTTCCGAAGTTGTCAAACTGCCAAAACTTTTCAACTTTGCTAAACTTCGTGCATCATGGGCACAAGTTGGAAGCGCAACAGTAAGTGCAGGAAGTATTAATCAGACATACACAATCAGTACCGTAAACGCGTATGGCCTTCCGACCCTCAGCAACCCTAACACTCTGTTGAATCCTAATATTCGGCCAATTACAGCGACCACTACTGAAGGCGGATTTCAGGTGCAGATTCTTGATAACCGGATAGGTCTGGATGTAAACTACTACTCAAAGAAAACTGAAGATGATATCTTGTTCCCTCCTATATCACAGGCAACAGGATATTCTGCAGGACCCAGAAACCTGGGATTGATAACCAACAAAGGATGGGAGATCAGTTTAACCGGGACACCCATAAGAAGAAATGATTTCAGCTGGGATGTCGCTTTTAACTTTGGATATAATAAGAGTAAAATCGTTGAGTTAGCTGAAGGAATTGATGTTCTTACACTCGGCAGTGCAATCGGAGGTCCGACTATTATAAATGCAGTTGGTCTTCCATATTCTACGGTCCGTGCATATGTCATGAGAAGAGATGAAAACGGCACATTGGTCTACAATGCAGCAACAGGATACGAAGACAGGGTTCTTGCTGACTTAGGTGTTGGAAACCCTCCCTACCTGATGGGATTGGGCAATAACTTCAGATACAAGCGTTTTACTCTTACAATTGATATTGACTCCAAATTTGGTGCTGTTGGCTATAGCAATGCTATACAGTACGCAACAAGGTTTGGGCTTACTCCAGCAACTCTTCCGGGCAGAGAGGAAGGACTGACAGTAACCGGAGTTGATCAGACAGGTGCTCCATATTCAAAACTATGGGAGGTTGTTAACCTTGACACTTACTATAACAATTTTGGAAGCGCATATCCGGGTCAGTTTGTATATAAAACAGATTTTATTAAGCTCCGCAGGATGATTTTCAAATATGAATTACCCTCTAATTTACTGAAATTCATTAAAGTTCAGGGTGCCTCCGTTGCTATAACCGGATTGAATCTTATTACTCTTTACCAGGATAAACGGGTTAAAGAAGCAGGTATAGATCCGGAGATGCAGCAGACTGTTGGTAACGCTCAAGGTAGTCAGGGAGTTGCTATGCCGATAACAAGAAACATTGGCTTTAACCTGAATTTAAGATTCTAATACTAAAATCTAAGAACATGAAAAATACATTCTTAAAAATAATATATGCGGCTGGAACGGTTTTAATTGTTTCTATGCTGGCGTCGTGTGATACGAAAGAACTGACTGATCTGAATAAAGATCCTAATCAGATTGAATATGTTATCCCTCAATATTCTTTTACCGCAGCTGTGTTGGCTAGCGTTCCCGGACAAAATTACTATGCTCTGGGACAGGGCCTCCAGTATTTCTCGACCTATAAGGAAGTTCCGGCAACCGGAGACAAATTCTATAACTTCAACAGCACAGCAGGTGTTTTTGATATATATAACAACCAATGGAACAGGCTCTTGCAGCTAACATCTCAAATTCCAGGTGCCGAAAATGTGAATAAAAGAGCTGCATGTGAAATCCTCAGGATACTAGCTTTTCATCCTCAAACCGATATTATGGGCGACCTCCCCTATTCTGAGGCAATGAAAGGCAATGCTGTCATAAAACCAGTATATGATACCCAGAAAAGTATATATACTGCAATGTTAACTGAGCTTGAAGCAGCATTGAACTCAATGGATGATAGCCAGCCGAACATTTTTGGAAGTGCTGATCCATACTTTGCAGGCAATATCGCCAAATGGAAAAAATTAGGTTATACCCTGATGTTGCGTTTGGGCATGCGTTTGTCTGATGTGGAACCCACTCTTGCCAAATCATGGGTTGAAAAAGCAGTAGCAGGAGGTGTTATGACCAGTTTCTCTGATATAGCCTATATTAAATATGCAAATGTAACCGGTCAGATGAATCCGAGGGTAACTGCCATGATAGCCGGCGATTATGCCAGCCCGGGTGGTGATAATGTTGAAGGTGGAAAGTGGTCTGCCAAGTTTATTAATCAGCTGAAAAGTACACAGGATCCCCGTTTACCTGTTCTTTCTGTGGTATGGGTACCTTCCGGTACAACTTATATTGCAAATAATACTCCCAATGACCAGAAGGGGATGTTAAATGGAAGTATAAACTCCAAACCAACTGATTTTGATACTTATTCCGAACCTTCACTTTTATATATTGACCGTGGTTCACCTATTGTCACAATGGAACCTTCAGAAGCATATTTCATCCTTGCAGAAGCTGCATTAAGAGGATGGAATGTAGGAACTACTGCCGAGGCTGCTTATAATAACGGAGTACGTGCAGCTATGGCAAGATGGGCTCTCTGGCCAACAGTAACTCCTCACTCAGGAACTATTTCCACTGCTGCAGTTGATGCATACCTTGCACTAAATCCATATTTAACCGCAGGAACTTTTGCACAGCAGCTTGAACAGATCTCTACACAGAAATGGATATCTATGCTTGGTGATGACTACGAAGTATTTTCTAACTGGAGACGCACGAAATACCCGGTATTTAATTATGCTAACTGGACAAACACCAATGGTGATAAAGTTTCATATCCGGGTAATGTTACAGCAGGTAAAATGTGGAGAAGATTCTCTTTGCCTATAGCTGAACGAAATGTTAATCCTGATAATTACTATGAAGCTATCAGCAGACAAAATTTTACAGAGGAAACCGTTGACTTGCTTCAGGGAAGAATGTGGTGGGATGTAGGCCCGGGTACAGGTCAGAATTAATCAAATCATTTGTGATACAGCTCTTATCAGTGATCTGGTAAAAAAACCGTCTGTATAATTATTATTAATAAGAGGAGGTGGAAAAACGATCTCCTCTTATTATTTTTACATAAAAATTAAATAATAAGCTGAAATAATGTGAAACATTCTAACTGCAGCATCGAAAAAAGTTTTTTTCAGAGGTACCCTAAAATTATTATATATGAAATTATTGAACCTTAAAATCAAAAAACACTTCACTCGCATTGGTGTTTTATCTGTGGTATTATGTACACTAATACCTGTACAATCTGTTTCTGCCCAGAAAATGAAAAGCAAACAAGCTGCAATCAGTTCTCTTCAGCAAAATATTGTGCTTGCCGATAAGGGAATGAGTCTTTATCGCATTATAATCCCCTCCGCCCCAACTTCTAATGAACAAAAGGCGGCAAATGTGCTCCAGGATTACCTTTTGCAGATTACAGGTGCTGCAATTCCGATCATTTCTGTAAATAAATCGAGGAGCCCATACGAGATAGTGCTGGGGCAAAATGAACGTCTCAATGAATTGGCAACAAAAATTAATTTTACCGATCTCAAAGCAGATGGGTTTGTTATAAAAACCGACAGCTTGCGTCTGATCATTGCAGGTGGCAATATAAAGGGAACTCTATACGGAGTTTATACCTTTCTTGAAAAGTATCTGGGCTGCAGGATGTACACTCCAACAGCCAAAATAATTCCAAAACTGGAACAAATCATTCTTGGAAAGATAAATGATATAGAAGTGCCCGGGATACTGTTTCGTACCACACATTACAAGTCTACATGGGATGCTGAATATATTGACTGGCATAAGTTAAGTCATGGACCTAACGGAGAAAGAAATGAATGGGGATTATGGGTCCATACATTTAATCGCCTTCTTCCTCCCGATGTCTATTACCGCGACCATCCCGAGTACTACGCTTTGATCAATGGCAGCAGGATCCCTACACAACTTTGTCTGACTAATCCGAATGTGCTGAAATTAGTTATTCAGAATCTGAGGAAAGAAATTGCAAAAAATCCTGAAGCACTCTATTGGTCTGTCAGCCAGAATGACAACCGTGATCACTGTATGTGCGAGGAATGCCAGAAACTCGACAATCAAGAAGGATCACCATCCGGTTCCATCACTAATTTTGTAAACCAGGTAGCAGTGAAGTTCCCTGACAAAATTATTTCAACCCTGGCTTATAATTATTCCCGAAAAGCACCTAAAAACATACGCCCAGTTAAGAATGTAAATATTATGCTCTGCAGCATCGAATCGTACCGTGATATACCTCTTGCCCAGGCAACTGATTCATCAGGCAAAGACTTTGTCAGAGACATAGAGAATTGGGGTAAGATCGCTAATGATATCATTGTCTGGGACTATGTTATCCAGTTCAGTAACCTTATAAGTCCCTTTCCAAACCTGCATGTTCTGCAGCCAAATCTTCAGTTCTTCGTTGAACATGGCGTCAATGCCATGTTTGAGCAGGGCAACAATGAAATTGGAGGCGAATTTGCAGAGCTAAGGTCATACATGATCTCAAAACTATTATGGGATCCGTATGCTAATGCAGATACGGTGATGAATGATTTTCTGAACGGATATTATGGTGCTGCAGGCAAGTTCATAAGAAAGTATATTGACATAATGAGGGAGGCTCTACTCACTTCCGGAAAGCCACTTCGCATTTTTAGTTCACCGAATGATGCTGCGACCAGCTACCTAACACCATCACTCATTGATAAATACAATGATTTATTCAACCAGGCTGAATCGTCAGTTGCCGTGATGCCAGAAATTCTTGAACGTGTAAGGATTGCCAGGTTGCCCCTCCAATACGCAATTATGGAGCAGGCAAAAATGAACTATACCGGTGACAACGGTTTGTTCGTAAAAATTGATGGAAAATGGGTGGTAAGGAAGGATATAAGGTCAATGATAGATCCATTCACAGACCTCTGTATTCGCCAGGGTGTAACTCGTCTGAAGGAATGGTGCATAACTCCTGAAGCATATCGTTCGGACATGTATAGGCTTTTTTTCAAGGGGATGAATGAACACCTCGCATATAGAAAAAAAGTTAAGATTATAAGCCCTGATAGCACTAAAATTCAACAGGGTTCAGATCTTACACTTACAGATGGTAAAAGGGGAAGCTGTGATTATTACTTATTTTTTGGCCATGAGTCTGGATTTCACTGGTTTAGCTTTTCAGGTCAGGATCTTGATATTGTAATTGACCTTGAAAAGGTGCAGAAAGTACGCCATATCGAATCAGCATTCTATCAGATAGCACACTTAAAAAGTGTTTTACCAAAAAAGGTAGAGTATTTTCTATCTCTGGATGGAAAGGATTTCATCCCTGCCGGAGTTATCGAAAACAACCTGCCAATTAATCAGAATGATGCCTATCAACGTGACTTCATAACCGATTTCGAACCACATGATGCACGCTATGTCCGGGTCAAGGCACGGACGATAGGAAATATGCCTGAATCTCACCCGGTAGGAGGTGGTCAGCCGGCCATGATGCATATCGATGAGATCGTTGTAGAGTAACAGTGCAAAAGTTGTGCTTTTTAAAAATGATCTGTCTGTCACAACAGGTGGCTGAAATAAGAAATTGTTAGCAGCCGATAACAGGTTGGCAATTAACAGTCATATCCGGCTTATTCTAAATATTACTTGAAATATTTCTTGAAGACAGCAGATATTTCCTTGTTGTTTATGACATCATATGTACCGCAAACCTGAATGCAAGCAGAACCATTTTCAATCATTGTTCTGATCTCCATGTCCACCTGTGCTTCATCTTTAACAGGGAACTGCCCTGGACGATCATAATATCCTATCATGCTAACTCCCTGCTGCCGTTGATTATACTTTTGTGCTTCTCCTGAAATGATCCTGCTGTATCTGGCAATTTTTTCCTCAGGCCAGAGGGTATACCATGCTGCGGTTTGGCCACAAAAGTCTATATCAAGACGATTGCCATATAGAGGATCCGGAACAAAAACCGGCCAGATATGGATACATGTTTTGATGTCTTTATTTCTGGAACGGGCATAGTCAGAGAGATAATTTATATAATCAACCAGGGTATTACGAAAGAAAGTTGCCTCTGCTTCTTCTTTTGACATAATCGGATTTCTTTTTCTGTATTCAGCCAACAGGCTTTTACAAAGATCACAGTTACAGCTATGATAATTCTGATAGCCAAAACCATCAAATGCTAAACCTTCGATTCCAGGTACAGATACTATTTTATTGATTAATGGTTTTAAAAGTTCCCTTGCTTCATTATTGTTAAAACAGATGATCTTTTCACCCCATACTTCATTTGTCATTATTGGTTCACCACCAAATTGATAAGGGATAATGTACTGGTTTCTTCCGGCCATAATGAATTCTCTGGCAGCTTCTTCATCTAGGGTCATAATTTGCCATGGTATGGGACGTCCAGCATAGCTCTTATTCCACAGTTTCCCTAATTCACTGAAGGGAGTAATGCAGGAATATATTTTGATGTTATTCCTATCTCCGGCTTCAACTGCTTTCATAAGGAAAGCGGAATCATTTGACCAGGAAATAAGTTTATCGAATCCAACTTCCTTTGCATCAGCGATAAACTTATCAGGATTCTGCTCATTGATACCCCAACCCATAAGAATACAAGACTTTTGATTATTGTCATATCTGCATGAGATTACCAATAAGGCAACTATTGTTATAAAATATGATATCCAGGACTTCATAGATTTGACATTGCTGTTTATTTATACCTTTAGAAATAATTCTACCTCATAGCTATTTGAATCAAATTTACTTGTTATTTTTTTATTGTCGGGATGGCAATTTAAATTATTCTGTTTTCCTGTAACATGAACCACACTTAACTGTATTTGACATTCTTAATCTTGTTCTTACTTTCATCTTCAGGGTGATATATGAATTCGATTATCTCATCTCTTTATACATTTGCCATAGGAAAAAGTTGTGCTCTTGTTTTCCAGAACCTGTAATAATAATCCACATTATGTTTCCTCATCAGATCATTTATTTCAATTTTATTCACCAAATTTACTACCTGTTTAAAAATCAGCTGTCAGACAAATTATATTTTGTAATTTTGCTCATATAGTGCCTGAATCGTGCAAAAACAAAATTTTAACATCTTGATTGGAGAAAACTCTCAGAGGTACCACATCGTTTGAAATATTAGTCATTCACAAATGATAGCTTATCAAAAAAGATTTTTTAAATGTAATTCATATCCAATTTTTAAATATAAATTCTTCCCTCCTACTAGCTATATCAATAACCACCAACAAGAGGATTTTAATAATCAATCTCCTGTTGTAATTTTTACATTTTGAGTTAATTAAGACTGAACCAGATGAAACGCAGAGAAATTATTAAAAGGCTATCTACTATCCCGGTAGCTGGCAGCTTTCTGGCAATGGAACCCATCTTTGCCAACTCCTTTTATGAAAATACATTCGACCCGGGGATGTCATCCTCTGGTGTCAGGGCTCCTGTACCTGAAGGTCCTCTCACAACAGGGCCATTAATCTATCAGTCAATCGGGGTTGAACCGGTTATCAATTGCAGGGGGACAATAACCGCAATAGGTGGTTCTTTAGAGCTGCCTGAGGTACGAAAGGCTATGGATTCTGCTGCTCAATATTATGTACAGCTCGATGAACTGGCAATGGCAGTCGGGCAACGTTTAGCCACGATAACCGGAGCTGAATGGGGATTGGTGTCAGCAGGTTGTTCTGCAGGCATGAAACACATAACAGCAGCGTGTATTACAGACGGAGATCCCGAGAAACTCATAAGGATTCCCAATCTTGAAGGCTTCGAAAAAACTGAAGTAATATCACCCCGCTATTCGCGAAATCAATACGATCATGCAATACGCAATATTGGAGTTAAAATAATTACAGTAGACACATTGGATGAACTAAAGAATGCAATCTGTTCACGTACTGCAATGATTTATCTTTTATCTGCACATCCCGATTACGAATCGGGACCTCTTTCCATAGAGAGTATCTCACAGATTGCCAAACAAAAGAACGTTCCTGTTCTTGTAGACGCAGCAGCAGAAATACTCACCATCCCGAATGTACATCTGCAGAGGGGGGCATCGGTTGTGGCATACAGTGGAGGGAAAGCAATCAGGGGTCCGCAATGTGCGGGACTGATGCTTGGACAAAAGAACATTCTCCTGGCTGCCTGGCAGGCCAGTGCTCCGCATCATGGACCATGTCGTGATAACAAATTAGGGAAGGAAGAGCATATTGGTATGCTGGCAGCGGTTGAAGCCTGGATAAACCGCGATCATGCAGCCGAAGAGAAAGCATGGATCTCCTGGTTGAACTTTATCTCCAAACGTATTTCAGGAATTAAAAGCTTAAATACAAAAATACAGGAACCAAAAGGACTTGATAACCGCAGCGCTCTGATGTCAATTATATGGGATCCGGCACAATTAAACATCACTGCCGAGGAAGTTGCTGAGGATTTTGCAAAAAATAAACCCAGAATTGCTCTTGGGTGCCGCAGCGATAAAAATGCCGGAACCACTTCACTTTCATTAAGTGCCCACATGATGCAACCAGGAGATGACAAGGTTGTCGCTGACCGTATTTATGAAATTCTGACACGAAAACACGAACAAAAGTCCTCCGAAATGGAGACACCTTCAGCCAGTCTGATTGGACACTGGGATGTTAATGTGGAGTACTATACCGGTAAAAATGAACACAAAATATTCATTGAGAAACAGGATGGGAACTGGATTCAGGGAACATACAAAAGCAGTTTTTCAATGCAGGAAATTGCCGGTACAATGACTGGGGATAAAGTAAAATTGTTAAGTACATATAATGCACCCGGCGATTCAATACCCTTCACGTTTGAAGGCGAACTATCAAAAGAAAAAATATCAGGCATTCTGTATATGGGAGAATACAGGTCAGCTAAGTTCACAGCACAACGTTCCATTTACCAGAATAGAAAAACTACTGTCACCATTCCAAATTACGGCCGCCGGAATGGTAATGCCTGGTAAATTCAATATAACAGAAAACTCAAACAACAAATAAAGATGAACCTGCCTCCTCTTCACATAAATGATAATCAAACACTAACCTGAAAAAATCTCATCGTGAAAAAATCAAGTATTTTATTAATATGTGTTTTATTATTAATAACTTATTCATGTTGCAAAAGGAATGCAGTTACGGAAATTATTTACATCGATAATGGTAAAATAAGTTTAGGTTTTAACAAGAAAACCGGAGCATTTATCTCTTTTCGCGATTTAATTAACTCACAAGATCTTTTGGATAATAAAATTCCTCAAATCTCACTGTGGAAGATTGAAATATCAACGTCTTCAGTCATTGAGACTTTAGATATGAACTGTGCCTCAAAGTTTTCCTGCTCAAAGCCAGATCCTCTGACTCTCATATTAAAATGGAAGGCTTTTGCAGATTTAAGGAACAAAAATGTTCAGGTAACAGCAACTGTCAGTCTTGATAATAACAAATCTATGTCATCATGGAAAATATCGATCGAAGGCATAATGGGGAAACAGATAAACCAGGTTGCGTTTCCTATTATATCGGGAATTGCTGACCTTGGTGAGGAGTATTTTGCTGTACCGTCCTGGATGGGTCAAGTTATAAAAGATCCAAGAACGGCTCTTTCCCAAAGCACTGGCCAGGAAAAAAAGTTTGAATGGAGTTATCCAGGACAGCTTTCGCTGCAGTGTCTAACTCTTTATGATCCTCAAAAATGTGGCCTGTATGCCGCTTGCAATGATTCCCTAGGCTTCAGAAAGAGTTTTTCACTTTCACTCGACAGCCTGAATAGTCTGGTATTCAAAATGTTGAACTATCCTTCTTTGGATTCAACATTAACTTCCTATTCTCCCTCCTATTCATCTATAATCGGATCATATAAAGGCGATTGGATAACAGCTGCCGGAATATACAGGGAATGGGGTTCAAAACAGAGATGGAGCAAAGAGAGCAGGTTCAGGAGTAACTTAACTCCGGCGTGGCTGGATAGCACTGCTTTATGGGTATGGAACCGGGGAAAATCACCTAATGTTCTTAAACCGGCGGAAGATATGAAACAGAGGCTCGGGTTACCTGTTAATGTTTTCTGGCACTGGTGGCATGGATGCTCCTATGACGATGGATTTCCGGAATACATTCCGCCACGGGAAGGAAAAGAATCTTTTGTTTCAGCAATATCGGCTTCACAGGACAAAGGTATAAGGAGCATTGTATATATGAATCAGGCACTTTGGGGAATTACAACCGAAAGCTGGAAAAATGAAAATGCAGCTCCTGCCTCTGCAAAAAATCCGGAAGGAAATACAATAACCCAGGTTTTTAACATATTTACCAATAAACCAACCGCCTACATGTGCATAGGAACCGCGTTCTGGAAGGATAAATATTCATCACTATGTGACAGCGCCGTAAATACCTATAAAGCTAATGGAGTTTACATGGATATGGCATGTCTCAGTTTATTATGCTACGACAGGAGTCATGGCCACCCTGTTGGTGGAGGTAATTACTGGATTGAACATTTTGGAAACCTTACACGACAGATCCGTTCTAAGATTCCATCACAGAACCAGATAGTGCTTGCCGGTGAAGGTTGTGGTGAAGTATGGCTGCCATATCTCGATCTGTTTCTTACTCTTGATGTGAGCAAAGAAAGATACGCAGGTATAGGGCCATGGGAAACAATACCATTTTTTCAGGCTGTTTATCATCAGTATGGAATTACTTATGGAAACTACTCCTCTTTAATCGTTCCTCCATATGATAAACTATGGCCAAAGGAATATGCACCGAAAGAACCTTTGAAGCTCCTTGACAAAGGTTTTAATAAGCAGTTTTTAATGGAACAGGCAAGATCTTTTGTCTGGGGCCTGCAACCTACAATCGCAAACTATCAGAGCTTTCTTGCATCAGACCGAATGGAGGAAATAAAGTACCTGTTAAACCTGGCTAAAACAAGAAACCATGGTTTACAGTATTTATTATACGGGAAATTTTTAAGATCGCCTGATATAAATAGCCCGGAGGAAGGATTTAATATTTCCAGGTTATCGATTTATGCAGGGAAAAAAGGAAATACTGTTACGACTTTGCATGGCACATTTCCTCTGATCTATTCGGGGACCTGGCAGGCTGACAATAAACAGGTAGGAATAGCACTGGCAAGTATCAGCGATAATCCTTTCAGAGTAGATTTCAGTTTACATTCCAGTGACTATGAGCTCCCTCCGACAGGCAAAATAAATATTATTGAAGCTGATGGAAAAAGATTTCTCACGGCTTATTCTAATGAAAAGATTCATGTTGACTTTATCCTTAATCCAAAAAGTTTGTGTATAATTGAAATAGTACCGGATAAATGATTTACAGATAAATGTTCACCGGAAGGATTTTTGAATAAAATACTATTATTATGAAAAGAAGAAGTTTTATTACAAAGAATATGGCATTGGGAGCTGTTATTCCTGCTGCCTATGGTTCATTGGCCTTTTCAGAACAGAAATCAGATCATAGAGCTGATTCTGTATATAACCTGGATGATGTAATAATTGAAAAACCTTCTGAAGGTAAGCCTCACATTGGGAAAAACCTTGCAGTAATTCAGCCTCATTGCGATGATATTCCGATTTATGCTGCCGGTACGGTTGCCAAACTCATATATGAAGGATATACCGGATATCTTATCAGAACCTCTAATGATGAAGCTGCCGGCGCAGGAGCAAGTAGTGGTGAAAGGTTTTTGAATAATGAAAAAGATAATGACGCAGTTTCAAAAGTACTTGGGCTTAAAAAAACCTACGATTTGAACTATAGCAACCACAGGATGGATGAATATAACATTCAGGAGATCAAAGGCAGACTTATATTTCTTTTCAGGTTGTTAAAGATAGACACTTTGGTATGTTATGACCCTTATGGACTATACGAAGAAAACCCTGACCACTATGTCACTGCCAGAGCAGTCGAAGCTGCGCGATGGATGGCTGGGATGAGTACTGATTATCCGGAACAGCTTGAGGTTGTTCAGCCTCATACTGTAAATGAAATGTACTATTTTGCCAGAGGTCCTCAGCTTGTTAACCGAATTGTGGATATCAGCAAATTCATAGATGTAAAGGTTGAAAGCAATATTGTATGCAAAACCCAGGGACCCGGAGGGAATACAGGCGCCAGGTTAAGGAAAAAACTGGGAGAGGAGGGAAAGAAACTACCAATCCTTGGCAATGATGACAATACCGCCAATGTCAACTACATAAAAGAATTTGTACTGGACTCAGATAAAAAACTTGGTGAAAAATATGGTCTGGCCTGGGCTGAAGGCTTTCACTATATTGGTCCGGTCCCATCCAGGATCAATGAATATGTATTGAAAAATGCTATTCCCGGATAAAATCTTCTTTTTAGTAAAATCTGCAACAGGTACCTAATTCGTATAAATAATTTGCCCTGCAGTTTATGACTTCCAGGTAAGTTTATGATAAATATCCTGAACTATTTTATTGTGATCGAGCAGCCAGCGTATAACCTTAATCACTTTATCTTCGGTATAATCTATCATTTTCACCAGTTCCTCAGCATCAGGGCTATTTGACTCAAGTATAGTTTTTATCTCTTCTAGAATTACATCAAACTCATATTTGCTCAGGTCAAGTTCATTTCGTTCACGGCATACATCGCAAATACCGCACCGGTCAGCTTCTTCCCCAAAATAACCCAGAAGAAATACAGACCTGCAATGGTTATCCGAATCTGCATATTCTATCATTTTATTGAGCCTGATTTCATATTTCTCTTTCACATGAAGATAATTGTCGGGAGAAATCATTAATGCTTTTCGGACGAGTCGCTCTTCTGTAAATATAACAAGAGCTGCCTTTTTTCCGGGAATGAATCTTATAATATTCAGCGAAGATAACTTAACAAGATATTGGTATATGGTATCCCTTGTGGCAGCAGATTTTCTTGAGAGAGCTTCCTCATTTATCGGTACAAATTCAGTGAACATACCAGTATATGATCTCAGGAGAAGCTTTATAAATCCATCGAACGATTCGTTTGCAACCTGGAATTTATACAGATCATCGCGGCTGACAATAAAATGTACCCTTGACGGGTTGTTAATCTCTTCAGTGAATTCCATGTAACCTTCCCGCTGAAGAAACTGAAGGCTGTTAAATGTTTCGATTACGGGTAAACGGTATTTTGAAACGAAATCTGCAATATTAAAATCAAAAACATTATCTTTTCCTGATCCCAGTGGAACCTGAAGAAAATTGCATAAAGCTTCATAAGTGTCTTTAATTTTTTCAACGGGAGGAAACTTTTTTCTGATTGTGTCAATAAGCCGGCTCTTATCAGCCGGTGAATACAGAAGGACAGCAGATGCAGGTTTATAATCACGACCTGCCCTCCCACTCTCCTGGAAATAATTTTCAATAGAATCAGGTATATCCCAATGAATTACGAAACGTACTTCAGATTTATCTATGCCCATTCCAAAGGCATTGGTGGAAACTATTACCCGGGTTTCACCTATTGTCCATGAATTTTGTTTTTTATCGCGTAATTCATCAGTTAATCCTGCATGATAGAAATCTGCGCTTATGCCATTTGTCACAAGCAGTTCAGCTACCTCTTTGCATCTCTTCCTGCTTCGCACATACACAATACCACTTCCTTTTGCTTTTTGAAGAGTTTTGATAAGATAAGTACCCTTATCTTCAACTTTCCTTACCAGGTACGAAATATTTTTCCTGTCAAAACTTGTTCTTAGAACGTTTTTTCCTCTGAAAGCCAGCCTTTTCATTATATCTTCAATAACCTGAGGGGTAGCGGACGCGGTTAGAGCCAGGAAGGGAACTTTGTCAGAAATATGATCTCTCAGGGAAGCAATCTTCAGATATGAAGGCCTGAAATCATATCCCCATTGTGAAATACAGTGTGCTTCGTCTATGGCAACAAGTGAGAGGTTTAAGCGGCCAACCTTCCCCTGAAAAATCCTCGTTGAAATTCTCTCTGGCGATACATAAAGGAACTTATAATCTCCATAGATTGCATTCTCCAAAGCAATTTCAATCTCTTCACCAGACATCCCCGAATGAATCGCTATAGATTTTATTTCCAGACTATTAAGACGATTTACCTGATCCTTCATCAGAGCAATAAGCGGGGTTATGACCAGGCATATTCCATCCTGGACCAGAGCCGGAACCTGGAAAGTAATTGATTTGCCGCCACCTGTAGGCATTAGCCCAAGGGTATCCTTTCCTTCAGCAACAGACCTGATTATCTCTTCCTGTAAAGGTTTGAAGGAGGAGAAGCCCCAGTATTTTGTTAAAACCTGTATATATGGTTCAATATTCATTCCGGATTACACTAGATACAAATGTAGTAACTGTTATTCAATTTAAGAGATTATGAGGACATTAACAAATCCTTTGAACAGCAGAGATCGCATAGGTATAAATCCAAAATTCCCAAAGAGATTACTCTTAAGAAATAAACTTTGCGCTCTTTGAGCCTTCTTTGTGTTCTTTGCGGTTAATGGATTTCATACAGTTAAAAGATGAAAGGATTTACTAGATCTGTTTTTTTTTCGTAATTTGCGCCATCAAAAACTTAAAATCTCATCTGATGTCATTTATTAAGGATAAGATACTTTATGAAGGATTAACCTTTGATGATGTTCTTCTGGTTCCTTCGTATTCTGAGGTACTTCCCAGGGAAGTGGATCTCAGTTCCATGTTCACAAGAAATATCCGTATCAATACACCTGTTGTTTCAGCTGCGATGGATACTGTTACAGAAGATGATCTGGCAATAGCAATTGCTATGGAAGGCGGGATCGGTGTTATACATAAGAATATGACAATTGAAAACCAGGCGGCACAGGTAAAACGGGTCAAAAGGGCTGAGAATGTTATGATCTTTGATCCCATTACCATTAATCTTGATGCTACGGTTGGAGAAGCTATGAATTTAA
>JGI20214J51650_10000665_pt1 | contig 21494 bp, 20 predicted proteins | sample WetSurMetagenome_FD_51650 | JGI IMG/M metagenome (IMG submission 51650) | reverse complement strand
CCGCCGTTCAGAGCAGGTACAATCGGGTCGATATTAAATTCTTCGGCCAGCCTCGATGTTTCGTAATCTACCGGCACTTTACTGTAAAATATTCTGCAACCGGTACCCGACAGCCTGCATAAATGAAGCAAATCGGAAGCCAGTCCGTCAGTAACATCAATCATTGAAGTGGGTCTGATACCCTCTTTTTTAAGAGCTNCCAGAGTTGAAACAGGAATTTCTGGTTTCAGCTGTCTGCCTATTACATATTCATAACCTGCAAGATCAGGTTGAGTGACTTTCTCTTTTACAAAAAGCTTCCTTTCGCGCTCAAGAAGCTGAAGACCCATGAAAGCAGCGCCGAGATCACCTGTAACACAAATAAGATCGTTAGCCCTGGCACTGTCCCTCCGTACAAGTTCAGCTTTTTCTACAACTCCAACAGNTGTAACACCAATTGTCATACCTGTAAGTGAACTTGTTATATCTCCACCGGCGAGGTCGACCTGATATTTTTCGCAGGCAAGATAAATTCCATCATAAAGATCTTCAACTTGTTCAAGACTAAACTTCGAGCTGATACCAAGTGCAATCATTACCTGTTCAGGGGTTCCATTCATCGCATAGATATCTGATATTGCTCTGATCACAGCCTTATATCCGAGATGTTTCATTGGAGAGTAGATCAGGTTAAAGTGAATACCTTCCAGAAGAAGGTCAGTGGTTACCAGGGTTAATTTCTTNCCTGAATCAATAACTGTTGAATCATCCCCAATACCTGTTACAGTTGATTTGTTGACTGTTTTTGTGTGTCGGGTCAGGTGGTTTATCAAACCAAATTTCCCGAAATCATTAATTGAATTTTTATCAGCAGATTTATTCATTTTAAAATCAAATTAAAATCCATTAACCGCAAAGCACGCTAAGATTTCGCAAAGTGCGCAAAGTTAGAAAAATGTAATTCAGTTCTTTGCGAACTTTGTGTAATCCCGATAGCTATCGGGACTTTGCGACCTTTGCGGTTAAAAAAATACTTATTGTGTATCATTTGCTGACAATATCCCTTCCGAAAGGGGACAATGCAATTGCAGTAAGTTTAAAATGTTGCAGACCAAAAGGGATACCAATAATTGTAATACAAAGAATCAGTCCGAAGATAGCATGTGTGAGTGCGATCCATAAACCCCCTGTCAGAAGCCAGATTATGTTCATCAGAATATAAAGACATCCTGAAGCTCTTGAATGAACAACCGTATCGCGTCCGAATGGCCATAGTGACAGCGAAGCCATCTTAAGAGTCTGAATACCAAAAGGAATACCAACTATTGTTATCATTAGGATTATACTGCCAATGAGGTATTCAATCGCAATGATTAAACCTCCGAATATTAGCCAGATAAGATTTCCCAGGAAATTCATAAAAAGATGGTTTTTAGCTTATTCAAGAAGAACGGTTTTGTCTTTCGGATATTTGACTGAATATGTCAAAACTATCTGCCTGGTCTCCTGCTGCTTTATTTCAATATCCCATTTGATTTCACCCGTCAGCTGGTTAAGTTTACCCCCCGATAATTCAATGGCATCAACATTAATACTGCTGTTCGACGACACTGGGATCTGATCGTTCACAGTTATATTCACAGAGTTTGATTTATTGTTTCTTACTGTAATNAGGAAGGAATAGGTATCGGTTCTGTTTGAACCCAGTACCTTACGGCTTGTAAAATCTTTCCTTTTTTCTCTTTTAACGAGAATGCTATTATCTGTACCGAGAGAAATTGTAAGAGTATCCTTCAACTGATTAACGTTGAGTGTAGATTTCCCGACAAATGAATTTTCGAAATAGAGCGTGGCTTCACCCGACTGCAGGCTTAATTTCGCCCAATCACTAACATTTGCTGTCAGATAAGCAAGCTGTGTCAATTTTGGCAATGTGACATATTTATATTCAGCAGGGGCTGTAATTCTTTGTATTTCAACAGTCTGAANTTTNCCATCCGATTGAATTGTATAGGGTACCGCAATATCAAATGTTATGGTTGTTTCTCCAACCTGTTTCTCAGTCATAACAGGGGCAGATTCCATCGTTTTCTCTTCTGATACCATAACAGCATCGGCTACTTCCTTCATTACCGGAGCTTCGTTACGAGCTGATTTTGCCATCCCTCTGATCATAACCGGCCGGGGATAATAGTAATCAACAAACCATGGGTTCAGTATCGGGATGTCACCGGCTACCCATGGAGTTGCATTTGAAAAACTGAGTTTGACATCTTTCCATTCAACGCCGGAATTCTGAAAAACATTTGCTTTATAAAATATTGCAACGGGATTTTTAATATCATCAACCCTGATATCATATGAAGGATACCATCCTGCGTTCGATACCACATAACTGAAGGTGAGCTTGCCGGAAACCTGTTTATCAGATGAAACAGTTACCAGTATCTCTCCTGAAGGAAGCTGTTGTCTTCCAAGCTTCCCGGTTAGCTGTTGCTGAAGGGCAGCAATCTGTTTGTTATAGTCTTTAATCAGCCTTTGTTTTTTTAATCTTGTTGCTGAAATCAGATCCATATTATTTGTATACAGATCCATTACATTCTTTAACTGCTCGAGCGAGAAAGTTGTTTCTTTAATAAGGATAGCCCTGTTTGCAATGAGGAAATCCTCTTTCTGCTGTAAAGTGCTCAGGGCAACTGTTTCATCTTCAACTTTTAGCTGAAGTGCCTCAATCTGGCTTCTGAGACTTTTAACCTCGGGAGAATCTTCAAGATTCTGAAGGTAATTATTCTGCTGATTAACAGAGAGGATTGTAAATTCTCCAAATCCTTTAACCTGGATACTTTGCTGATCGATGTATGGCGAAAGGCCAGATAACTTGAGGATGCTCTTTCCAGGCAGCAGTGAAACAGTTGTTTCGTGAACAATCTGAGCTCTGTCGGGGAAAACCGTAACGTGCTTTATATCAGCTTTTATATCCTTTTCAGTTTGAGCTGAAGCACCGGTAACCGAAATGAAGAGAATTATTGAAGCAAATATTAACCTTTTCATAATTATTTTAAAAATTAGAACTCTAAAGTTAAGTTTTTTTAAAATAGGAAAGATACTTCCTGATGGTTACACATAGCTAAGCGGAGTTTTTAACTTCGCCGAATTGGGGGCGACAATCTTCGATTCCGATAGCTATCTGAAAAGCAGGAAATTAGAATATTTCAAATCAGATCTTGTCTGATCTGCATCAAAGCCTTATATATAGCCTATTTCCGCTCATAGCCTATTTCGACCGGATTCTTTAAATTATGTTAAATATCTCTTTTCCCGCTGTAGACACATTTATTAGCCTACCTTTGGCAAAATTAAAAAAACTCGAAATGAAGGGACTAAGAATTGGGAATCTTGCAATAGCAGTTCCAATTATACAAGGTGGGATGGGAGTTGGGATATCTCTCTCCGGACTGGCTTCAGCAGTGGCGAATGAAGGTGGAGCAGGTGTTATATCAAGTGCCGGACTTGGACTTCTGTACAAAGATTTTTCTTCTGATTTTCTGGAAGCCAGTATATACGGACTAAAAGAAGAGATTCGCAAGGCACGTGAAAAAACATTGGGAGTGATCGGTGTAAATGTTATGGTTGCAATGACCAATTTCACCGACATGATAAAAACTGCCATCTCTGAAAAGGTTGATTTGATAACGGCTGGTGCCGGACTTCCTCTTGATTTACCATCATTTTTAAAAAAGGATAGTACAACAAAACTTATTCCGATAGTATCATCCGCAAGGGCAACCAAAATAATATGCGAAAAGTGGAAAGCTAATTACAATTATCTTCCTGACGCAGTTATTGTGGAAGGTCCAAAAGCAGGAGGTCATCTGGGTTTTAAGGAAGATCAGATCTTCGACAATGATTATTCTCTTGAGAAGCTCGTGCCGGAAATAGTTAATGAATTGAAAATATTTGAGGATAAGTATGATACTAAAATTCCCCTCATAGCAGCCGGGGGTATTTATACAGGTGAAGACATAAATAAGATTCTAAACCTTGGCGCTTCAGGAGTTCAAATGGGTACCCGTTTTGTAACAACTGACGAATGCGACGCATCAACTGCTTTCAAGCAAGCCTATATTGATGCAGTAAGTTCAGATATTGAAATTATTAAGAGCCCGGTCGGTATGCCAGGGCGTGCAATCCTCAGCAACTTCATAACAAAGGTAAGGGAAGGGAAAAAACAACCTAAAGCCTGTCCTTTCAAATGTATCAAGACCTGCGACATAACAAAAAGTCCTTATTGTATTATTATTGCTTTGATCAATGCTCTTAAAGGCAATTTTGAAAGCGGTTATGCTTTTGCAGGGGCTAATGCCTTCAGGGCAACAAAGATTTCTTCAGTTAAAGAAATTTTTCAATCCATTCTGAAGGAATATAAAGAAAGCAAGTAGTTTTTTCAATATTTACTCAGGGTTCACGACACTCGACGACCGACAAAAGGAATAATCAATCTGGTTCATTTGTTCCTGCTCTGTCACTAAGTCATTTAGTCCCTTCGTCTCTTTGTCACTCCATTACTTTGTCTCTCCGTCCCTTTGTCTCTAAGTCTATTCCTCTCTTAGTCCATACCCATTAGGAAGATTTTACCTGCTAATTCTTCTTACAATCCTTTTTTTTTATATTTTTGTGTGTTTATTTAGATTAAATACAATTAACGGAATGGTTATTGTTAGATGATTTTACCCCCTCCCGATAGCTATCGGGACCCCCTAAGGGGGGCTAAATTGAAAAGGAGGTAAGAATGAAGAACAAGCCTTCACTAAAGCTACGGCTTGCAAAGCAAACGAATAGCGAATTAAGAATTGATTTAAATTTCTGCATTCAAAATTCGAGTGTTCGTTATTCTGAATTTTTAAGTCCCCTTTAGGGGATTTAGGGGTAAAAAAGGAAGGATTAACAGAATAGGTAGTTATGATTATCTGTAATTAATTAATATGGAAAAAGATCAGGATAAAATAATAAGCGATGTAACCACAGGGGAATACAAATACGGATTCTATTCTGATATTGAAATGGACAGAATTCCTAAAGGATTGAGTGAGGATGTTGTAAGACTCATTTCCAAAAAGAAAAATGAACCAGACTGGTTACTCGAATTCCGTCTGAAATCGTACAGGCACTGGCTCACAATGAAAATGCCAACATGGCCAAATCTTAAGATTGCCCCGATCAATTATCAGGATATAATATTCTATGCAGCTCCGAAAGAAAGGAAAAATCTCAGCAGTATTGATGATATTGATCCCGAACTGAAAAAAACATTCGATAAGCTTGGAATACCTCTTGAGGAGCAAAAACACCTATCCGGTGTGGCAGTTGATGCCGTTATTGACAGTGTGTCAGTCAAAACTACTTTTAAGGAGACACTTGCCGAGATGGGAATAATCTTCTGTTCATTCAGTGATGCTGTGAGGGAATATCCCGAGCTGGTCAAGAGATATATGGGTTCTGTGGTACCTTATACTGATAATTTCTTTGCTACCCTGAATTCGGCTGTCTTCAGCGACGGTTCATTCTGTTATATACCGAAAGGAGTCAGATGCCCGATGGAGCTTTCAACCTATTTCAGGATCAACTCGGCAAATACGGGTCAGTTTGAGCGTACTCTTCTGATTGCTGACGAAGAGAGCTATGTAAGTTATCTCGAAGGATGTACGGCACCATCGAGGGATGAGAACCAGCTTCATGCGGCAATTGTGGAGATTGTTGCTGAAAAGAATGCAGAAGTGAAATACTCAACAGTTCAGAACTGGTATCCGGGTGACAAAGATGGCAAGGGAGGTGTATACAATTTTGTTACCAAACGCGGAATGTGCAAAGGTGAGAGCTCAAAGATATCGTGGACCCAGATTGAAACAGGTTCTGCTATTACCTGGAAATATCCATCATGTATNTTGCGGGGTGATAATTCCACTGGTGAATTTTATTCTGTAGCCGTCACAAATAATCATCAACAAGCCGATACCGGAACAAAAATGACTCATATAGGAAAAAATACAAAAAGCACAATCGTTTCAAAAGGAATTTCCGCCGGCCATGGTCAGAACAGCTACAGAGGCCTTGTTAAGGTTTTGAAGAATGCTTCCAATGCAAGGAATTATTCGCAATGCGATTCATTGTTAATGGGCGATAAATGCGGAGCTCATACCTTCCCATACCTGGAGGTAGATAATTCAACTGCCATTGTTGAGCACGAAGCAACTACTTCCAAAATTGGTGAAGATCAGATTTTCTATTGTAATCAGCGAGGTATTTCAACAGAAGATGCAATTGGACTTATTGTCAATGGTTATGCAAGGGAAGTAATTAATAAACTACCAATGGAATTTGCTGTTGAAGCTCAAAAGCTTCTGCAGATAAGCCTTGAAGGCAGTGTAGGATAAGATAACTGGTTATTAAAATATTAAATTATCATGTTGATTATTAGTAATTTAAAAGCCTCCATCGGAGGAAAAAGCATTTTGAAAGGAATAAGTCTTGAGGTTAAGCCGGGAGAGATTCACGCTATAATGGGCCCAAACGGCTCAGGTAAAAGTACACTGGCCGCAGTTCTTGCCGGACGTGAATTTGTTGAGGTTACAGAAGGTACAATTACTTATTTCGGTAAAAACCTTCTCGAAATTTCACCTGAGGACCGGGCAAAAGAAGGAATATTCCTGGGATTTCAATATCCCATAGAAATACCTGGCGTAAGTATGGTAAACTTTATGAAAACGGCTGTAAATGAACATCGTAAACATAAAGGTCTCGATCCGCTTTCAGCATCCGATTTCCTTAAGCTGATGCGCGATAAGAAGGAGCTGGTAGAGATAGATTCAAAGCTTGCGAACAGATCTGTCAATGAAGGGTTTTCAGGAGGAGAAAAGAAGAAAAATGAGATATTCCAGATGGCTATGCTCGAACCCCGACTGGCTATTCTTGACGAAACTGATTCTGGTCTCGATATTGATGCATTACGCATTGTAGCAAATGGTGTAAACAAACTAAAACGTCCCGATAATTCATTTATCGTAATAACTCATTACCAGAGGCTGCTGGATTATATAATACCTGATGTGGTTCATGTTCTTTACGATGGAAGAATAGTAAAAACTGCGGGAAAAGAACTCGCACTGGAACTGGAAGAAAAAGGATATGACTGGATCAAAAAGGAGATTGAAAATAATGTAACGGCATGATCGTAAAATCTGAAACAACTGAAAAATATCTGGAACTTTATAAGGATAATATAAATAAGATATCCGATAATTCTACACCCTACATTAATTCTTTCCGGGGTCCTGCGTTTACCAGATTCAGTGAACTGGGAATCCCTTCAAAGAAGAATGAAGCCTATAAATATACCAATCTCGATATCTTTTTCAATCACGATTATGAAAATTATTTCATGCCCGTACCTTCCGATTTTCTTAAAGCCGAAAAGTTCAGGTGCGAGGTGACTGATCTTGATACCCACGGAGTTGTCTTGCTAAATGGATTCTATCCTACTTTAAATGAGAAGCTCCGACAGTTACCAAGCGGCGTATGGATCGGTAGTCTGAATGAAGCGGCTGTGAAGTTTCCTGATATTTTTGAGAAGCATTATGGCAAATATGCTAAAAGTGAAACAGATGGCCTGGTACATCTTAACACTGCTATGGCCTCTGACGGTGTATTTGTATATATCCCTGAAGGTGTGACGCTTACTAAGCCTGTCCAGGTTGTAAACCTGGTTCAGTCGGATGAAGATATGTTTAACCAGCACAGGAATCTTATTATAGCTGAAAAGAACTGCAGTTTTTCCATTATAATCTGCGATCATACTCTTTCACCACAAAAATTTCTGACAAATGCTGTCACTGAGGTATTTGTGGGTGAAAATGCCCATTTTGACATTATCAGAGTGCAGAATGAACATAATAATGCCTGTAAAATTACAAATACCTTTATACACCAGGAGAAAAACAGTGTTACATCNTCGAACAATATAACACTTCATGGTGGTCTCATACGGAACAGTACATATCATTATCTTGGAGGTGAAGGAGCTGAGAGCAATTCGTACGGGTTATTTCTTGCTGATAAGTGGCAACATGTCGACAATTTTGTTAATGTCGATCATGCAGTGCCTCATTGTACTAGCAACCAGTTATTCAAAGGTGTACTTGATGATATGTCGACAGGCGCTTTTAATGGGAGGATTCTTGTCCGTCGCGATGCTCAGGGTACACTTGCTTACCAGAAAAATAATAATATACTGCTTACTGACGATGCAAAGATGGACACCAAGCCACAACTTGAGATTTTTGCCGATGATGTAAAGTGCAGTCATGGTGCAACAATCGGCCAACTCGACGACGATGCTCTTTTTTATCTTCAGTCGAGGGGAATAAATAAACGCGAGGCCAGGTTGATGCTGATGTTTGGTTTTGCACATGAGGTCATTCAGAATATTAAAATTGAGCCTTTGCGCGAACGAATGGATAACCTTGTTATGCAGCGGTTGAAGGGCGAACTTTCGAGGTGCGCAAGTTGTATGGTAAAGTGCGGATAACCAGGTAAATCAATGAAAAATATAGCTGAAATAAGAGCTGATTTCCCAATTTTAGGCAGGAAAGTATATGGCAAGCCTCTTGTTTATTTTGATAACGGGGCAACTACTCAAAAACCACAGTGTGTATTAGATGCCGTAGATGAAGTATACAAATCTTATAACGGCAATATCCACAGAGGAGTGCACTTTTTGAGCGATTCGTCGTCGGAGGCTTATGAGGCTGCCAGGGAAAAGGTAAGGTCATTCGTAAATGCAGATAAGAGGGAGGAGATAATTTTTACTTCCGGAACAACCGGTTCAATTAATGGAATTGCCTTCTCCTTTGGGGAATGTTATATTAAGCCAGACGACGAAATAATACTTAGTTGTCTGGAACATCATGCCAATATCGTACCCTGGCAGATGATGTGCGAGAGAAAAGGTGCCAGACTGCGGATTATTCCTATCAATGACAATGGTGAAGTATTACTTGATGAGTATTATAAGCTGTTGTCACCCAGGACCCGACTTGTAAGTGTGACCCAGGCATCTAATGCACTTGGTACGGTTCTCCCTCTTAAAGAGATTATTGGTGCCGCACATTCTGCCAGTGTTCCTGTTCTTGTTGATGGGGCACAGGGAATTCAGCATGGAATTGTCGATTTGAAAGAAATGGATTGTGATTTTTATGTTTTCTCGGGGCATAAGATTTATGGGCCTAACGGTATAGGTGTATTGTACGGCAAAGAGAAATGGCTTTCAGAGTTGCCTCCTTTTCAGGGCGGAGGTGATATGGTTGATAAGGTCACTTTTGAAAAAACTACGTATAATGAACTCCCTTTTAAATTTGAGGCAGGTACAATGAACTATCCGGGAGCAGTAGGTCTTGCCAGGGCTCTTGATTATGTACTCGATACCGGAAGAGAAGATATTGCCTTGAGAGAAAACGATCTGCTCTCCTATGCCACTGAACGATTAACAGGAATAAAAGGATTAATTTTATATGGTAAATCGGACAGGAAAATTTCNACAATCTCGTTTTTAATAAANGGGATTCATCAGTATGACACAGGAATGACTCTCGATAAAATGGGAATTGCGGTACGAACCGGTACTCATTGTGCCCAGCCACTGATGATTCGCTATGGTATTGATGGTACCGTAAGAGCTTCACTCTGTTTCTATAACACCAAAGAGGAGGTAGATCTTCTGGCTGATGGTATTGAAAAAGTAAAAAGCATGTTTCTTTAATAGATTGTATGACAATTAACGAGGTACAAAATAGCATTATTGATGAGTTCTCCCTGTTCGACGACTGGATGGATAAGTACAACCTGTTGATTGATCTTGGTAAGGAACTGCCGGTTATTGAGACTAAGAATAAAGTGAAGGATTTTCTTATTGAGGGTTGCCAGTCGAAGGTATGGCTTCACCCTGACTATAATGGAAAGATTATTAGCTTCACAGCTGATAGCGATGCAATAATCACAAGAGGAATTGTAGCACTTCTGATAAAGGTACTATCGAACCGTTCACCCGAAGAAATAATAGGGGCCGAACTGTATTTCATTGATAAAATCGGACTACGGCAAAATCTTTCTCCGACACGATCAAACGGATTACTATCGATGGTACGACAGATGAAGCTTTATGCAATGGCTTTTAATGCAAAAAGTAAATAACAGATATAAATTACTTGAATTAATTTCTGCACTCAATCTGAATTTTTGACCCCCAACCTGCCTTCCCCCAAGGGGGAAGGTGAAGAAGAAATCATCCCGCCCTGCGGGACAGGAAATGGGGTAAAAGTAAATTCATAAAATAAAAAGGAAACGACCAAAAGAATTTAGTAAATTTAGAATATGGATCCGTCAGAACAACTGGAAATAGAAACCAGGATCGGAGAAGTACTAAAAAGTATTTATGATCCCGAAATCCCGGTCAATATATATGATCTGGGACTTATATATGAAATCAACATTGACGACGAGCATGTTGCGCATATTACTATGACGCTCACTGCACCTAATTGTCCAATGGCTGAAGAGCTGCTTGAAGAAGTAAAATATAAGGTTGGAGGAACAAGAGGTGTAAAGGAATGCGATCTTAAACTTACATTTAATCCTCCCTGGGATAAGAGTATGCTCAGCGAAGAGGCAAAACTTGAACTTGGATTTCTCTAGAATCAGGTTGTTATGACCACAGAAGAAAACAAAGCACTTTCCACGCTGATCAAACAGAAAGCCTTTAAACTTGGCTTTGACCTGTGTGGTATTACCCCCTCCAGACCGCTTAAAGAGAGGGAACAGATATTAAAAGACTGGTGCAATTCAGGTATGAACGGAGATATGACTTATCTTAACAGGGACATTAATAAAAGACTTGATCCTGAATTTCTTGTTCCGGATGCAAAGTCACTGATTGTTACAGGTCTCAGTTACTATACAGATAAAAAGCAGTCAGAACCTGGAGTTCCGATAATTTCAAGATATGCGTATGGGATTAATTATCATGATGTTATAAAGAAGAAACTGCATCATCTGCTTGCATTTATTAAGAGTTTAAATCCAGAAACTGATGGACGGCCCTTCGCCGACTCAGCACCTCTGCTCGAAAAAGCCTGGGCTTCTGAAGCAGGCCTTGGCTGGCAGGGAAAGCACTCAATAGTAATTAACAGGGATATCGGTTCCTTTTTTTTCATCGGTACTTTAATTGTAAATATTGAACTGGACTACGAAATACCTGATAAAAAGGAGTATTGTGGCAGTTGCCGGTTGTGCATTGATCAATGTCCCACAGGTGCCATTAATGAAAATGGTACCATTGATGCCAGAAAGTGTATTGCCAACCTGACAATCGAAAACCGCAAACCTATTCCTGATGATATTCTTCCTAAAATCGGGAACAGGATTTATGGATGCGATAAATGCCAGGAAGTTTGTCCTTGGAACAAAAAAGTAAGATCCAATAAGACTCCTGAATTTGAACTTCCTGCTGAAATTGAGCATATGACAAAGGAAGAATGGCTCAGTCTGACTGAGGAAAAGTATAACAGACTCTTCAAAAAAACCCCGATTGAGAGAAGGAAATACGAGCCATTTATGCGAAACATAAAAGCGGTTATCGGTACAAATAACTGATCCCTGCTGTCAATTGTCAGCAATTACTCTTACTATCTCTCTCTTTTTCCCTTGGTACGTCAAATTAACATAAAAAGATGTTCTGCCAGGTCGATAAGCCTGGACCGTAATCTATAATAGGAATTGTTTCTGATGCACCAAAGGGAATAATTTTGAATTTTCCTTTGAGTAACTTTGTGTTTTTCTTAGAGTCCTTTGTGTTTAAAATAAAATTTTACCACAAAGGACCACAAAGGTTGACACTAAGGTTCGCGAAGAGCTTTCTAAAATTTTCAATATAAAATTGCATTATGTTTTTACCTTGCTGATAAAATTACGTCTTAATAATACAACTCAACAGGTATTTTGATTGATTTACAACTCATAGAACAATGCAGGGGCGGGAATTTTAATAATTTCAGAAAGCTCGTTGAACTGACATCTCCCCTTGTTTATTCGGTAGCGTTCAGAATGCTTGGTGATGAAGATCAGGCAAAAGATGTGGTACAGGAAACTATGGTGACAATATGGCAAAAACTCAAAAAGATAAAAACTGCAGAGGTCTATAAAACCTGGATCTACAGAATTACCGTAAATAAATGTTATGATAAGATGAGAAAGAGGAAAAGAAATCCGGAATATTTAGCTGATGACCTGGAGTGGAAACGCATTTCAGACAAGATCTCTGAAGGACCATCACATGCTCTTGAAAATAGCGAAACAACCAGGATTATTTCAATTCTTACCGACAGGCTTGGTAAAAAACAAAAGGCAGTTTTTATTCTAACAGATCTCGAAGGAATGTCAAGTGATGAGGTATCTGAAATTACAGGTATCAGCAAATCGTCGGTTAAAGCTAATCTTTTTCATGCACGGAAAAGTATTTCTGAAAAAATTGAAAAATATCTATAGATATGAAACCTGAAAGCGAAAAGTATCAAAAAATAATAAATCTGCTAAAGGAATCGGGACCCGGATTGGGTTCAACTGAAGATATTGAAAGAGTGGTGATCAGGAGAATATCAAAAGGCAATTACTCCAGATCCTGGTTTTCCGATACTATTGATTTTCTATTCAGCTGGGTCTACATCGTATGGGTGAGAAGAGCTCTTATCTCAGCTTCTGTTATACTTGTTTTTATCTTTATCTTACAACAAGGTGTTATCCTGAGACGGATCGACATGCTAAGCAGTCAGACAATTCTGAATAATAGAGAAAAGGTCTCGACCCAGGTCGATGAAATAGATAAGTTGTTTATAGAATATAAGAATTGGGGGAAGAGATTTCCTTCAAAGACTATTACAATATCTGAAAAACAGATGCAAGAACTTCTTGAGTCGGTTAATGAGCTTAAGCTTAAATATAAGGATCTTGAAAGTATTATTGATTCAGATCCTGAACTTCAGAAAATGATTCAAAAGAAACTGAATGAAAATAACCGGTTAAAAATTAATCTATAATGCTATGAACAGAAAACCTGTTAAACTGATTATCTTTTTTGTCCTCATGTTTATGATTTCATGCAATGAGCCGGAAACTGTTGTTACGAACTATGTTCATCCCGATGGCTCTGTTACAAGGAAAATTGAAATGAAAAGTATTGAAGGTGACAAAAATAAAAGATTTAAAATTTCTGAAATCCAGGTTCCGTTAGATTTATCCTGGTCAGTAAAGGACTCATTTGCCCTGAGCAAGAAAAGCGATACAATCTGGTACCGTACAGCTGAGAAACTTTTTAAAAATGTTGAAGAGTTAAATCTGGCCTATAAAGCAGATTCGGGAGCCAATAAAGGATTATCAAGAGAGACAGGGTTTAGTAGAAAATTCAAATGGTTTAACACGGAATACAGGTTCTATGAAAAGATTGATAAGAACTTTTCATCGGGTTATCCTGTAAAAGAATTTATGAACGACGACGAACTCAGATATTTTTATTCTCCTGAAACCCTTAAGGAGGCTAAAGAATCCAGTGCCGATAGCCTAAAATATAAAGCCTTAGGTGATTCAGTCAAACTAAAAACTGATAAATGGACAGCGTATAATATTATTTCGGAGTGGATAGGTGAGTTTTCAAAACTTACTACGGAGAAAAACGATGAAGAGATATCTTTTCAATCACTAAAATCAAAGGAACCCGGATTCGTAAAAGTACTTGAAAAAGAGGACAAAGGACTCGACAGCCTTTGGAAGAACGGAATTATTCTGAAGATGTTTATTGGTGAAAAAAATGCCTTAAAATATAGAGTTGAGGCCGATTCTGCTCTTTCAATGGTCACAAAAAAACTAATGCTTGACTTTAGTGATTACTCTTTACGGATTGTTATGCCCGGAAAACTTATTGGTACAAATGGTTTCATTGACAGTAGCAATTTGCTTCTCTGGCCAGTTAAGTCAGACTACTTTTTTACTGAACCCTATGAAATGTGGGCTGAATCTAAAACAACAAATATATGGATCTGGCTTGTCTCCGGATTATTTCTTGCCTTTGTTGTTTCCGGAGTAATTGTAAGGGTAATAAAAAAAGACTGATTTCTCAGTCTTTTTTTAACCAAACAAACCTAACTATCTTTCGTAATCCTTTAGCATAAGCATCAATTTCTGCCGGGTGAAAAAGATCCTGCTTTTTACTGTGCCTATTTTTAGACCAAGATCGTCAGCTATCTCTTTATATTTATAGCCTTCAACATGCATCCTGAAGGGGATACGGAATTCATCACTTAAAGAATTTATTGCATTTTCAATTTCACCTTCTGCATATTTTGATTCGGGTGAAATAAACCCTTTGTCGTGAGGTTGATTAATATAATACAGATCTTGTGTTCCGTCAATAATAGTATTCTCCTTTACATTCCGCCTGTAATTATTAATAAAAGTATTTTTCATTATCGTAAATACCCAGGCTTTGAGATTTGTATAATCAACGAACTTATCTTTATAAGTAATAGCTTTAAGATAAGTATCCTGCACCAGATCAAGAGCGCTGTCCCGATCAGACGTGAGACTCATTGCAAATCTTTGGAGATTTGTCTTCATTTCTATAAGGCTATTGTTGAATTCATACTGTGTCATGGTGCTTTGTTTTTATTGTTGAAACAAATTTACACAGATAAATAAAGACAAGCAAATCTTAATATCTTAATATCGTTAAAATATACTTTTCTTATAAATAGTCATTATGCGTATATTGTTTATATACAAATAAATAGAGTCGAAATTGATGAATGGTTCTAAATGATATACAAATTGAAGTTTTGATTCTGTCTTATCTTTTATTGAAATTGTTTTTGTCATAATATTTCAATTGTTACAGCTTAATTAACTGCTTATTACAAAATTATTAGATAACTGACCCCCGGGGATTTAGAAGAGGTTAATATTCAGTTAAGGATAAATTAATATTCATTATGATTCTTTTAGAGATTATTGAATCAACTTTCGTAATTTTAAAGAAAATTGAGAATGGAATTCAATATTAAGTTACACAACGGGCAGGTATTAAATGGAATGATTCAAAGCCCTGGTGAGAATACCGGAGCCGTAATAATTATGGTTCATGGTCTCGGGGAACATATTCAGCGCTATAATTTCTGGGCAGAATTATTTAAAAGAGAAGGCATAGGTTTTCTCGGAGTTGATCTTCCCGGTCATGGGAACTCACAGGGAAAGAGAGGCAGTATAAAGAGCTATTCACTCCTGTTCGAAATGCTGGATATTCTTTTAAAAAGTTGCAACCAGACTTTCCCTGGATGTCCGCTTTACATATACGGCCACAGCCTTGGAGGCGGTATTGTTCTCGATTATCTATTACGAAGGAATCCCCAAATAAAAGGTGCAATAGTGACTTCTCCGTGGCTCCGTCTTTCATTCGAACCACCGAAAAGCAAAGTATTTTTGGCCTCCCTGATGAAGCATCTGATCCCGGGACTTATCCAGCCATCGGGACTTAATGTAAATCATATCTCACACGATTTGAATGTTGTAGAGAAATACAAAAGCGATCCCCTTGTACATGATAAGATCTCAGTTGCCCTTTTTGACGGTGCAATGACCTCTGCAAAGTATTCTCTTTCTCACGCTTCAGATTTGAAAATTCATACTCTGCTCCTGCATGGGAGTGATGATATGATAACCTCTCCGGCCGGGAGTAGAGAATTTGCAGGGAAAACAAATCTGGTGGAATTTAAAATATGGGACGGCGGCTTTCATGAGTTGCATAACGAGCCATTCAAGGAGGATGTATTTAGATATATTATTGATTGGATTTACAGATAATTCGACATATCGGATTTCGGATTGTCGATTTCGGATTCATTTTTTATAACTGAGTCCAAATCCGCAATCCAAAATCCACAATTCGAAATCACAACATGGAGCTCAGAACCACTTTTGCTATTGAACCATCTCCTTATAAAATCACTTACAACGATAGTGTGATGTTTATTGGCTCTTGTTTTGCCTCATCGATAGGTTCTCAGATGCAATCAGGACATATGCCCGTAATGATTAATCCTGCAGGATCTGTTTATAATCCTGTCTCTGTTTGTAATACCTTGGATACAATTACTAAACAACAGGAATTTACTATTGATGATTTGTATTTCCATAAAGGAGTATGGTTAAGTTTCTATCATTACACTGATTTCTCGTCGGATGATTCCTCTGTATTGCTTGGGAAGATAAACCTGAAATCAAAAGAGGCATCTGATTTTTTAAAGCATACACGGTTTTTATTTGTAACATTTGGCACTGCAAGGGTATATGAGTTCAGAAAATCAAACCTCATTGTTTCAAATTGTCATAAGATTTCTGCCGATCAGTTTATTTCAAAACTGCTTACAGTAGAAGAGATTGTTAAATTATGGTCAGAACAACTTGACAAACTGAATCTGCNCTTTCCGCGTCTGAGGGTTGTCTTTACCATAAGTCCTGTCAGACACTGGAAAGACGGTGCATTTGGCAACCTGGTCAGTAAATCGGTCCTTTTCTTAGCAATTAATGAACTCTTGAACCACAAAACGTCACCAGGATATTTCCCTGCCTATGAACTTGTAATGGACGACCTGCGCGACTACAGGTTTTATAGCGAAGATATGCTTCATCCTTCAACTTCGGCTATAAATTATATATGGGAATCATTTGCAGGTAGCTATCTGGACAATAACACTTTTAATTCATGGAGAGAGGTTTGTAAAATTACAAAGGCAGTAAACCATCGTTTTAACACTGACTCAAAAGCTAATAGAGTCCAGTTTGCTGAAAAGATGCTAAAACAGATCTCGGATATAAGAAATAAGATTCCTGAAATAGACCTTTCTTCAGAGGAAAATTATTTTCTCAAAATGAGAAATTCTTAATTAGTTAAATATTAGACTGTTGAGCCGTATTTATTCTATCCATTCCCGAAATGAACATAGAACCAGAGAAATTTGAGATGGCATTTTCTGTGAACAATCCCTTCATAATTACTGTTCCTAAGAATAAACCCTAAACATGAAGAGATCCTTATTATTTTTAACTATCACAATATCAACCTTTTTGTCTTTATCAGCACAACAAAACACAGGAGTAATAAGTGGGAGGGTCTTTAATTCTAAAAGCAATGAAGGTGTTCCATTCGCCACAATTCAGATTTGGGGAACCACATCGGGTACAATCACGGATATTGACGGCAAGTATTCACTCTCAGGACTTAAACCGGGGTTTGCTGAACTAAGAGTATCTTCAATAGGATTTAAACCATATATATCAAGTGCAGTGATGATTACAAACAGTCATCAGGTTTCTCTTGATATTCCACTTGAAGAAGCTGAGATAAGTATCGGAGAAGTTGTGATAAAAGCTTCTCCTTTTAGCAAGAAAATTGAAACTCCTGTCTCCGTGAGGATAATAGGTATTGATGAGATTGAGAAAAATCCCGGTGGTAACCGCGACATATCAAAAGTAATTCAGTCTTATCCGGGAGTGGCCTCGACGCCTGCTTTCAGGAATGATGTAATAGTCAGAGGAGGAGGACCTAACGAAAACAGGTTTTATATTGACAATATTGAGATCCCATATCTCAACCATTTTTCAACGCAGGGTTCCTCAGGCGGGCCAGTGGGTATTATAAATGTTGACTTTGTACAATCAGTTGATTTTCTCTCAGGAGCTTTCCCCGCCTCCAAAGGAAATGCTTTAAGCTCTATTTTAAATTTCACTTTTATTGACGGCAATAAAGATAAAATGAAATACAGGGCTACTGTTGGCGCATCCGATCTGGGACTTACCCTTGATGGGCCTGCCGGAAATAAAAGCACGCTTTTGTTATCACTTCGGAGATCATACCTGCAGTTCCTTTTCAGTGCTCTAAAATTACCCTTTTTGCCTACGTATACCGACTTCCAGTTGAAATACAAGATCAAGCTGGATCCTAAAAATGAATTGTCCATTATTGGTCTTGGGGCAAAGGATGATTTTAAGCTCAACCTTAAAGCAAATGAGACTGAATATCAACGATATATTCTTGATTACCTGCCTGTACAGGAACAGTATAGCTATGTTTTTGGTATAGTTTTGAAACATTACAGGACCAAAGGATACGACACATGGGTGTTAAGCCGTAATTATCTGAATAACACTCAAAACAAGTATCTCAACAACATAAAATCAGATTCCAGCAAGCTGCTTGATTATTTGTCGGGAGAGGGGGAGATAAAACTACGGTATGAACGAGTCATAATTGGAAATAATGGTTTTAGATTCAGCTATGGTGCCGGCTACGAATTTGCTCATTACAGGAACACCACTTTCAAGAGGCTTTATTATGGAGGGATAGAGAACAATATAAGCTACAATACAAATTTAAAATTGGGCAAATACAGCATTTTCGGACAGGCAAGCAATTCCTATTTTAATGATAAACTTAGCCTTTCCCTGGGATTGCGAACTGATGTCAATTCTTATTCCTCATCAATGTCAAATCCTCTTGATCAGATGTCTCCAAGGTTTTCTGCCTCTTATCGACTGACAGGGAAACTGAATCTTAATTTCAGCGTTGGAAGGTATTATCAGCTTCCTCCATATACTGCCATGGGATTCTCAAATGAAAGCGGAGTTTTGATAAACAGACAGAATAATCTCAGGTATATACAGGCTGATCACCTTGTTACCGGGTTGGAACTTATCCCTTCTGAAAACATGCAGTTTACTATTGAAGGTTTTTATAAAGGTTATTCTAAATATCCTTTTTCTGTTCGGGATTCGGTTCCACTTTCGAGTAAAAGCTCAGAATATGGAATATTTGGTGATGAAGCACTCGTCTCAATTTCTTCGGGAAGGGCGTATGGGATTGAATTTCTTGGACGGCTAAAAGAATTCAGAAGGATCAATCTGGTCTTTTCATATACCTATGTCAGAAGCGAGTTCAGAGGTTTGGATTCAAAATGGATCCCTTCATCGTGGGATAATATAAATCTTTTCAGTCTGACTGCGACGAAGAAGTTTAACAGGAACTGGGAGTTAGGTATGAAATGGAGATATGTAGGAGGCGCTCCGTATACACCTTACGATATTCAAAAATCATCATTAAAAGCAGCCTGGGATCTCCAGGGGCAAGGGTATCTCGATTATTCAAAATTTAATTCTCTTCGGTTGAAAGCTTTTCATCAGCTTGATTTGCGGGTCGATAAAGAATATTTTTACACTGGCTGGTCTCTAATGTTATATGCTGATATTCAGAATGTTTACAACTTTAAAGCTGACCAGCCTCCAATACTTATCAGAGAAACTGACAATAATAAATTAGCGGTTACTGATCCTGAAGATCCATTGAGATACAGCCTTAAGTATATCAAAAATTTGTCGGGAACAGTACTTCCAACCATTGGAGTAATAATAGAATTTTAAATAAAATGGAAGTGAAACAGGTAATATCTCTGTTGTAGATATGACAATATTCTCAAAACAGGCTTTTAAGGCAATTAAGTCAGAGTTTCAATTGCTTTTATAAAATTTGCNGGGTTCTTTGTGATTAGTAATTTTTCGTAAGATTTTTTTGTAATAAAATCTTCGGGAGAATCGGTAAGAATAATTTTTTTAATCATNAGCGATTTTCCGATACTGTTAAAATATCCTATTTTCTTTTCAGCGAAATCAAAAGCACTTGAGTTAACGATAAGATAATCAAATGGTTTTATTTTATGAATCTCAATTACTTCAGAAGCAGGCAGTATGCCACCTGTAAAGATCACGTCAAATCCACGCTTCTTTAAAGCATACTTATAAAAAAGGAAATTGTTATCTGTAAGATTATCGGAGGTATTGATCATAGCAACTCCAGGCTTTGGTTTGCCGGCAACCTGTTTAAGTAAATTATCTTCAATTATTATAATCTGTTTGATAGTATTTCTCACGAATTGTTCCTGGGCCCTCGAGAGGCTTCCTGTTTGCCAGAGGATCCTGGCCTGTTCAAGTAAAGGATAAAGGTAATGTGAATAAGCTTTTTCAATACCCTCGTGTTTTATAAAGGGTGCAAGGGCTTCTTTGAAAAGAATTTCATTAAATCTGATGGCTGACATTAGTATCTTTCCGGGCTGAAAATTCTGATCCAGATCATCGTGTCTGCTGCTGATAGTCATTACCTTTTGGGTAAGCTCATCATCATTGAGTTTGGCGATTTTAGATATTTTAAGTCCATTTCGGTTAAGGTATGCGACATTAAGGATCTTTTTTAATTCTGTCTCACTGTAAGTCCTTATGTTAGAGTCAGTTCTGTCGGGTTCAAGTATTTTGTATCTCTTCTCCCAAATTCGGATTGTATGCGCTTTGATACCCGAAAAATTCTCAAGATCCTTTATTGAGAATACATTTACGCCGTCTTCCATACATGCATCATATTATAGTTTATACAACTAAGAATACTATCACAAGATAAACAATCATTTAAGCGTATTGTTTATTCAGCATTGAATAAGAAAATATAAGAGTTGTTTAATATGCGGAATATTTTCCCAAAAACATTCAACGAAATACGAAAATAGCAATTTACGATTTACTCGGTCTGTTCCACCATTATTTTTTTCACTACTCTGATGCCATCACTGAAGATAATAGTAACCAGGTACATTCCTCTTTTGGGATTTTCAAGAACAATTTTAATTAACTGCTGAGGATTATTAAATTGTAACCTGGAGATATCCTGACCGATGATATTTGTAATCTTAACAAAGGAGATATCCTTATCGGATTTTATGGTGAAACTATTGTCCCTCACTGGTACAGGATAAATACTTATACTTACAGATACAGGATCTCTGGAATATTCTTTCTGAGCAAGTGTACCGGCAATATTAATAGTATCCTTCTGACCATGAAGGGTTAAGGTGAAAAATAATAAGAAGATAACGGGTAAAATTCTCCTCATATATTATATTTTCTTTTTCTCTATCAAATATTGTGCTAAAGTTAGCAATTTTTAAAAAAAATGATCTAAAAGTTTTTTTGCCTTATCCAGATCTTCTGGTGTATCAATGCCAATGCTTTCCCAGTTTGTAACAGCGGTTCTTATCCGGAAACCGTTTTCAATCCATCTGTTCTGTTCAAGGGATTCGGCAATTTCAAGAGAACTGCGAGATAATCGTGTTATCGCTTTCAGCGTTTTTGTTTTGTAAGCGTAAAGTCCAATGTGCTTATAAAAAACATGGTTCTTCGACCAATCTCTCATTTCCATATCCCTTATAAATGGAATTGCAGCACGACTGAAATAAATTGCATCTCTTTTTGAATTCAAAATGACCTTAGGCTGGTTTGGATTGAAAAGATCTTCTCCAGATACTGTTTCCCTCACAAGAGTTGCCAAC
>JGI20214J51650_10000662_pt1 | contig 21592 bp, 20 predicted proteins | sample WetSurMetagenome_FD_51650 | JGI IMG/M metagenome (IMG submission 51650) | reverse complement strand
ATGTACATCGCCGGCCGTTCCCGGACCGGGGCGAGGCCTTCGAGCACCGTGATATGGGATGCATCGTACGTCTCGGTCACGCGGAATCACCCCGCGAAAAATCGAATAAAACCTGTACGGAAATCACAATAATTATTGGTTCTTTGGGCTATAAACGGTTGCGGTTGGGGAGATTCGGGGGTTATTATAATTTTGGAGGCTCCGACGGAGAGTTTTTGTCGCAATTCCTAAGGTTTTCCGGGATTTCTTGGATTTAAAGAACTTTTTCGGCTTGACCGATTCCAGCCGGGTTAAGTGACGATAATATCTGGCAGGCTTTCCTCAGGTCGCTTGGGCCTCCGTCTAGACCTTCGCTTGACATTAGGTCAGGAAAAAAACATAGGGCACTAAATGACTGACTGAGTGAATTCTTTGGAATCCTTTTTCCGGTAGATGGGTTAAGCTTATGGAATCGCGTAATAGACATAGTAGTAGACCCCTTGGTATTCGAGATATTTTCTAGAAGACGGGTCACTCAGGGAACTGCCATATTTATCTCGAAAATCCTGAATACTCATCCCGGGGGGAGTTTCAGAAACTCGGAAGACGATGTTGTAGATTTTTCCGTTCTCTTGTCTTACCTCTAATCCCGGGACATTCAAAATATCCTTGTCTGTCAGATGGATAACAGAGGTATTCGTCGTCACGTTAATGGGTACTTCGACAAAATAAAAACGCGGATCACCTTCTCCTCGATTCAGATACGGTAGAATAACGAGAAAATATCCAGCTGAACAGATGCCAAAAGCTATCAGAATTATGATGAGCCGGTCAAGTTGCCTTTCCTTCACCCGAGTTTGCCCCCCATTGAATTTTTTTCACTGAGCAGACATTTCATCTCAACTACAAAGCCTATATAATTTCCCAAAAAATAATTCAGGAACAATCCTCAAACCGGTCCTTCAAAATTTTTTCAAACCGGTCCCCGTAAAAAATACCAAAAGGAGATGATACCGTACAAACAACAAAAAATCCCACAGGAAAATCTTCCGGAGCTGCACCATGAGCCGCCATCCGGTCAAGGCACTGGAGAAGGCAGACCCGATCGCCCGGAAGCGCGGTGATGTCCAGTACTACGAACGCGGGGCCGGGATGAATGCCGACTTCACCATCACGACCCCGGAAATTTTTGCCCCGGTGAAGATCAAACGGATGCGGTACCTCCGCTGTACGNTCCGCTGGCTGGAGCGCGAAGCTGCCGAAGAGATCGCCGGCCTCCGGCTCTTCCCGTCATCGCGGGAGATCTCCCGGGAGCTCTGGTTCTGCTCGTCCGGGTATGCGTTCCGCTTCTTCCGGGTCTGCGATACCGGCCTCGCGGAGCTGGGGCGGGATGGGCTGCCGCTGCCGGAGAAATCGCCGATACCGAAGCCCGGGGTGGCTGCAGCACCCCCTAACGGAAAGCAGAGTGTACTTGCCAGTCCCGGTACCCCCCCCGGCGAGCCCCTTCCGCCAGGTACCCCGTAACAAGGTCTCCGTCGGAGAATACACCCCTGGGGGGATGCCCTCCCTGCCAGGCTCCCCATTTTTAAATTGGGGTCCTTTTGGCAAACGGGGCTCATTAAGGGCGTTTCAATACCCCCATCCGGTTTCGGGAACCCGAAAAACTGCCGAATTCATGAAATGACCCTGCTTTCCACTCCGGAAAACGCTAATTCCTGCCCCGATTCCAGCTGGTTCACGACGAAGGCCGGGTCCTGTGCTAACCGGACCAATTACCGCAGGGAAACTGGCCCTTTTTCGGGTATAAGGACGTGGATCCGGGGGTTTGATCAGGGCGACCGACCTTTTTTGCTTGTTATCAGGATGATGAAACCACGATAAAAAAATTAAAGATCGATGACAAGTTCCCCGTTCTCGACCCCCACGTGATACACCGGTTCCGGGTTTTTTGCCGGGCCGTGGACCGCTTCACCGGTCTTAAGGCTGAACCCGGATCCATGGCAGGGGCACCGTACAGTCTCTCCTTCGAGTTTTCCACCGGATAACCTGCACCCGTTGTGGGTNCACACATTTCCTATCGCAAANAAGGTATCACCCGCTTTTGCGAGAAGAATCTGTTTATCGTCAATTGTCACACCATGGAGCGCAGCGTTCGCCAGATCGCTCACCTTGGCGATTGTCCGTCTTGCCATGAGATTCTTTTACTCGTCGCCGGTTGTTCAATCCTTGCGTCGTAACATTGTAGAATAGCGACGAGCAATCCCACGGGCTCTAAACAACGAACGGGCGTACCGACCGTGTACCGGGACACAATGNCCCCCGGAAAAAAAGGAGCCTGTTTTACGGGTATCCCCCGACTTCGGCATCCGGAATCCCGAGTTCCTTATCGATTGCCACGGCAAGGCGATCGAGCGTGATGATCACCTCGCGGGCCTCCTCCTTGTCCATGCTGCCCTGCTGGTGCCAGATCACTTTCTTCCGGAGCAGGGTTGTCAGGTCCTCCACCTCGGTCCCGCGGAACCGTTCCGGGAGGACAAGCCCCTCCACATGGTCACCGGCACCGGGCCATGCCTTGTCCGGCGGCAGGGCGAAGTGCTTCGCGATCAATATGACGCTCGTGATAAAACCGTGCCCGAACTGGTTTGCCATGGCAGGTTTTTAGGGACGGGAGGTAAAAAAGGTGGCGACCGGGACAATCCAACCGGGACCCTGCTCAAAAAAATTACCGGGGAGAGATCAGATCAGGCGGACCTGTGCGAGCCAGACGGCCAGCGGTACCGTAATGATAAAGAGCATACTGACGGAAAGAAAGGCCCATTCACCGGTGCGGAGGGGTTTTTTCGCGATGAACAGGTGGCTGTCTCTCCCGTAACCGCGACAGAGCATGCTGGTGTACACCCGCTCTCCCTGCTCGTACGAGCGGATGAACATCGTGCCGATGGTATACCCGAGCTGCCGGAGGCGGTAGCGGTACGGGAGGTGGCGGTCAAAGGCGTCAAAACATTTTGTCCTGAGGGTTTCGTTGACCTTCCGGAAGATGTAGCCGAATACGAAGAGGTACCGGATCATCATACCGAGGGCGAGGGCGATCTCAGCAGGNAACCCGAGCCGGCTTGCTCCCTGGAGAAGGTCCTGCATCTTGGTGGTGGATGACAGCAGGATGATAAACGAAATACAGATGAGAAATTTTACCGCAAGGATCCATGCGAATTCAACGGATTCTGCATAGATGTTGATCCCAAACGGGAGGGTGTAGAGGACATGATAATCGGTGTAATATCTGTTCTTGAAAAAGATCTGGAAGAGGATAATAACTCCCCAGAGCGGGACGATGGCTGCCAGCCGTTTTGCATAGACAACCGGTGAGACGCCGGACGCAATCCATAGGACGACAAAAAATCCAAAGAAAAGAGCACCGACCGTCCAGACAATCGGAGAATAGGGAACTGCAACGATTGCGATGATGACAGCAAATGCAAGGATGATCTTGACACGGGCGTCCAGCCGGTGCATGAAGCTGTCATGGTAAGCCTGTTTCTCGATAAAAAAGAGCTCCTCGATCATGGTTTCCCTTTGTACGCCTGCACGAGGGACTTCTCGGCATCCTCGTAGGTATAAGCCATGGAAACGGGGATATCCTGTTTCTGCAGCGAGCGGAGCAGTTTGGGTAGGACGGGTACATCGAGGCGCATGGACCTGAGCATGTCCGGCTGCACGAAGATCTGTTCCACGCTACCTTCCGCGACAAACTTTCCCTTGTTCATGACATAGATGTAATCCGACACCTCGGCTACGAGGCCGACATCATGCGTGGAAAAGACGACCGTCATCCCGTACTTTTTCGAGAGCGAATTGATGAAGCCGACCAGGTCGTGGACACCCTGCGGGTCGAGCCCGGCAGTTGGTTCATCGAGCACGAGCACTTCCGGTTCCATGGCAATGACGCCGGCAATCGCGACCCGCTTCTTTTCACCACCGCTGAGGTGGTGCGGGACACGTTCCGCGAGGTCTTCGATACCGGTGATCTTCAGGGCTTCGTGGACACGGTGGTGGATCGTCTCCTCGTCAAGACCAAGATTTGTCGGGCCGAACGCCACATCCTGTTCCACGGTCGGGGAAAAGATCTGGTCATCGGCATTCTGGAAAACGATCCCGACAAACTTCCGCACCTCACGGATGTTTGTCCTGGTGATGGGTTCGCCCCGGATCAGGATNGACCCGGACGTTGGCCGGAAGATGCCGTTGAAGTGTTTGAACAATGTGCTCTTGCCGGCGCCGTTCGATCCGATCACCGCGATACGGGCGTTCCGTGGGGCGATAAAATTGATCCCTTCCAGTGCCCGGACGCTGTGGGGGTACGAATAGCAGAGATCCCGTGTTTCAATGAGATGCATGTGTCCTGAAGAGTCGCTTGTGAAAAATTAAAGGTCTATTGGTTTGCTTCTGCCTGTTGTGCTTTTTTCCGCGCAACAAGAACTTTGGAGATACCGATAACGAGGCCGAATGCGAGCAGCGTGCCGGCAATGATTGCTATAATACCTCCCAGCGGGCCGAATTTTTCTCCTGGTGAGTAATCCGGGAGGGGAGCGGAGTAGGCGAATTTCCCTTCGGGATTTTCATGGATCTCGGCATTGGCAGGGGTGTCACCGGTCAGACTCTTTTGCCCCTGGATCATCAGCGCTGTGCTCTCAAGACCGTCGGGATCTCCTGAGGCAAAGAAGACGGCAATAACGCCGATGAGAATCGCAATAGCGATCCCAATGATGATAAACGTCCGGTTGTCCATTATACGGTCACCCCTTTGGGAACCGGGTCGGCAATTTTGAAATCCACAATATCCGGCCGGGCAGTAACGATAAGCCGGATTGCGACCACGGTCACGAACCCTTCAATGACCCCGATTAACGCGTGGTACAGGCCCATGGCAATCAGACCTTCCCTGAGGGGGAAGGTCCCGGCGAAATACATCTCGACAGCGGTAACAAGGGCCGGGATTACACACGCAAGCCATGCCGCGGCAAATGCGGCAATGTTCACATTTCTGGTAGCTGCCATAAGTCCCCTGAAGGTATAGAACCCGACAAATCCACCGATTACGCCCATATTCAGGATATTGGCCCCCATCGTCGTTATCCCGCCATCCCCAAACAGGACGCCCTGCACGATCAGGACGAGGGTGAGGATGAAAATTGCTGCAAACGGGGACCCAAGGATGATCGCCGCGAGTGCCCCGCCGACAAGGTGGCCGCTCGTGCCCATCGAGACCGGGAGGTTAAAAGACTGGAGGGCAAAGATGCCGGCAGCGAGGACTGCGATCAGTGGGATCTTTTCTTCGCTCATTTCGCTGCGTGCCCAGCGGAGGGCGAGCGCGATAAATACGAGGGCAATGATCCAGTAGACAATGCCCTGGGGGATTGGGATGAATGCGTCGGGAATATGCATGGAGGTCACCAGGTTTGGTATTACGTTTGTAAATTTTTGTAGCACTTGCGATATTAAAAATGTTGCCCTTTGATTATTAGATCTGATTTATTTTCAATTTGTCATAATTCGTGTGCGCCAAAAACCGCAAATATGTCTACTGGATATGAGGAGGGCGCGGGGGATAAGAGTGAAGGTATCTCCAAAAAAAATAGATGAAATCGCTGGGGAGAAGAGGATCCCTTCACACCGCGATCCTGCCCTTTAATCTTCCAGCGATATCGTCGTGAGCTTGACAGACTCGACCCCTTTCTGGGACATGAGCCGCTCGGCGAGGGACTTGAGCTGGGTCCCGTCGCCATGGACCAGGATCACCTCGAGGCAGCGGTCGTGCGTCACGTGGGAGTGGAGGGACGCCTTGATGATCGACTGGTTCTCGTGCTCGATATCGGTGAGGGTAGTCAGGAGGTTGCGCTGCTCATGGTCGTAGACCATCGTGATGACCCCTTCGCGCTCACCCTTGACGTCAGACATCCACTTGTAATAGGTGATGTAGGTCCGTATCGCGTCGCGGATTCCCTCCGACCTTGATGAGTAGCCCCGGTAATTCAGGATTTCATCGAAGCGGTCGAGGAGGTTTTTGGGCAGCGAGATGCCAATCCGGGAGAGGTCATCGTCCATGGACATTGCAGTATCAGCGCTTTGAATATCATTGCTGCAAGTTTTTTAAGGTTTTGAAAAAAGTGCGGTGCGCGTAATACTCTGTATGAAATCGCGACTTGTACAGGAACCCGAAGTGTTTCAACACGTGGATTTTGCTTTTTAGAACAATTCATCTGAGTAGTGGTGAAGGAAGCCGAAGGGCCTCATCCCCTCCTTACTTCTCCGGGATTTATCCTCTCTGTTGCAGGGCCTCCCCAAGACCCCACCGCTCCCGGCGTACCCGGCCACCCACCACGACCCCGCTCTATCTTCAACAATTTTGCAACCAACGGGTGGGTCGCCTGTCTGCCTTCCCCGATGTTCCCCATCATTGAAGACATTAATACTACGATCGGGTAAGATCGAAGCGGTCAAGGTTCATCACTTTGGTCCACGCTGCCACGAAGTCCCGGATAAACTTCTCCTGCCCGTCCGCGCTTGCGTAGACCTCGGCAAGAGCCCGGAGCTGGGCGTTCGAACCGAAGATGAGGTCGACACGCGTGCCGGTCCATTTCATCGAACCCGTCTTTCGATCGCGCCCTTCAAACACGTCAGCATCTTTTGAGGCCGGCTTCCACTCCGTGCCCATATCGAGAAGGTTGACAAAGAAGTCGTTGGTGAGCGCTCCCGTCTTATTCGTAAAAACGCCATGCCGGGTCTGTCCGAAATTGGTATCCAGTACCCGCATTCCACCAACAAGTACTGTCATCTCGGGTGCGGTCAGGGTCAGCAGCTGTGCCTTGTCAACCAGCAGCTCCTCGGCTGATGCGGCATATTTGCCCTTGAGGTAGTTGCGGAAGCCATCTGCTTTTGGTTCGAGGACGGCGAAGGATACAACATCGGTCTGCTCCTGTACGGCATCCATGCGTCCTGGAGTAAATGGGACCGTCACTTCGTGGCCGGCGTTCTTTGCAGCCTGCTCGACTCCAGCGCAACCCGCAAGGACAATCAGGTCACCCAGGGATACCTTTTTGCCTCCTTTTTGTGCTTTATTGAAGGCATGCTGAATCTCTTCCAGGACCCTGATTACCTTGGTAAGCCGGGGAGGCTGGTTGACTTCCCAGTCCTTCTGCGGCGCAAGGCGGATACGGGCTCCATTCGCGCCTCCCCTCTTGTCGGAACCACGGAAGGTGGACGCCGATGCCCATGCGGTCGAGACCAGCTCCGGGACCGAAAGCCCGGAAGCCAGGATCTTTGCTTTGAGGGTGGCGATGTCCTGCTTGCCGATCAGCTTGTGATAGACCGCGGGGATGGGGTCCTGCCAGATGAGCTCTTCAGCAGGGACCTCCGGGCCGAGATAGCGTGCACGCGGGCCCATGTCACGGTGTGTCAGCTTGAACCATGCCCGGGCGAACGCGTCAGCGAGCTGGTCCGGGTGCTCATAGAAGCGGCGCGAGATCTTTTCATAGGCGGGGTCGAACCTCAGGGAGAGGTCGGTGGTCAGCATGCCGGGCGGGCGACGCTTCGATGTGTCGTGGGCTTCCGGCACCGTGCCGGTGACTGGCTCGCCCTTGGGCTTCCACTGGTGCGCTCCGGCCGGGCTCTTCGTCAGCTCCCACTCGTTCTCGAACAGGACCCGGAAGAAATTGTTGCTCCACTTCGTCGGCGTGTTGGTCCAGGTGACCTCCAGGCCGCTGCCGATCGCATCCCCGCCCTTGCCGGTGCCGAAGCTGCTCTTCCAGCCCATGCCCTGCTCCTCGATTCCCGCGGCTTCGGGCTCAGGCCCCACATGGGTTGCCGGGCCGGCGCCGTGGGTCTTGCCAAAAGAGTGGCCGCCGGCGATGAGCGCAACGGTCTCCTCATCGTTCATGGCCATGCGGGCGAACGTCTCGCGGATATCCTTTGCTGCTGCAACCGGGTCCGGGTTACCGTTCGGGCCTTCCGGGTTGACGTAGATCAGCCCCATCTGCACGGCAGCGAGCGGATTTTCCAGGTTCCGGTCGCCTGAGTAGCGTTTGTCTTCGAGCCACTTGTTCTCTGAACCCCAGTACACGGCTTCTTCCGGCTCCCAGACATCCGGGCGGCCGCCAGCGAAGCCGAAGGTCTTGAACCCCATCGACTCCAGGGCAACGTTGCCGGCCAGGATCATGAGGTCTGCCCAGGAGATCCTCCTGCCGTACTTCTGCTTGATCGGCCACAGGAGCCGTCGCGCTTTGTCGAGGTTCACGTTGTCGGGCCAGCTGTTGAGGGGCGGGAAACGCTGCTGGCCGGCACCTGCTCCACCGCGGCCATCACCGGTGCGGTACGTGCCGGCGCTGTGCCATGCCATGCGGATGAACAGGGGCCCGTAGTGGCCGAAGTCCGCCGGCCACCAGTCCTGCGAGCCGGTCATGGCCGCCTGCAGGTCCTTCTTCACGGCTGCCAGGTCAAGTTTTTTGAATTCTTCTGCGTAATTGAACTCCCCGCCCATCGGGTTGGACAGAAAAGAGTGCTGGTGAAGGACCTTCAGGTTCAGCTGGTTCGGCCACCAGTCCTTGTTCGACATTCCCCCACCAGCTACCTCGCGGTGCATCCCGCCCGTTACCGGGCATTTGCTCTCGTCAGTCATCACGTCGTCTCCTCTCGTTGTATGATGGTATTCACCGGAATGCCTTGAATATTCCTTTGCCCACCAGCTGACGGTTGCTTCAGCAACGGCAATAGTTACAGTGTCGGGGAGAAGAGACCGTCAGGCACCCCCGGTCTGCTGAAAGACCGGGGCCTTCCGGGCCATGATCTTTCACACTTGGGTAAATTGAAACTTTCCCGTTATTAACTTAAGGGTTGTACCAGTGCCAGGAAAAATGATTAAATTATTCCCTCTTACCAAGGCAGTTGGGGGTTTTAATCCCGTGTACCCGGTATCTAAAAAACTATTTCGATCAAGATGAAGAATATTGGATTACATCATTTTTGAGGAGATTTCAAATCATGCCACCCACGTCACAGGAAATGACCAGTCTGGATCAGAATATTACATGGAGATGTGCCGTCTGCGGCTTTATTTTCACGGGCGATAAGCCGCCGAAAGGTTGTCCTGTATGCCACAGCCTGTCCCATGAATTTGTACCGAAAATGGACCGGGCACAATTTCGCACTGATGGTGAAAAATTCGATGTTCTCATCATCAACGGAAGCACCCACCGGGCTGGGAACACCAGTTATATGGCAGACATTGCTGAAGAGTATCTCCGTGAACGGGGCGTGAGCTGCCGCAGGTTCAACCTGAGTGAGTGTGCTATCGATTACTGCTGGTGCTGTTATTCGGTACGAGCAGAGTCCTGCTCCTACCCATGCCGGAACAAAAATGACGATATGCCGGCATTACACCAAATGCTTGTTGCATCAAGAGCCGTTATTGTGGCATCCCCCATCAACTGGGACGGTATGTCAGCACGGCTCAAAGTGTTCCTTGACCGTACAACATGCCTTGAGAACCTTTTTCACCTCAACAAGCCCGGCATGACCGCAGGGAAAGTGGCGGGTATCCTGGTCCAGGGACATGAGGACGGCGCCATTAAGACTGCCATGGATATCTGGCTCAATTTCGAGCAGATGGGATATATTCTCGCCCCGTTCGGTATCGGATTCAGGACACACGGCTCGCAGTTCAACAGCAGCACTGACCGGGAATTCTTCCGGAGTGACGACCTGATCGTCCGTCAGACAACGGGTGTTGTGAATAATGTTCTGGAGATGATACAGTTCGATCTCGAGACAAAACTTAAGGGAAAACTGGTGCCGGTGACGGAATAGCGGATTCGGCCTGATGGAACAGGTTTTTCTGGGCGCCCCTCCCACATCTCTTCAGAAAGAAACGGATTAAATTCCATGGTCTCGTGGGAACTCATCTTTGCCATCATCCCGGGCATCATTCTTTTCCTGTACGGGATCGAGCAGTTCTCCCGAGAAGTGCAGCTTGCTGCCGGTGAATATCTCAGGAACCTGATCCAAGGAATGACCCGGACCCCCCTGCGGGGAACTGTTGCCGGGGCACTGGCCACGTCAGTTGTCCAGTCAAGCACCGCAACAACGGTCATTACCGTAGGGCTCGTAAATGCCGGCATCCTGTCATTTGCCGCATCCCTTGGGATCATTTTCGGTGCCAACCTCGGTACGACACTCACATCCCAGCTCGTGGCCCTGAACCTGACCGCTTTTGCCCCGATCTTCATCCTCATCGGTTTCGTCATCGGCATTATTCCGGGTAAATACCGGATCTTCGGCCGGCCGATCTTCTACTTCGGCCTTGTCTTTTTCTCCCTCTCCCTCATCTCATCCGTTATGGCGCCCTACCGGACCGACCCGCAACTCATCGCGCTTGTCGCAATGATGGATACAGTCTTTCTCCAGATCGCATTCGGGTTTCTCATCACCAACATCTTCCAGTCGAGTTCGGTCACGACCGGTCTTGTTGTCCTGATGTCCCAGAACGGCCTTATCACACCTGCGATGGCAATACCCATGCTCCTTGGAGCGAATCTCGGCACGCCCGTAACCGCACTCCTTGTCGCATCACGGATGAATACCTCGGCAAAGCGGGCCGCGGTAGCCCATTTCCTCTTCAATTTCCTTGGCGTCCTGATGTTCCTCCCCATCCTCCCGCTCTTCACAAACCTTATCATATCTCTGGGAGGCGATGCCGGCCAACAGGTGGCAAACGCCCACCTGATCTTCAACCTGGTCTGCTGCATCGTGTTCCTCATCCTGATCCGGCCCTTCGAACGGCTCGTGATGCGGGTGGTGCCAGGCAGGGAGGACGACGTGGTCTTCCTCCCGCGGCACCTGGAGCGCCCGGTCAAAGCTGAGACTCGAGTCGTTACCAGGCAGATGGAGGCAGAAATCGCCCATATCCTCACCATTCCCGAAGATCTTCTCACAGAACTCGAATCGATTGTGGCTGACCCGAAGCGGTACTCACCTCAGGTCCGCCAGCTCCGCGATTATGCATCATATCTCGACGGGCAGGTCAGTGAAGCGGCTCTTGAAATCTCCGGCAGGGATCTCACTCCCTCCGAATCGACACGGCTGGCAGGCCTTGTCCGTATCTCAAAGCTCGCACAGGTGCTCGCCGACCAGACCGGGGAGCTTGTCGAGATTGTCCATGGGATCCAGGAGCGGGGCATCGTGCTCACCGATGCCTCGAAACGAGCCATTCAGCAGACCCTCATACCGTGCACCATGAACATGAAGACGCTTGCTGATGGTTTCCCGGAGATCACAGATGTCGTCAGCGATGCGATGCGGGAACAGGACGACCTGTTGCGCGAGACCATCACCCGTCAGTACCAGGAATACCTGGGTCGGTTCGCATCCCATAAGACTCCCTCGGGCAGTGAGTTTTCCCGCGTCCTCTTCCAGATCGAGGGGATGGCCTCGACCATCAGGGAAATCCGGAAGTCAGCCCGGCTATTGCAGGATGAATAAAACTGCGTCCGAGAGGCCGTCACTAGGCAGCCTGCGGGGGCGGGGCACGATGATCACCATGGAATACCTCGTTGCCGGAACAGCAGTCTTGCGCAGGTAAACATCATCGCCGGGATCGCTTACGCTTGCAAGAAGGAATCCGAGTACCGGCGGAACTCGATCTCGAGCTCGTCTGCTCGGTTATTTCATAGGGTGCTTTCTGTCATGTTCCGTGATTATCCGTCGCAGGCTCTCACCCGTTTTTCAGCGCTACGATATCCTTCACACCCACCAGCTTCCAGACCATCGTCCGCTCCTCGTTGACGATTACGTCAGGATGGTCCTTCGGGCCGTGACCGAATGCCGTGAGTACCCGGGGCGAGAGCCGGTTCTTTGCCATCATGGCAACGAACTGTTCCCGCACATCCTTTTTCCGGCCGGGATCCTGCACTTCTTCCAGCATCCCCTGGAGGCTCACGAACGTGAAGGCTGAAAGGTCCGGAGCATACTCTTCGATCTCAACGGAAACTTTCGGGCTTTTCCTGAAATACTCCATCTTTCTCCCGTATCGGGTGGAAAGGAAGTAGAGATATTTTCCATCGAACACATACATGAACGGCGCAACATAGGGATGGTCGCAGGCACCAAAAGCAATCCGCGATACATACTGGCGCCCGATAAGTGCGTCATACTCTGTTTTTTGCATCCTGGGGATCTTTGCCGGTTCCATGTTGTATCAGTCCTGCTGATGATGAGTATCAGTTGAAGATTGATTAAAATTATTTCCCTCGCTCACGATCTTCCCGTCCTGCATAAAGATAACCCGGTCGAAATACTTCCGGTGCCAGTCCTCGTGGGAGACCATCACCACGGTCTGGCTGAGCTCCTTGTTGAGCTTCCGGATCAGTTCAAGGATCGTGGTTGAGTTCCGGGTATCGAGGTTGGCGCAGGGCTCATCCGCAAGGAGGAGGGCCGGGTTGTTCACGAGAGCCCGGGCAATGGCAACCCGCTGCTGTTCTCCCCCGGACAATTCACCGGGCAGGAAGTTCACCCGCTCTTTGAGCCCGACAAGGCTGAGGATGTCCCGGCAGACCCGCGTGCATTCCTTTACGGTCATGCCCCGCACCTTGGAAGGGAGGTAAATATTCTCCTCAGCCGTCAGCTCGGGGACAAGCGCATAGTCCTGGAAGACGTAACCGAGCCGGTTCAGGCGGAAGAGCGTGCGCTGCCGCACGGAGAGCGTCCCGACATCCACCCCGTCGATGACAAGGGTTCCCGTGGTCGGGCGGTCAAGGAGGCCGAGCAGGTGGAGCAGGGTGGACTTCCCGCTCCCGCTCGCACCCATGACGCCGATGAACTCGCCTTTTTTAATTTCAATATCCACACCGTCCAGTGCCCGGACCTCTGCTCTTCCCCTGCCATAAACCCTCCGGAGGCTGGTTCCCGTGATCATGTTACCCCCGTATTGCCGAGAGGATATCCTCCCGGGTGGTCAGCCATGCCGGCAAAAAGCCGGCGATCAGCGATACGACAAGGAGGCTTGCTATTGCCCGGACCACCAGCATGGTTTCCAGCACCGGGGCCACCGGTCCCCCGGGAAATACCAGCGGCGAGGCGGTGAGGTACTGGAGCAGCACGAAGAGCAGGGCGCATCCCGCCACGGTGCCGCTGGCAAAGATGAACAGGGACTGGAAGATGTAGGATTTGATGATGATAGAGCGGTCGATCCCGATGGCCTGCAGGATCCCGATCTGCTTCCTGCGGTACACGGTGTTGATGAAGATGACAATGAAGATGACCACCACGGCAATCACGAGGGAAACGATAGTGCTGATGACATTGATGATGTCGAAGCTGCCGACAATGGATTCTAAGAAATCGGCAGACTTGTCCTGCCAGGTCCAGATCTTTTCCTGGATCCCGTACTGCATCAGGGTGATGCGCATGGCGTCTTCATCACCGGTTGTCCGGGTCCGGACAAGGATCTGGTTTGCGGTATCGGTAATCCCCAGCACGGATTCCAGTTCTTTTCTCGGGATGAAGGCACTGGAGTCGACCCCGAACGAACTGGATGCAATGATCCCCTTGATGCGGTACTGCCGTTGTACCCCGTTACTGAACGTGACATCCACGGTCTTTCCCACGTCCACCCCCCCGAGCGTTGGTGTGCGGTCCACCTTCTGGTCTTTGTTGCCGGCAAGGGTGGTGCCGATCATCATCTGGCCGGTATCGCCGTCATTAAGGTAATCCCCGCTGACGACTTTGGTATAAATCTTCAGCACCTGTTTTTCCTCATCGGGACTGATCGCTATCAGGAGCGGAGTCGTGGATTTTCCCTTGCTGACAATGGTTGCCGCACTGGTAAACCTGGGAGCGGTGGCGACAACCCCGGGGACCCGGTTGATCTTCTGCCGGAGTTCCTCAACATTCGTTATGACCAGCTGGTTCTCCCGCGGCTCGATGACCAGGTTCCCGTAACTGTAATCGATCGACTGCTGGTTGAAGAGCACAACGATACCGGCAATAATGGAGGGGAGAAAGATGAGGTTCACAAAGACCATCGCGATGATCATGATGGTTAACAGGAGGGTGCCCTTGTTTCCCCGGGTAATCAGGCGCGAGGCGAGGAAAAAAGCAACCTGCTCTTCCTCAAACATCGCCGGATCCCTTTTTGCGGAGCACGAAGTACCAGTAGCCTGCCCCGGCGCCGATGAGGAGGAGAAGGAGGATCCCGATAATGAGCCCGGTGGAATCGCCTTCAAGTACGGTCATCCGGAGGGTCTCCTCCCGGGTCTGCACGCCGTAATCATCATCGTACTGCACCGTCAGGTTGTATGAATACGTCCCAGGATTTCCGGCCTGGAGCGTGAAGACTGCCGGGGCATCGTTGTTGGGTTCGATCTTTCCCACATACGCATCCTTGCCCCCGCTCATGGGAAGGTCGATGTTTGCCTTGACCGAATTGGCATTGTCCGTACCGGTATTCTCCAGCCGGATGATAAGCGTGACCGGATCGCCTTTTTTGATCCGGACCGGATCCACCGATACTGATGCTATCCCGATCTTTGCCTTGCCCTTGATATGGATACCCAGGGTCTCCGTCTGGGTGGTTATCGTCCCGTCTGCATTGGCATAGGTCAGGGTCAGGAGGACCCGGTTCAGCCCGATGGGTGCTTTCTTGTCGGTTGAAAAGAGCATGTCAAGCGTGGTATTCTCCCCCCGCATCAGGCTGTCAAGGTGGTAGGTATTGGGGGATTTTGAGGTGATGGAGGGTGAGGTGGAATTGACAAACACCGTGATCTGGTCGGCCCGGGAGAGCCCGTCATTGGAGAGGACCACCCGGGCACGGAAATCCTCGCCGGGATTCACGCCATCCGGCATGGTTTTTATCGCAGTCAGGCCCGGCTTTTTCAGGATGGCTATCTGGGTGTTGACATTCACCGGGACCGGCTGCCGCACGCTCTGGCCCCCGGTCACGTCTATCCAGATCTCCGGAAAATAAATCCCGTCCTTTGCGGGCGCCCGGATCAGGAACGTGATAGGGATTGACTGGCCGGGACCGATCGAGCCGATCCGCTTGTAATTGCCGGATATGACCTCCACATCCTTTGAATCCAGCTGCACGCTCTCGATATTGACGCCGATATCCGTGTTCACGGTATTCTCAAAAGTTCCGCCGGACTGGATGCCGGTATTTTGCTGGATCGATGCCGAAGTTGCCGTATTCCGTATGATTGCCGTTATGGTGCCGACATCCCCGGGCTGGAGAACGGATGGCGTGATGGTATAATCGGCAACCATCACCGTTGGAGCTTCGGCGGAAACCGGGAACGAGAGGAGCAGGAGAAGAGCAAGGAATATGATGGTGAATACGTGCAGGGTTTTTATCATAGCGTCAACGTCCCTTATCGTGTCTTTTTTGAATCTCTGAACGGGAACGGTGATAAGGGTTCTGTCCATGAAACCTTATTGGACCCACAGAGATCGATAGAAGCGAGCGCTAATCTGCTATGCGTCCCCGGGTCCATGACCCTGGTCAGTACCAGCCAGAACATCGCAACAAAGAGAGGCTCCAAGGCCTTCTTCACCTGCTCATTCACCTCGAACGCCTCGATCGCTGAATCCGAGTCCACCTTTTTTGCCAAACGGATCAGCTCTGGAAGAAAAAGAAACAGTGGAAGGCACAGGACAATCGCATCGATCGTGGATGGACCATGCTGTACTATCTGCATCTCTGGTCCAAGTGCAGAATGATCAGAGACAAAATTATGCCACCTTCACCGACATCGTTGGAGCGGTTTCTGAAGGGGGCCCGACATGTATTCTCTTTCACTAAGCTGGATTTAAAGACGGGAGTTTCACGGCATTGCCCGTCCGGACCATGTTTTGGGTGCTGCTTCAACCGAAAAACCTGTAAAGTCCGATCCTGAACTGCAGGTTCAGCTCCCTGTGATCACAGTCACCCCTTCTCTTCCCGGTACCGGTTGCGGGCAAGCGCCTGCAGGTCAAAGATCGTCTCTGCTTCTTCAGCGGTGAGGATCCCTTTTTCGACAGCGAGGTCCTGGATCGTCCGGTGCCGCTGCATGGACTCACGGGCGAGCTCCGCAGCCTTCAGGTATCCGATCCTTCCCGTGAGCAGTGTCGCAAGGATCGGGTTGGATCCCACACGTTCCCTGAGACGGTCCCGGTTCGCTTCGATCCCGTCAATACAGTGCAGGGTAAAGACCGGGAGGTAATGGGTGAAAAGCGAGATGGACTCAAGGATATTGTGGACTATTACCGGGGCCATCACGTTCAGCTCGAACTGGCCGGCCTGGACTGCCATTGCAACCGCAGTATCATTCCCGATGACCTGGAACGCGATCATGTCTGCACACTCGGCCATGACCGGGTTGACCTTGCCGGGCATGATGGATGAACCGGGCTGCACCGGGGGCAGCTGGATCTCGTCGGGGCCGGCACCGGGGCCTGAGTTCATCAGTCGCAGGTCATTGGCGATCCGGATCAGTTCGAGAGAGAATTCCCGGAGCGAGCCGGAGAATGCCCCGATCAGGGCCAAGCTCTGCAAAGCCTCGAAACTGTTCCTGGCAGGGATGAGTTCCAGGCCGGTAAGGGTGCGGAGATTTCCGATTACCAGCTCCCGGTACCCCGGGGGGGTATTGGCCCCGGTCCCTGTTGCTGTCCCGCCAATCGCCAGTTCGAGCAGATCGTCCCGTCGCTCCCGGATACGTTCGGTGGATCGCGACACGGCAGTACTGTACGCATAGAACTCATCACCCAGCATGACCGGTATCGCGTCCATCAGGTGCGTGCGCCCGGTCTTGGGTACACCGGCAAACTCATCCCCTTTCCGGCGGAGGGCTGCAGCGAGATCGATGAGCACAGCGTTAAGGCGATCAGCTTCCCGTATAATGGCAATGTGCCCTGCAGAAGGGAACGTGTCGTTCGTGGACTGGGAGAGGTTTACGTGGTCGTTTGGACTGAGAAAAGCATAATCCCCGCGCTTCCGGCCAAGGTGTTCCAGTGCCCGGTTGGCGATCACTTCGTTCACGTTCATGTTGAACGAGGTACCGGCACCGGCCTGGAAGATGTCGACCGGGAACTGGTCGGCAAATGTTCCTGCGAGGATCTCATCTGCCGCAGCCACGATCGCCCCGCCCCGCTGCCGGTCGAGGATACCGAGCGCCATATTGGCCTGCGCAGCGGCTTTCTTGACCAGGGTATACGCTCCGATCAGCTCCGGCCGTTCCCGACGTCCGCTGACCGGGAAATTCTCAACAGCCCGGAGGGTCTGGATGCCATAATATGCCTCAGCCGGCACCTCCCGCTCCCCGAGTGAATCGCGTTCCATCCGCATCATGGTCCTGTCTCTCCGGATTCCTGATTTTTTTTCATCCTGTTCAGCTCCTGCCGTGCATGCCCGATCGCTTTGTCAGGCGGGACGCTCTTCGGGCAGACCCGCCGGCAGTTGGTATGGAACTCGCACGCCCACCACCCTTCCGGGTTGTCGGCTGCCCTGAGGCGGTCGGCCGCATCGCGTTCCCGCGGGTCAATGCGGAAGCGCCAGAGTTTGGCAAGGGCTGCCGGCCCGAGGTACCGGGGGTTCTTCCCGTTGACAGGACATGCAGCGTAACAGGCACCGCAGAGGATGCAGGGGGTATACAGTTCCAGCTCGCGGACGGCTTCCGGTGTCATGCGCCACTCTTTTTCCGGAACCGGCTCCTTCTCTTTCAGTACCGGCAGGACGGCCCGGTAATCATCAAAGAACGTCGTCATATCCACGATCAGGTCCTTGATGACCGGCAGGTGCGGGAGTGGCTCCACGATCACCTCCTCCTCAGGATCCCAGGGTTCCGGGTACTCCGGTAACGGGTACTGTGAAAGGGCAGGACCTGGGTTACCTGCGAGGAGTGCCTCGAGCTGCGTCCGGCACGCGAGCCGGGGCACACGGTTGATCAACATCGCACAGGTCCCGCAGACCGCCCCCCTGCAGGAGTACCGGAAGGAAAGGGAGTCGTCATACAGCGCCTGCACCTCGAAGAGCGCCCCGAGGACGGTCATACCATGGCGACTTGCGATGGCAAACGTATCGTACCGGGGCCGGTCCATCCCGGGCCGGAAACGAAACACTTTGAGCTTCATCTCAATACACCCGCTCCTCCGGTGTGAATATTCCCAGTGTCACGGGTGCTGCCGAGATCGTGATCCTTCCGTTCTCCATGGCTGCAATGGTGTGATGCAGGTAGTGAAGATCGTCCCGCGTCGGGAAGTCGGTCCGGGTGTGGGAGCCCCGGCTCTCCTTCCGTTCGATCGCCCCCCGGGCCACGGCTTCACCAACCATGACCATCGCCTCGAGCTCGAGATAACGCAGGAGCGCCTGGTTTACTGCGCGATCCTTGTCCGTGATCGAGACGGTTCCGAGACGGTGCTGAAAGTCCAGGATCTGCACAAGCCCTCCCTCCATTGCAGACACCTCCCGGAAGATGCCGAAACGGGCGAACATCATCTCCCGGAAGGATTCCAGAAGGGGAAAAAGCGACTCCCCACCGGTCCGGCCAAGGATTGCATCGATCTTCGCTTCGGTCTCCCCCGCTGCCGCTATCACCGGGCGGGGGTCCGGGCGGGGAAGTGATTCAATCTCCCGGATTGTTGCATCGGCAACCAGTCTGCCGAAGACAACCGTCTCCAGGAGGGAATTTCCCCCGAGCCGGTTCGCCCCATGAACACTGACACAGGCACATTCTCCTGCCGCGTAAAGCCCGGGGCACGACGATACACCGTCAATCCCCACATCGATCCCTCCCATCGAGTAGTGCTGACCCGGCTGGATCGGGATGGGTTCCGTGAGAGGATCTACACCCGCGAAGTCGATGGCGATCTGCCGGATCCCCGGCAACCGTTCCATGATCCGTTCCTTTCCGAGATGGCGGATGTCGAGGTGCACACACGATCCTTCGAACCCGCGCCCGGCGCGGATCTCCTGTTCGATCGCCCGGGCAACGACGTCCCGCGGTGCCAGGTCCAGCGACTGCGGTGCATAGCGGGCCATAAACCGTTCGCCAGTGCGGTTGAGAAGAACCCCGCCCTCGCCTCGCGCGGCTTCCGAGATCAGGATACTGCTCCCGGTAAGGGTCGTCGGGTGGAACTGGACGAATTCCATGTCCTTGAGTCGGGCGCCGGCCCGCAATGCAAGAGCGGCCCCGTCGCCGGTGTTGATAAGGGCATTCGTTGATCGGGAGAAGATCCGGCCGAACCCCCCGGTCGCCATCAGGACCGCTTTTGTCACGAACCCGTGGACCGTGCCGGTCAGGAGCTCAACGGCAGTGCAGCCGGTGCACCTTCCCGCATCCGTGACCAGCGACACGACAAAAAATTCCTCGTAAACCGGTATTTTTGCAGCGGTCAGCTGCTCGTACAGCGTGTGCAGCATGTTATGGCCGGTCCGGTCGGTGGCATAGCAGGTGCGGGGAAACCCCGCGCCACCGAACGGGCGCTGGGCGATCCTGCCGTCTTCAAGCCGGGACCAGACGGTTCCCATGTGCTCCAGTTCGAAAACGGCAGCAGGAGCCTCGCGGCACATCCGCTCCACCGCATCCTGGTCTGCGAGGAAGTCGGAACCCTTCACGGTATCGTAGGCATGCCGTTCCCAGCTGTCCTGCGTCCCCTCCGGCCCCGGGACATTGCCGAGCGATGCGTTCATCCCTCCCTGCGCTGCCACCGAATGGGACCGGAGCGGGTGGACCTTCGAGACGATGGCGCAGGACCTTCCGGCCCGGGTCACCTGAAGTGCTGCCCGCAGCCCGGTCAGTCCTCCCCCGATGATCACTACATCATATTCGTGTATGGACCGCTCGTCCACTCCCCGTACCCTCCTGACCCCGTGTCTTTTCGAAGAGCTACATAAAGTATCCCTTATGTTTCACGGAATGCACGACGATACCCTTTTATCCAACCGGTCGTAATGTCAGGTTACCAGACAGGGGTGTCGGATGACAGCAAACGGGGTAGCGGTATTGATCGGGGGTCAGGCCGGCGAAGGGATATCGAGCGCCGGCCAGGTGATCGGCCATCTCCTGGCCCGGGCAGGGTACCGGGTGTACATGCACTACGATTACCCGTCGCTGATCAAAGGAGGGCATAATTTTGCAATCGTCAGGGGAGCAGAAAATGATGTTGGCTCAGTCCGTGAAGAGGTCGACTTCCTCCTCGCGCTGAACCGGGAGACCATTGAGCTCCACACTGCACGCCTCACCAAAAACGGGGTCATTATCTATGATACCGGCAGGGTGAAGGTACCCGGGGGCATCGGGATTCCGGTGCAGGAGATCCTCGCCGCGGAAAAAGCCCCGGCCGTAATGGGAAACTCAGCCATTATCGGTGCTTTTATCCGTTCAGCAGGACTCGACTGGGAGGTTGCGGCCGGGGTACTGCGACGGGCGATGCCGAAAGGGACAGACCTGAACCTCCGGGTTGCCCGGCGGGGGTTCGATGCTGCGGAAGAGCGGCTTCCGGTCCCCGTTACCACCATGCCCGCCCTTCCGGTTGTGACCGGCAATGAGGCGATCGGTCTCGGCCTCGTGGAAGCTGACCTCGGGTGCTATTTCAGTTACCCGATGTCGCCAACCTCGAATATCCTCCATTTCCTCGCCGCATCGGCAGACCAGCTCGGGATCCGCGTGATCCAGCCGGAGAGCGAGACCGCGGCCATCCTGATGGCCCTCGGGTGCGCGTATGCCGGGTCGCGGGCTGCCGTCGGCACATCCGGCGGCGGGTTCTGCCTGATGACCGAGTCGCTCGGCCTTGCCGGTATCGCCGAACTCCCGGTCCTTATCGTTCTCGGCCAGCGTGCCGGGCCGAGCACCGGTCTTGCCACCTACACAGCCCAGTCCGACCTGCACTTTGCGCTGCATGCAGGCCAGGGGGAGTTTCCCCGTCTTGTGATCGCGCCGGGAGATGCGAATGAAGCACGTTTCTGGGCAGGAGCAGCGCTTGACCTTGCCTGGAAGTACCAGCTGCCTGCCATCCTTCTCCCCGACCGGCAGATTTGCGAAGGGTTGTACTCCCTTGAAGCTAAAGGTGCTCCCCGCATTGGTGCCGGTGCGGTACCTGCAGATCCTGCGACCCATCCCTATGCCCGGTACGCGGCCTCGGGTTCGGGGATCTCCCCGCTGCGGTACCCTCCGGCACCGGGCGAGGTGATCAGGGTAAACAGCCATGTCCACAGCGAGAGCGGGATCACGACCGAGGATCCCATGGTGACCCGCGGGATGGCGGAGAAGCGGATGCGGAAGATGGCAGGGCTGCTCGACGAGATTGAAGGGCTCAGCCCGGTCAGCCTCTCGGGCGTGAAGGATGCACCGGTCGCCATCCTCTGCTGGGGGTCCTCGAAAGGGGCCTGTGAGGAACTGGGGAGCATGAGGGGGTTCAGGGTTGTCCGCCCGCTGGTGCTCTGGCCGTTCCCGGAAGAGGCGTTCGCCCGTGCCATGAACGGCGTGGAACGGATTATTGCTGTCGAGACCAACGAGTCGGGGCAGCTTGCCGACTTCATAAGCCGATTCGGCTACACAGCCGACGAGAGGATCCTGAAATTCGATGGCCGCCCGTT
>JGI20214J51650_10000660_pt1 | contig 21614 bp, 23 predicted proteins | sample WetSurMetagenome_FD_51650 | JGI IMG/M metagenome (IMG submission 51650) | reverse complement strand
TCCCGGACTTTCGGCTCCCCGTCCTATGTCTCGATCCTCGCGCTTCCCGCAGGTCGCTCCTCCGCATACTGGTCGGCAGCCCTGATCCATGCATTCATCGCTTCGATCGTCTACACGATCACATTCATCACTGCCGTGTCGGCGCTGCATCCACCCTCGGCCGTGCCATTGATTCCGATCTACATGGGCGGATTCTCGATGGTCCTCTGGTCGTGCAGCATCTCCTGCCTCGCAGGGATGCTCACGAGCCCGGCGGGGGCCGCACTCCTGTTCGTCGGAGCCGGGGTGTCCGCCATGGCGGCTCCCTGGGGCTCCGCCGGGCTCATCACCCCTCCTCTGACGAGGATTCTGGCCTCCGCGACAACATGCCTGCCTGACTGGACAGCCACTGCATCGCTCGCCGCGCATGCTGTCCTGGCGGCGCTTTCAGGCTGGCTCCTCTTCCTCCTGGCGATCAGGGGGGGCTGGATCAGGCAATAGAACCAGAGCCGGATCCTTCCGGCAGGGAGGGGCGCAATCCGCCGCAGGAACGGCCCCCGAGAAGAATGGGAGGAGACGCCTGTGCTGCAACGGCTGGAGGAGATGATACGGAGCTTCCCCGCCGATTTCGTCGACATCAGGTACGAGATAGAGAAGGACACCTCCATCGCATACAGCGGCCATGACATCAAGGGGGTGACCGCGTCCACGACGGACGGCTACGTGGTGAGGGTGCTCGAGGGAGGCGGCTTTGCCACGGCGACAGCCACCAGGCCCCAGGATGTGCCCAGAGCACTGGCCATTGCGCTCGACGGTGCGAAGACCATGGTGCTCGCGAAGGGGAAGACGGTTCGNTTCGCCNCTGCGCCGGTCGTGAATGACCGGATAGGGCTCGCGCTGAAGGGCGACCCGAGAGGCGTGCCGCTCTCGGACAAGATCGCGGCCTCCAGGAAGTACAACGAGATCCTGCTGGCGCATCCCGGCATCACCACCACCAGCCTCGGCTACTCCGAGGTCTACAGGAACAAGTTCTACGTCAACTCCGAAGGCTCCGCGCTCAACGAGGAGCTGCTGACGGTAGCCATCTCCGGCGAAGCAGTAGCCGTCCGGGGCAACCTCTATCAGAACATCCGGCTGTCCATAGGAGGCGCCGACGGCTGGCACACTCTGGAGGGGCGGGAGGCCCTGTTCGAGGAGAGAGCGGGAATCTGCACCGGGCTGCTCGATGCCGAACCCGTAAAGGGCGGGACCTGGAACGTGATCCTCAGCCCCAACCTGGCCGGAGTCTTCACGCACGAGGCATTCGGGCACTTCTCGGAGGCGGACATCATCGAGGACAACCCGGGCATGAGGACGAAGATGGAGCTGGGAGCCGAGCTCGGCAGCCCTGTCCTGAACATCGTGGCCGACTCGACGCTGCCCGGACAGCTCGGGTTCTACCGCTACGACGACGAGGGCGTGCAGGTGCGGAAGGTTCAGCTCATGAAGGAGGGCGTCCTGTCGGGCCGTCTCCATTCCAGAGCCACCGCGGCGGCCTTCGAGGAACCGCTGTCGGGCCATGCGGTCGCCGAGGACAACAGGTACGAGCCGATCGTCAGGATGGGCACCATCTTCGTCGAGCCCGGCAGCGAGAGCTTCGAGGATCTCCTCCGCAGGCTCGGGAACGGCCTCTACCTGGTCGACGGCAAGGGCGGGCAGACCAGCGGTGAGAATTTCACGTTCGGCGCCCAGTACGGATACCTGGTCGAGAACGGGTCCCTCGGTCCCATGATCCGCGACATCAACATCATGGGCAACCTCTTCACCACGCTGCGGAACATCATGGCGGTATCCGATGCGTTCAGCCTCTCGGAGCGCGGTGGCTGCGGGAAGGGCCAGACGAACATCAAGTCCTGCCTCGGCGGTCCGCATGTCCTGATCAACGACATGGTGGTGGGAGGTATCTGATGGAAAAACTGCTTCAGACCGCCATGGAGAAGGCCGGAGCTGCAGAGGTCTTCTTCAACTCCGGAGAGAGCACCGGCATCGCAATGCGCAACGGCAGGGTGACCGAGGTCTCCTCCTCCCTGCGCTCCGGCTATGCGCTGCGCATCCTCAGCGGAGGACGCATGGGCGTGGCCTACACGCGCAACCTCCTCGACAGGGAGGAGCTGGTCCGCAACGCCCTGGCCTCGCTGGAAGGCGATGTGGCAGCGGGTTACTCCTTCCCTGCCANGGCNTTTCATCCGATCACGGACACCTATCGACCCTCGGTCGAGAAGCTGGGATTCAAGGATCTGCACGACTCCTGCCTCGAAATCCTGGGCTTCTTCGAGGGTCGGACCGCCGCNCAGGTGGATGTCTCCTGCTGGAGCGGGACCGGCGATACACGNATCCTCAACTCGAGCGGTCTCGACGCCCGTCACAGGTACTCCATGTTCGGAGGAGGGGCGAACATCCTCTTCCCGAACACCGAAACCTCGATCAGCGACTGGTTCGTGTTCAGCGAACGCTCTCCCTTCCCCCGGGAGAAGCTGGAGAGGATGCTCGAGCTGCACGGCATGGGTCTCCCCGAGGTGGAGGTCGGAGCCGGCAGGATGAAAGTCCTCTTCCTCCCATTCGCCATGCACACCATCTCCTGGAGGCTCTCCGCGGCTGCGAGCGGCGCGTCCTTCGCCAGGAAGGCCAGTCCGCTCCTGGAGAAGCTAGGCGAGAAGGTGGCTTCCGATGGTTTCACCTGGTACGACGATCCCCTGGACCGTGCCGCCGTGGGCGGCTGCTGCCCGTTCGACGACGAAGGGGTTCCCACCCGGAAGACGGCGATCATAGAGAACGGCGTGTTCCGGACTGTTTTCAACAACCTCGACTACGCCTCGAAGCTGGACTCCGAGCCCACCGGCCATGGCTACAGGAGCTCGAGCATGTGGGGCGGAGACCCTGTCACGACGTTGCCATCCCCGGGGCTGTCCGCTCCAGGGTTCGAGCCGGGCTCGACCAGCTTCGAGGACATGATCGCGGGCATCGACCGCGGGGTGATCCTATTCGGTGTCCTCGGAGCCCATTCCGGCAACATCCTGAACGGTGACTTCTCGGTTGGCATGAATCCCGGACTGCTCGTGGAGAACGGTGTCATCCGCGGCAGGGTGCGCGACGGCATGGTTTCGGGAAATATCTGGGACGCGCTGCAGAGGGTCGTGGCCGTGGAGAANCAGGTGCACAACCCTCTGGGCGGCGCCTCCCGCTACCCCGCAATCCTCCTCGATGGCGTGAGCGTGGCGGCGAAGGGATGACCAGGCGCGTCATTTTGACGCAAAGGTTCGCAGGACANCTCTCCGNGCNGGGGTCCCGGGCGTGCAGTACCGTGTCAATACCTTGTACTGCATGTATATGTGGATATCTCACATATCTTCGCCGTGCAGTTCTGTCAGCGCCTTCTTCTGGCATTCCTCTTGCTTCCCTTTCAGGCAGGAGCAACAGGAACATGAAAGGAGGCTCCAGATGGCCAACCTTCCGGACAGGAGAAGGGAACGCTACATCAGCCCGACGGACTGGGCGAACTACACCATGAACCGCATGCTCGAGGACTTCTTCCCAGGCTCGGCCAACGGCTTCGACTGGGCCCCGGCTCTCGATGTGATCGAGACGAAGGATGCCATAGAGGTCAAGGGTGAGCTGCCAGGTCTCAGCCGCGAGGACATCGATGTCCAGGTTGCGAACGGCATCCTCACCATCAAGGGCGAGAAGAAGGAGATCCGCGACGAGAAGGAGAAGCGTTACCACCACCGCGAGATGCGGTACGGCTCCTTCGTGCGCTCGGTCGCCCTCCCGGTCGACGTGAAGGCCGAGGATGCCCGCGCCACCTTCAAGGACGGGGTTCTCACCATCATCCTCCCCAAGGAGGAGAAGGCCGTTCACAAGACGATCGAGATCCAGGGCTGACGGCTTCCGACAGCCACGGTGGGGCGGGCCTGCGGGCCCGCCCTGTCCGTATCAAGGCCCATGGGTCNNGTCGTTCGTATAATCCTGCCGGGAGCCTGGAGGTGGGCATGGGAATTGTCGAGCTTGCCGGTTCCGCGAGAACCGTGAGGCGCTTCCAGGGCGGGCGCCCTGTACCTCAGAGAGTGCTGACCAGCCTGCTGGAGACGGCGAGACTCGCCCCCTGCGGCGCAAACCTCCAGGAACTCCGCTATTCAGTTGTCACGAATGCGCCGCTCAGGGCGGGTGTCTTCGACACTCTCAAATGGGCCGCCTACCTCAGGGACTGGCCGGGGCCGGCCGAAGATGAGAGGCCGTCCGCCTATGTGATCGTCTTCTCCCCCCAGGACGAGAAGCCCTTCACGCGGATCGACGCCGGAATCGCCTCCGGCTACATGACCCTCGCCGCGCGCGAGGCCGGACTCGGCTCGTGCATGCTGCTGAGCTTCGATCGCGAGGCTCTTTTGCGGATCATCCAGCCCCCGCCGGGAATGCACGCGCTCCTCGTTATCGCGCTCGGTTATCCCGCTGAGATGGTCGAGATCGAGGACCTGGCGCCAGGCGGCAGCGTAGAGTATTGGAGGGACGAGAGGGAGATCCACCGGGTGCCCAAGAGGAGGCTGCCCGACATCATCCACGGGGTGGAAGGCGCAGAAGGAAGGGAACAGCATGGAACCTAGCGAGATGCATGCCGATCGAAGGCGCAGGCTGCTCGAAAACCTTCCTCCGGCCACCCTGGCCATCGTCCCTCCGTCCAGTGTAAAGCAGTCGAGCGCGGACGCCTCCCATCGCTACTCGCCGAATCGGAACCTGCTCTACCTCACCGGGATCGCGCAGGAGAACACATGGCTCCTCATGTTCAAGGATGCTGAAGGAGCGCCGGGCGAAGTCCTCTTCATCGAGCCCTTCGATCCCGAGTACGAGAAGTGGTTCGGCCGCCGCCTCACGAAGGAGGAGGCCTCGGCGCTGACGGGAATCGGAGACTGCAGGACCGACGAAGGCTGGCGCGCTGCTGTCGAGAGAGTGGTCTCGAGGCTCTTCCTGAAGGAGATCTTCATCGATTACCCGGTGTCCGGGATCTCCCGCTCCCCCGGGTCCCGTCAGCGGTTCGCCCTGGAGATGCGCGACGCCTTCCCCCACCTTCAGCACGGGAGGTTGTCGGGTCTGATAAATCAGCTCCGCATGGTGAAGGACGATCACGAGATATCCATGCTCCGCAAGGCGATCGATATCACGGGAAGCGCGCTGGCCCGTGCTCTGCCAGGGCTTAGGCCGGGGATGCGTGAATGCGAGTTCGAGGGTGAGCTCGTGCGCACATTCCTCGGAATGGGAGGCGAGGAGGCCTTCCCGACGATCGTCGCGGGAGGGCCCAGGGCAACCTGTCTGCACTACGACGAGAACAGCCAGGTGCTCGAGGAAGGCTGGCTCCTGCTGGCCGACTTCGGAGCCTCGTTCGGCTACTACAGCGCGGATATCACCAGGACCGCCCCCGTCTCCGGACGTTTCACCGCCCGTCAGAAGGATCTGATGGAGATCGTGCTGACAGTCCAGAAGGAGGCGATCCGCCTGCTGAGGCCAGGCAGGACGGTCGGCGCATGGAACACGGAAGTGGCCGCATTCTACGCAGATCTTCTCCTGGAGAAGGGCGAGATAACCGAAAAGCCTGAGCTCGAGAAGCTCTACTACCACAGGACGGGTCATCATCTGGGCCTGGACACCCACGACGAGGCCGTGCTCGACATGCCGCTCGCGCCGGGGATGGTCCTGACAGTCGAGCCGGGCTTCTACAGCGCGAAGGACNGTCTGGGCATCAGGATAGAGGACGATGTGATGGTGGGCGCCGAAGAGAACACGGTGCTCTCCGCGGATGTTCCCCGGACGCCCGAGGCCATCGAGGAGCTGATGCGGGGCGGAGTCTGAGACCCTCCCCGGGGATGACTGACGGCGAACTGATCGAGATTGCGTTCGGAGAGGCACAGCTCGCCGCGGGAGTCGGTGAGGTGCCAGTCGGCGCCGTCCTGCTCCTCCGGGATGGCAGGCTCTTCAGAGGCTCCAACCGGACGGTCTCGACGGGCAATCCAGCCGCCCATGCCGAGTTCCTCGCAATAACCGAAGCCGCTGAAGCCCTCGGTGACTGGAGGCTTGAGGGTTCCATCCTGGCCTGCACGCTGGAGCCGTGCCTCATGTGCGCCGGGCTCTCCATCCTGGCCAGGGTCGATGAGATCATCTACGGGGCGCCCGACTCGCGCTTCGGAGCATTCGGATCCCTCATCGATGCCTCGACGCTGCACGGTCTGAACCACTATCCCCGTGTGCGCGGCCCCCTCGACGCCGGGCGCTGCGGGGGTCTCCTCAGGGAGTTCTTCAAGAGAGTGCGGCGGCCGGGAGAAGCGGCCGAGACGCGTCTGATCTGAAAGGATGGAGCTGACGATGTCGATTTCCGGACTGCTCGTCCTCCTTCTGGCTGGCGCTGCGGGCCCGCAGGAGGTGGCACCCGGGCTCGCATTCCCGACGATCGAGATCCAGGGGATCCCAGACTCGCTGATGCCCGGGGGATACAGGAGCCTGCTGGTTATGCCCGAAGACGAGAGCAGGGCTCGTACCATCCTGCGCCTCGTCGGAGTAGGGGCTGACACGACAGTCCTCGGGGTCATCGAGTACGGCGGCGCCTACAATCCCGCCAAGACCGAGTGGAACTGGGACGGCGGGGCCGGGACGGTGGTCGTCTACTCGCAGATGCCAGGCAGCGCGAACACCTTTCTGGCGGAGTACGCCCTCGCTTCCGATGCGCCGTTTCTGGCCCTCCTCTCCGAGGGCTGGATCGATCCCTCACGCGATGCCACCGATGAGGCATGGCGGCTGATCGACGAGGGAAGGCTGACNGAGGCCATCCTCACCCTTTATACAGTCTTCTATCCCCACAACTATTACATTCCAGAAGAGATAGGCGCAGCTGCGCTGCACAGGAGCCACGAGCTCGCCCTCGAGCTGTTCGACACGGGGGATGCCGCCGGAGCCTGTTCGACGATGGCTCTGGTCATCGACTCCGCAGGCATCTTCTGGCTCGACCCCGACTGGCCTGCCGGCTTCGAATCCCGGGAGGGCTACGATTCGAGCGAAGCAGCGGTCTGGCTCCCGTTCGAAGAATTCATCGAGATCCTGAACGATTACGGGTATTTCCAGCTCGAGGCGGGGAACCCCGATCGTGCGTCTGAGATCCTCCAGGGGGTGGTCAGACTGGCCCCCGGAAGGGCCGTTGCGCGGCTGAACCTGGCCGACGCCCTCTGGGCGCTGGGGCGGTTCGGCGAAGCCCGCCCGCACTACAACAAGTACCTGAGACTGCTCGACGATGACGGGCTGCTCGACCATGCGCCCTCCTACTCGAGGGAGAGAGCCAGGTGAGTGCGAGTCTGCGACAGGTGCCGCTCGACGGCTTCTGCGGGCTCTACTGCGGCGCCTGCGAGGTCCTGAGAGCCGAGGCCGGCGGAAGGATCGAAGCGATGGCGAAGGTGTTCGGCATGGAACCTGTCGCCATACACTGCGCCGGCTGCCGGTCGGACGACGTCTTCGTCAACTGCAGCGGCTGCGCGATCAGGGCGTGCGCATCGGGCAGGGGATGCGAGTTCTGCTCGGACTGCGGTGACTTTCCGTGCGACGAATTCCGCCGCTTCGCCCTGCTGGGCGGGAGGCTCCCGCCGCATTTCCTGGCGACGATGAGGAATCTCGCCGAAATCAGGGAGAAAGGGCCCGAGGAATGGAGGCGCCTGCAGGGGGAGAAGTGGGCATGCCCCTCGTGCGGGCTGCCTTTCTCCTGGTATGCAGACACCTGCGGATGCGGCCGGGATCTGGACGGCATCAAGGACTGGCAGTCCCTGTCCGACGAGGACAAGGCCTTCTTCGGGGCGGCCAGGACAGGCGTCTGAGCCGGCGATCCCCTCTTCGGGCTACAGGAACAGGCTGCTCAGGCTCTGGCCTGTGTGGATCCTCTCGATCGCAGCGGCGAAGACCGGGGCGACGGAGAGCATGCGGATCTTCGTCACGGGACGGCCGGCGACGATGGCGGCGGCCTCCTCGTCGTACTCGATCGTGTCGGTGATGTAGAGCCTCGTGAGAGGACTCTCCTCGATGAGCTTGACCGAGGCGCCGGAGAGCACTCCGTGCGTGACGAAGGCGTAGATCTCCTTTGCGCCGCGCGCAGCAGTGGTCTTTGCCGAGAGGACGAGGCTCTTCCCTGACAGGATTTCATCGTCGCACATGATCACGGTGCGGTCGGTGAGGTCGTCNACGCCCTCCACGCTCTTCACGTGGGGGTTCTCGGTGTCGTCGAAGCGTATCTTCTTCACATATCCNGTGACGATGTTGGGGTTGCCCCCNGCCTCCCGCAATGCCCTCGAGACATGGAGCGCAAGGCTGTCGTTCGCGAGGATGCTGCCCGAGTCGGGCGCNACGAAGGCCAGCCTCTCCTTGCCGAGGCTGACTATCTCGTCCCTGAAGGTGCCCTGGGCATACAGCTGGTCGACCGGGATGTCGCTGAAGCCCTGGCTCTGGGGGCAATGGAGTGTCATGGTGAGCACCCTGTCGGCACGGACGGACTCGAGCAGGTCGAACATCATCTTGGCCGTGATGGCGATCCTGGGCTTGTCCTTCTTGTCGCTGCGGGCATATGGGAAGTAGGGGGTCACNGCCGTGATCCGGCCGGCGCTGTCCTTNATGGCATAGATCATCTGCAGGAGCTCGAGGATGTCACCGGATACCGTGCGGTAGGCGTCGGTCTTGTCCTGGAACAGGGGTCGCTCGCCGGACTGTATGACGAAGACGTCCTTCTCCCTGACGGAACCCCCGATGAAGTTGACCATCAGGTTGCCGTTCGAGAACTGCACGAACTCCATCGGCTCGGGCTCGACGCCGAGGATGTTGCAGATCCTCTTCCCGAGGGTGGTGCAGGATCGCCCGTAGCAGATCGCGATGCTACCGTACATCGGCTCCTCCATGTTCTGCGAGGCGTATCGAGAAACCGAACGCCTCGACAGGGCGTTCCGGCATCTTGCTCAGAGGGCAATATGACGCTCGCCAAACTGCGCCGGAAGTGGGTTCTTCGCTTGACTTAGCCGGTGGGGTTATATTGATTCTCACGGTTGGACATGGACACGCAACCGGCTGGAGAAGCGCCAATGGAGCCAAGGAAGATAAGGATCCTGATAGCCAAGCCCGGCCTCGACGGACACGACCGTGGGGCGAAGTATATCGCCCGCGCTCTTCGCGACGCCGGCATGGAAGTGATCTACACGGGCATCAGGCAGACACCGGAAGCCATCGCCAGCGCAGCCGTGCAGGAGGACGTCGATTTCGTCGGCCTTTCGCTCCTCTCGGGCGCGCATAATCACCTCTTCCCCGAAGTGGCCAGACTGCTGGCCGCCCAGAAAGCCTCCGACATCATCCTTTTCGGTGGGGGGGTCATCCCCGAGGAGGACATCCCCGGCCTGAAGGCTGCGGGTTTCCGGGCAATCTTCACCCCGGGCACGCCCGCAGCCGAAGTCATCGAGTTCGTCATCGGGGAGTTCGCCGCGAGCGACCGCAGCGGCAGCCGGTAGAAGCCGTCAGGCTCCCGGCCGGAGGCTAGGATGGGTCCCGGGGATCTGGAGAACCTGGCAACACTCGTGCGCAGCGGTGATCCTCGATCGCTGGCCCGCGCCCTGTCGCTCGTCGAGAACGGCGCGACCGGATCGGCCGAGCTCCTGCACCACCTGTACGACGCTGCCCGCGCCTGGAAGACCGTGGGCATCACAGGGCCGCCGGGGGCAGGCAAGAGCACGCTGGCGGACAGGCTGATCGCCTTCTGGAGGTCCAACGGACGACGCGTAGGCGTCCTGGCGGTGGATCCTTCGTCGCCCTTCTCGGGAGGGGCCATCCTGGGTGACCGGCTGAGGATGCAGAGCCATGCCTGCGATCCCGGTGTCTTCATCCGCAGCATGGGCAGCAGGGGCCATGTCGGCGGCCTGTCCGCAGCGACCTCGGCAGCTTCCGACATCCTCGGCGCAGCGGGATACGACCCGGTTCTGATCGAGACCGTGGGCGTGGGGCAGGGCGAGGTCGAGGTGGCGGGGCTCGCCGACATCACGATCCTCGTTCTCGTGCCAGGGCTCGGTGACGATGTACAGGTCATGAAGGCCGGTATCATGGAGATCGGCGACCTGATCGTTCTGAACAAGGCCGATCGCCCGGGGATCGACCAGCTCGAGGCCGCTGTGAAGGCCAATCTGGAGCTGTCCCCGTCGTCTTCTCCGCGTGCAGCCGTGGTCAGGTGCTCGGCGGAGACCGGTGAAGGCCTCGATCTGTTATTTTCCACCCTCGAGGGCCTGATCACCGGCTCGGGCCCCGACCCGGCAGCACGCCGCGAGCGCGTGCGGGAGGACATCCTCCGCGTTGCCGAGTCAGTGGGGATCCGGCTGGCAGCCCGCCTGCTCGAGCGGGGGGGCGGCATCGACCCTGCGGTCGACAGAGTATTGAACGGGGAGACCTCGCCCTGGATGATAGGCAGGGATCTCGAACGACTGGCCTCAAAGGCCGTGGAGTAGCAGATGATCGAAAAGATCGACCACATCGGCATCGCAGTCGAGGACCTGGAGGAGGCTTCGGCCTTCTACAGGGACAAGCTGGGGCTCGAATTCCTGGGAACGGAGGAAATCCCCTCCCAGAAGGTGAAGGCGGCCCTGTTCCGCGTCGGTGAATCCCGTATCGAGCTTCTCCAGCCCATCTCTCCGGACAGCCCGGTGGCGGCCTTCCTCGAGAAGAGGGGACCGGGACTGCACCATGTCGCCTACGCGGTGGCCGATGCNGCTGCNGTGGTCGAGGGGCTNGTCTCCACAGGCGTCGAGATGATCGACCGCGTGCCGCGCGTGGGCGCAGGCGGCAGCAGGATCGCTTTCATCCATCCCAGGTCAAGCGGCAAGGTGCTCTCCGAACTCTGCGAGCACTCCACGCACGAAAAGGAAGGCAGCCTATGAGCTCCAGTGACAAGGTAGAAAGGCTGCGGCAGCTGCGGGAGAAGGCGCAGGAGGGCGGCGGGCTGGACAGGATCGAGAAGCAGCACGCCCTCGGCAAGCAGACGGCGCGCGAGAGGATAGAGCTCCTCCTCGACGAAGGCAGCTTCGAGGAGTTCGACATGTTCGTCAACCATCGCTGCACGAAATTCGGGCTCGATGGGAAGAAGATCCCGGGCGACGGTGTGGTCACCGGCTATGGCACGATCGACGGCCGGCTCGTCTATGTGTTCTCCCACGATTTCACCGTGTTCGGTGGCAGCCTGTCCGAGACCTTCGCCGAGAAGGTCATCAAGATCATGGACATGGCGGCAGCCAACGGGGCGCCGGTCATCGGCCTGAACGACTCGGGCGGCGCGCGCATCCAGGAGGGCATCGAGAGTCTGGCGGGATACGGCGAGATATTCTACCGCAACGTCATATACTCGGGCGTCGTCCCCCAGATCTCGGTCATCCTGGGTCCCTGCGCCGGAGGGGCGGTCTACAGCCCTGCCATCACCGACTTCACGATCATGGTCGAGAAGACCAGCTACATGTTCGTCACGGGCCCCAAGGTGGTGAAGGCTGTCACCGGGGAGGAAGTCACCGTCGACCAGCTCGGCGGCGCGCACATCCACGCCACGAGGAGCGGAGTCGCCAGCATCATCTGCAAGAGCGAGCAGGATGCGTTGATGCTCGTCCGCAAACTCGTCAGCTACGTTCCGCAGAACAACATGGAAGACCCGGTGAGCTGCCAGTGTACCGATCCGGCGGACAGGGCCGAGGCCTGGCTCGACGAGTACGTGCCGGACAATCCCAACAAGCCGTACGAGATGCGCAAGATCATCGAAGCCGTGGTTGATGGAGGGGAGTTCCTCGAGATACAGAGGATGTTCTCGCCCAATATCATCGTCGGGTTCGCCAGGATGAACGGGAAGCCGGTGGGCATAGTCGCCAACCAGCCCTCATACCTTGCCGGCGTCCTGGACAACGATGCCTCAATCAAGGGGGCCAGGTTCGTCCGTTTCTGCGACGCTTTCAACATCCCGCTGGTCACCCTGGTCGACGTCCCCGGCTTCATGCCCGGCACGAAGCAGGAGTACGGCGGCATCATCAGGAACGGGGCGAAGCTGCTCTATGCGTTTGCAGAAGCCACGGTGCCGAAGGTCACCCTCATCGTCAGGAAGGCCTACGGAGGCGCCTACGATGTCATGAGCTCGAAGCATCTGCGCTCGGACGTGAACTACGCCTGGCCCAGCGCGGAGATCGCTGTCATGGGGCCCGAAGGTGCGGTGGAGATCATCTTCAGCAGGGACCTCGAGAAGTCCCCCGACGCCGCTGCGAAGAAGCAGGAGCTGGTGGAGGACTACAAGGAGCACTTCGCGAATCCCTACTCCGCGGCCGAGCGGGGTTATGTGGATGACGTGATCATCCCATCCACGACGAGGTTCCGGTTGATACGCGCGCTGGAGATGCTGGCCGGGAAGCGGCAGTCGCTGCCCGCCAGGAAGCACGGGAACATTCCGCTATGACGGCCCTCGCAACACTCGCCGCCATCGGTGGGACAGCGGGCGGGGAGCAGGCGGGCCCCGGGCTCGGGCTCCTCGGGATGGGGCTGCTGGTTGCGGTGCTCGTCATCCTCTCCATCGTCGTGCCCAGGATCCGCGCCGGGAAGTCCGCGCCCCGGGCGGAAATCGCCCCGGAATCGCCGGAACTCCTCCAGGATGAAGAGGTGGCTGCGGCAGTGGCCGCGCTGCATGCCATGTACAGCGAGCTCGACCAGCTCGAGAGCGTCCACCTCACCTGGCGGTTGTACGAGAAGCCTTACAGACCGTGGAGGCTTGCAGGGAGAGCGGAGTTCCTGCTCGGCAAGCAGTCCGTGCACAATCGCGCCCGGAAGAGGAGCTCTTAGATGCCCGACTACAAGGTGACGGTCAACGGAAGGCTCTACGATGTGAGCGTAGGCCGGATGGTGGACGAGACAGCCGATGTGACGGTCAACGGCAAGAGTTTCCAGGTTCAGGTGGAAGCTCCCCACAGGGCGGCCTCCAAGACACCCAGGATAGAGACCAAACCCCATGTCGTCAGCGCGGCCGAGGCCCCCGACAAGACCTCCCCGCCCGACAAGGTTGCCAGGATGGGCAAGGGCGACATTCTCGCCCCTCTGCCAGGCCTGATCCTCAAGATCCTCGTCAAGCAAGGCCAGACGGTTGCAGAAGGGCAGACCGTGGCCATCATGGAAGCCATGAAGATGGAGAACGAGATCGAATCCCCGGTCTCGGGCGTGGTGAGCGAGATCCCGGTGAGGGAAGGCGAGAACGTACTGGAAAACGCTCTCATCATGAAGATCGGGGGCTGATGCCAGGCCTTCGTATCAGGAGCTATGACTACCTGGTCACAGGCGGGGCTGGGTTCATCGGCTCGCACGTATGCGAGGAACTCCTGTCGAGAGGCAGGAGCGTCCTCGTGATCGACGACCTCTCGACGGGAAGCCTTGCCAACCTCGAGAGATGCGTCGAGAACAGCGGATTCAGCTATGCGGTCGGCTCCGTGTGCGACGAATCTCTCGTCTCCGAGGCGGTCGACCTCTGCGGCATCATCATCCACCTGGCGGCGGCCGTAGGGGTGGAGAACATCATCCGGCAGCCCGTCGAGACCATCGAGATCAACGTCAGGGGCACGGAGAACGTGCTTCGCTCGGCCAGCAAGAAGCTGAGGCGCACCTTCATAGCATCCACCTCGGAGGTCTATGGCAAGGGCAATTGCGTCCCCTTCCAGGAGGAGGGCGACCTGGTCCTCGGGGCCACGAGCAGGAGCCGCTGGAGCTATGCCTGCTCGAAGGCCATCGACGAATTCCTGGCCCTTGCCTATGCGAAGGCCAGGGGTCTGCCCGTGACCGTCGGCAGGCTCTTCAACACCGTAGGCCCCAGGCAGTCGGGCAGGTACGGCATGGTGCTGCCCCGCTTCGTGGCGCAGGCTCTCGCAGGCAGACCGCTGACGGTTTATGGCGACGGAACGCAGACCCGGTGCTTCAGCCTCGTGAACGAAGTGGTGGCTTCAGCCTCGTGAACGAAGTGGTGGCATGCGTCCTGGCTCTGCTGGAGACGGACGCATCGGTGGGCATGGCGGTAAACATCGGCTCGACCGAGGAGATCTCCATTCTCGACCTCGCGGCGAGGGTGATCGAGAAGACAGGCTCCACCTCCAGGGTCACGCTCGTCCCCTACGACGAGGCGTATCCCAAGGACTTCGAGGACATGCAGCGGCGGGTGCCGGATGTGACGCGCCTCCTGGCGCTCACCGGAATGGCGCCCACAGCGGGGATCGGAGAGATTCTCGACCGGATCCTCGGCTCCGCCCCCGCGGTGTGATGACGGGCAGCCGCGCCAGATACGCGGCCAGCGCTGAAAACGCCTCGATCAAGAGGGCGCGCTCGCTGCTCTCCGCCAGAACGGTGAAAGAGACGGGGCTCTTCCTGCTGGAGGGGCCCCGCTTCGTGTCGGACGCCCTTCGCAGAGATCCCGGGGCCATCGCCGAAGTGATCATCGATGAAGACGCGCCGTCAGCCTGTGCGTTCACGGAGGGATTCCCGGTCCCGGTGCTCGTCGCTTCTCCGCGCGTCTTCTCGACGATCTCGACCACCGAGCATTCGCAGGGCGTGATCGCAGTCTGCAGAAGGCCGGAGCCGGATCCGGCGGGGTTCCGCCCAGCACCNGGGCCGGGNGCGGTCCTGATCCTCGACGGNCTGCAGGACCCGGGCAANGCAGGTACGCTGATCCGGACCGCTGCAGGGCTCGGATGCCTCGCGGTTTTCACCATCCATCCCACCTGCGAGATGTTCTCGGCCAAGGCCACCAGGGCTGCGGCCGGGACAAGTCTTCTGATACCCCTGTTTCAGAGGGTTCCACCGGATGTGCTGCAGAATGTGCTCGTGCGGTGCGGATTCGAGCTGATGGGTGCGGATGCCGGGGGAACCGCCTACCAGGAGGTTGAGGTCCCGCCCAGGGTGGCCATCGTTCTCGGCTCGGAAGCCGCCGGGCTCTCCCCCGGGATGCTGGAAGCCTGCCGCCTCCGGGTCTCCATCCCTCTCAGCAACGGCGTAGAATCCTTCAACGCCGCCTCCGCCGGCGCCATCCTCCTCTCCTGGATCCGCAGGGGTCAAAGTTCGTTTTGCTAGAAAATCCATGCAATTGGTTATATGAGACCGCATATAGCGAACTCAGATAATCCTTGACCCATGTCTATTGGTAATAAATAGCTGACAATTGCGCAGCAACAAGATAGCCGTATTTCCTGACAAAGCGATGTCTGACCCCGGTGGGCTGGCGGAGGGGGTGGGATTCGAACCCACGGACCTCCGAAAGGAAGTCAACGGTTTTCGAGACCGCCCCGATCGACCGCTCTGGCACCCCTCCGCGCAGGCCCGAATATCCTTGCGCGGGAAGCCGCGTGCAATGGCCGGGCTCGAAGGTCGCCTGCAGGCATGCAGATTGGCGATGCACAGGACTGAGGGCTATCTTCACGGGGAAGAGGAAACCGGAACTCGGCGGGACTGTCTGAGTTCTGGGGAGAGGACCAATTCTCCGGGGGGAGAGAGATGATTGGACGCCTTGTGCTCGCCACAACGATAGCCGGACTCGGACTGGTGGCTTGCCTCAGCCCCGGCGGGCCGTCGGGCCCTGCTCCGCTGATGCAGGACGGCCTCACGGTGGAAACCGGCTACACTCCCAGCGAGATCCCGTATTATGCCGGGGAGTTCCCGGTTTTCGTCCTGCACTGGAATCCTTCCCAGGATGCCTCCTATTTCCTCGTCGCAGTTTCANNCAACCGCATCGACGCNGACAACTGGGACNCCGCCGTCGTGGTCGANACGATAGCTGCGGGGCAGGACTCGGCATGGGTCGAGTTCCAGCCTGATGTATTCGACAACACATGCATCGGCTGCGGAATCTGCGTCGACGTCTGCCCTCACGACGCGATCACCCTCGTGGACGGGCGCGCCGTCATCGACGCGAACCTTTGTACGGCATGCGGTCAATGCATACTCAACTGCCCTGTCCAGGCGATNTCGGACAACCATTTCGGAGCCTTCTACTACTTCGCAGTCAGAGCCTTCTCGTCCGCAGGCGTCCCGTCGGAGACGGTGGCCTGCACGAGTACCAGATACAGGATGATCTACGAGAACGACCTCGCGAGATGCGCGCATTGCGGTGATCCACAGACGGGCATCTCCACGTGCTTCGCGGTGATCGACACTCCGCCCTGTCCGGTCGATGCCATATTCTGGGACGAGGACATGTACATCCACATCGACTACGACAAGTGCATCCACTGCGGCCAGTGCTTCATGCATTGCTGGGACCTCAACGGGGAGGAAGAGCCGGGGGGTCTGCACTCCATCAGCCACAAGGTGGAGGCCGAGCCGTAGAGGTGATCACATCCATCATGGAGTGTATCACCATGTTCCATGCCATCCCACGGATTCCACCGGAATCATTCGGAGGGTGAGATGATGCCTGGTGTGATCAGGATACTGCTTCTGTGCGCCGGTCTGGCTTCTGCCGGCATGACCTTCTCCACCGAGTCGGGGAAGCCGGTNGTCTCCTGGGGTCCGGTCGAAGGCGCCTGGCAATACCTCGAGCTCAGGGCTGCTNCGACGCCTTTCGACAGTGCGGCTTGCGGCAAGGGAGCCGTGGTTGCACTCATCGAGCCGGATGGGGAGACGGGCCTCTTCGCCGAGAACGCCCAGCTCTCGGGCACCTTCGTCGTCGATCCCTCGGTCTGCATCGGTTGCGGGTTATGTGTATCCGTCTGTCCCGTGTCCGCGATCAGCCTGGTCGAAGGCAAGGCGGTCATAGATCCCGCGAAGTGCATCGCGTGCGGTCTTTGCGCATCCACCTGCCCGGTCACCGCGATCTTCGCCCCTGGCTCCTCATCCTCGTTCGCGCTCGTGGGCATCTCCGCCGAGAGCACCAGGCAGCTGCTGGAGGTGCTGGAATGACCGCGAGGCGNCTCCTGCTCCCTCTTGTCATCCTGCTTGTCGCTGCGGCGGCATTCGCCGGCATCAAGTACAGGGTCGATCCCACCCGCTGCTCAGGCTGCGGGGATTGCACGAGGCTCTGCCCCGTGAGCGCCATCGAGCTGGTGAACGGTTCGTCCAGCATCGATCCCGACCTCTGCATAGGCTGCGGGCAGTGCATCGGAGTGTGCACCCATGATGCGATACGCTAGCGCAGCGCTCGTCCTGGCCGTGCTCGCGCTCTGCTCGTGCGAGGGTCCGGCAGGGGATACCCAGCTCGTGGTCGACAGCGAGTTGTGCGTCGGATGCGGAAGGTGCGAGGAAGTCTGCCCCTATGGCGCCGTCGAAGTCGTGGAAGGCGATGCCGTGATCGATCCCGCACTCTGCCACCTCTGCCTGAGGTGTGTCGAAGAGTGCCCGAAGGGGGCGATCTACTGATGAGAACGATTCTCGCCCTCCTCGCCGCCGGCTTGCTGATGGCAGCTGAAGGCGCCACCCTTGCGACAACGCTGGATTTCGACATGGCAACGGACAGCCTCGGGTTCACCCCGTCACGCCGCACCCTCACAGCCAGGGCACTGCTCGAGGCGGGGCCCGTGGATTTCTCCGTGCGTGACCGATATGTGGACGCCGACAGCGGCGGTCTCGTCCCACGAGGCTTCCTCGGCAGGAACGACCTGCTGACGGAAGCCCGCGTGAGCGCAGGCCCCCTCCAGATTGCGCCAGGGATTCGTCTCAACACCGAGATCACCGACGGGCTGCCCTTCGTCTATCCGCAGGCGGCTGCAGTTTCCGGCACCGCGTCCTACGACGGGTTCACGTCGCCTTTCCTGAGACTTGGTGCGGATCTGCCACACAGCTTCAGGTTCGAGGGGCGGGGATGGATGCTGACCCGTGACCTCACCCCCGCAGAAGGCGCTTCTCCGGACTGGAGCGCCACCGGCGCGTCAGGCAGCCTTGCGTGGACATGCCCGCGCCGCATCCTCACCGTGTCGGCAGGTGGAGCCATGAGTTCGACCGAAGCTGACGGCATCGGATACGACAGCGATTGGAGCCGCGCCGACCTCTCCCTGCGTCTGAGCCCGCGGAGCCTCCCCGCACGAACCCAGATCCTGGGCGAAGTGCGTCTGAGTTCCTGGGACGGGCAGAACTACCTGGGGAACGACCTCGGAGACAGGGTCTACTGCGGTCTCCGCACGGTGAGATGGCTCACCCCCGCCCTCTCGTTCAACCTCGCGGGACAGGCGGCCTTCGACAATCGTGAAGACGGCTGGACCGCTGCGGCAGTTGCCGGAGGTGCCCGCCTCGTCTGGACCACCGGCCGCGACCAGCTCGTTCCGACATCTCTCGCCTTCGGGGGCCGTTACACGGCATCCTCGTTCGTGACATCNAGGCTGGAAGCCCGATCGAGAGTGCATGTGATCGCCGGCCTNGCAGCCCTGCTCGAGGCCGATCTCAGGCTGGGTCCGAGCGTCGTGACGGGTGCGCCNTCAAGCAGCCGCAGCGCCGTCCTCGGAGCGGGCCTGGAGTACCGCTTCGACCGCAACCTGCTCGTCTGGGNCAGGGTCGAGAACGCGCGGGCCGAGCTGTCCGAGATACAGAGCTGGGGACGCCTCTCCATGGGAGCGGAATTCGTCCCGGCGATCCTNAGCCTCTAGATGTTCGATTCCCTTCTGCAGGGCGCGGCGCTCGGTCTTGCCACCGGCACGGCCTGCCTCGCGTCCTGCGGACCGGTCTACTGCACCTACCTTCTCGCAGAGAAGCGAAACGGTCTGAAGTCCCTCTGGGTGGTTCTCTCGCTCAACGCAGGCCGCTTCGCATCCTACGCAGCCTTCGGGGCCGTCATCGGCCTGCTCGGGGGAGCCATCCCTCCCGGATTCAGGGCTCCGCTGGCTGCCGGTGGCTACATCCTCTTCTCGGCTTATCTCCTCCTCTCCACCATCCGGGTCTCCAAGAGCTGCGCAGGCGGATGCGGCACATCGAAGTTCCTGCGCATCACTCGGAGCCCGTTCCTTCTGGGCATACTCACCGGCTTCTCGATCTGCCCCGCGTTCCTGATCGCCATGACTGGCGCATTCGAGTCGAGCGGGATGATGAGCGGGATGCTCCTGTTCGTGGGATTCTTCGCAGGGACCACCGTCTACATGCTGCCCTTCGCGATCCTCGGGCTCCTCACGAAGCGGAACTGGTTCACCACCGTGGCACGGATCCTCTCGATCTTCGTTGCGGTGTACTTCCTGGTGACAGGAATCCGGATGGGTGTCCGGGCCTTGTCGGGCGGCACCGCTGCAGGCGGGGCTGCCGGGCAGGCGGGCGGGGAGGGTGTCATCTACACTCCGGCGGCCGAGGACACGCTCTGGGTCCTGGGCTTCGACGGTTTCGCAGGAGATCGCTCATCGGAGCTCGCGGGGTGGCTCGACTCGGCGCTGGATCCACACATCGAGCTTGTGCGGTCCGATTCGGGAAGCCTGCCCGACTTGGCAGGCATCCCCCGACTTTCGGCGGTCATCGCCCCGTGGTGGGTGGATCCCAGATCCGGTGAGACGCTGAGTGGATGGCAGCAGGCCTTCGCCGACAGCCTTCTCGCACGGAGATACCGGGTGATGGCGGTCGAGTACGAGCCGTGGTGCACGGACAGGGCATCAGCCATCTCCGGCTTCCTCGAGCGCTACAGCTTCCGCGTAGAGCCGGACTCCGGGTTCAGTTTCCTCATGCTGAACTCGCTCGAGTGCGCTCCGACCGACTGCGACACCTGCCCGCTGTACGAGTAGACGGCCGCGGACCGTTTCCTACCGGGCTTCCTTCCTGCCCTCCATCTGGGAGAATACATCCGCTGCAATCGGAAGAAGGATGATGACCAGCCACCCGAACAGGAATTCCTGGCTGCGCAGCCCGAAGCTCCCGTAGGCTCCCGCGGCTCTCTCCGTTATCTCGCTGTAGAGCATCCAGATGATGCTCATCGGCAGCACCCAGCGGATGCAGAGGTCCCACCAGCCCCCGATCCTCGGCCTCGANTCGAGGTTCATATGCTTCCGCATCCGGTCTGCGCCGAAGCCCCAGCCGACGATGATCGTCTCTCCGAGAACGACGAGTGTGAGCCCCCAGAAGTTCATGAAGTGGTCCACGATGTCCAGGATGTGGAGCCCCGCTCCGCTGAGCATCGGAAGGCCGAGGATGAACGCGACCGCCCCCACGGTCAGGTTCGAGCGGCGATGCGAGACCTTCCACTTGTCCCTGACGGCGGAGGTGGCTGCCTCGACCAGGCTGAAGGCCGAGTCGATCGCGAGGGTCAGCAGCATNAGGAAGAAGAGCACTCCGAAGACCGGGGCAGCCGGCAGGTTGCTGATGATCTGCGGATAGGCGATGAAGGTNAGCCCCGGACCGGATCTCACGACCTCGGACACNGGCACCCCCAGGAGATGGGCCTGGTGCCCCAGGGCCGAGAACACCGCTATACCGCCACAGAATGCCGTGAGCGTATCCGCGATGCCGATGATCATGGCGTTGGCGGCGATGTTGGTCTTGCCGGGCAGGAAGCTGCCATAGGCNATCATGATGCCGAAGCCGACACTGAGGCTGAAGAAGATCTGGGAGATCGCCGCGAGCCAGATCTGGGGGTCGGCCAGCCTGGGCCAGTCCGGTGTGAGGTAGTAGCTGAGCCCCGTTCCTGCGCCGCTCAGGGTGACACCCCTGATCATGAACACTATGAGCAGCGCCCAGGGGATGGTGACGGTGTAGAAGACGACCTTGCCGACGGTCTTGGTGCTCTTCCAGATGCTTGCGATGATCCAGATCCAGGACAGCGTNAAGCCTATCAGGATAGGCCATCGGAAGCCGCCCATGGCCCACGGCCTGCTGGTGAGGCCCAGGAACCTGTTGTAGAAGAAATCCTCCGGTGAGCCCAGATAGGTCGAGGCGTGNGANACCGAGTCGAAGGCGTAGAGCCTCCCGTGCCGGGCGACGAGGAGAGTCCCCACCCTGCCCACAATCCAGCTCGACGGCGGAAGGGAAGGCGAGTCGAAGGGCGAGAGGTAGGATCTACCGACAAGGCTGTCCGGAATCGAGGGGAGGATCGTCGTCCCGCCGTCCGGGACGGTGCCGATGACGACCGTCGTGGCAAATGGATGCCTTATGAAGGACTCGGCCTGCATCCTCGACGGAAAGGCGAGCAGGGCCCCATCGTGGGAAACAATCGCAGTGGGCTCGCCGGTTATCCTGCCCTCCTCGCCCGAGGGGGAAACGAAGGGCCTGCCGATCAGGCTGTCCGGCACGGGTGTCAGGACCAGCCGGTCATCCAGGGTGGTTGCGCAGATGGATATCGAGGTGTCGGGCGAGACCTCGGCCTGCTCTTCCCATCCGAGAGTGGCGGCTTCCCAGGTGTAGTTCATGCACCAGCCCATGATCACCGCGTAGTAGGTGCAGATGACGAAGCCCACTCCGACCGCGAACCACCCGAAGACCTGGAGGCGGGGGTGGATCCGGGCGAAAGCACCAGGCGCCGCCTGATGGCTCATGTGCCCCAGGCTGAACTCGAGCATCAGAAGCGGAATTCCAGCGAGCAGCAGGCAGACGAGGTAGGCCACGAGGAATGCTCCGCCGCCGTTTGCATATGCAATGTACGGGAATCTCCAGACATTTCCGAG
>JGI20214J51650_10000658_pt1 | contig 21620 bp, 17 predicted proteins | sample WetSurMetagenome_FD_51650 | JGI IMG/M metagenome (IMG submission 51650) | reverse complement strand
GCATTATTTATTCCCCATGAGGCTGACATTTCCATGTTTGACTGACCTGAACATAACCATACTTCTCCAATCAGTACATTCTTGAGGATCAATTCATTCTGTCCCTTAATACTTATTGAGTATGGCCCGCCTGCTGAAGGGGTCTTAAGGATAAGATTCCATTTTCCCTGGACGCTTCCTGTTACAGACAACCCCTCAGTCATCCAGTCGGCTTTTATGGTCACCTTTTCACCGGGTTTTGCCCAACCCCAGAAAATTACATCTGATTTCTGCTGAAGGACCATATTATCACCAAATATTGCCGGAAGTGAAACATTTGATTTACATGTGAGAACAGAAATCATCAGAACAACTGATGTAAACAGAATCCGTTTAATAATAGCTTTCATCCTGATATAGTTTTAGGATACAAACTTAATCAGAATAGAATAAAATTCTTCAGGAAGAATGGTTATTATGCTAAGAATTTTAAAGTATGAAACAGGAATTAAAGGCCAAAAAACTATTCTGAGATAAAATTCAGATTATAATCTCCGCCCGAATAGACAGTAAGTGTTGTACCATTAATTTTATATCCGAATGCACTATTAAGATTCTGAACAGTGTAGCTTTCCCATTCAGCATATTTACAATAAATTTTCGTTGTACCCAGATCCTGTACGCTGAGGGCTCCCTGATCAGTTGAAACTGAATAAGTTCCTGTGCCGCTATTACATATCCCTGTAAAAGCCATTGTATTCAGGGAGTCGGTAAAAACTATTGAAATTTTCCGCGATGCGTCATCCGGAAAGATCTGGACAGTATTCGTTTTTGTATTCTGAATAGTTGATAAAGTCCATTTTGTGCCAACCAGATCTGAAGTGACTGATTCAGTTTTCCTACAGGATAACCCGCAAAAAATTGAAATAAATAAGAAGATGAATATCTGTTTCATATGAATTACAATATAAGATTCTCCTTTCAATATGACCTCAAAAATCGAGCCATCATTTCATAAAATCCAGCTGTCGTCATCCGGCTAATAATCAACGGTTATACCACGACAAGTCAGCTTTTTAATCTGGGATGCATTAATCTTATTTCCGGTAAGATCAACATATCCAAGATGGTCAAGTTCGAAGAGGGGCTCAATATCTTCGATCAGATTATTTGAAAGGTTTAAACTTTTAAGCCCGGTCAGAAAGCATAAGTCATCTATAAAACTTATCTCGTTATCCGAAAGATCCAATTCTTCAAGATTTCCCAGAGCTGAAAGTTGTGAGAGATCTGATATCCTGTTGCCTGACAAATCTATAGATCTTGCATGAATACAGTACTGCACTCCTTCAAGGTCGTTAATATCAGATGAAGACAGTTCAAATTCATCGATATCTTCCAGATAGTACGAAGGAAATTCGGTTTCAGTTTGTCCGTACTCTCTTAATTTTATTGCATCATAAAAGTTATAACCGACTGGCTTTGTCGACATTTTGGTTTTTGCCCTGACGAATTCCGAATGCCCTCTGTCATCAACAATACTGAAACCCTCATTTTCAAAGTCCCAACCATAAACCGGAGCATAATCTATATCCTCAAGAGAATTTATTGAAAGGGCAATTTCCTCAATACGTTCAAGCCTTAAAATATGAGAATAGTTTAATAAGCCGTCGAAATTATTTTGTTCCATCAGCCTATTGATTTCTTTTAAATGAAATCCAGCCCGGTCGGGATGATAAAGCATCATGAATTTTGGAAATCCTCTTCCATCATCTGTTATCTCTATGTTTATGAAGTCACTGATTATTTCAGCAATTTTTTGCAATTGGAAATATTGTTTCTTTCTGTAAAGATTTATAAGCGTGAGAGATATCCTGTTCAGATTATCTGTTGAATAAGCTTCAATAAGCTCCTGATACAAATCATTTATTTTCATTTACCTGATTATATTGACTTATTTACAAAGAGACTTAAAAATTAATTATGATGCATACTGATATTTTTTTTCCTGCAAGGATAATATTTCCAGATTTAATAGCCTGTATTGCAATGCCTGGTATTAACTATAAACTGGCACTGATTACAAATCAGTGCCAGCAGCGTTACGGGGCATGAAACGTAGCGTCTTTGGCCCTTTGTGGCATAAATTTATCCTGAGTACCGGGAAATTCTATTTCAGGCCAAACCTATAGCTGAACTTAACAAGAAATATATTGTGGGGCTTGTTATCAGTTGTACGGAAAAGGTTTCGCATGTCATTTAAAATATCAGGATCATTTGAATCGGATGAACTGCTGCGTGTCTGGCTCCAGACAAGGTAAACTGACGATCCTGGACTATATTCCCATCTTAACACCAGGTTTGAAAGGAATTCCTGAATATTAAAGTCATTCTTATCGAATGTATAGACAGATGAACCATCGTCCTTTTCATCAACTGTATACGTATCACCTGTAAGACTAATCTGATTACCTGAGAATTTCATGAAGCGCTCCCCGTAATTATCTGCAAGGGGATTAGTTATCAATTTATAATCATAATATCTTCCGGTGGCAAAAAATGGCTGTCCCCAGTATTGGAGAGTCAGATCGGGACTCAGATTAACATCTACCCGTAATGATGCGCTGATTGTCTTTCTGTCAATACTGGCAAATATGTATTTATCCTGATTGTCAGCGGCTACGTTGGTCACATACTGTAGCTCATTATAGGATTTACTGAAACCCGGATTGAATGAAATCACAAGCCAGTTAGTTGGCTTATAGGAGATTTCCACTGATGTACTGAAGTTTTTATAGTATTTCCCCATCCCTCGATTATTACTCATGTTGCCATTTATAGTCACTTTCCTTCTGCTGTCAGAGTTGAAACCAATCCTTGCCTGTATAGTTCCGGGAGTTTTCATCATCGGTCCGCCACGGAGGATGGTCTGGTCATATGTGCTGCTTCTGATTGCCCCTCCTGAATAGATACTCCAGAAATTCTTAAGGTCCATATTCGCATTCCATTCATATCCCTTGCCTCTGTTTTTACCTCCGAAATTCCAGGATGAATAAACATCAGCATTGATGTTGAATCTTCTGTAAATACCTTTTGGCTCATATTGATTATACTGTGCCCAAAGTACTGTCAAGATCTGATCTGCTTCCCTCATATACCCCAGATCATTAGTTTCAAATCCTGGTGTTTTCCAGGTAGTGGCGCTCATGAAATTCCAGTGGCCGTTAAGTTTCAGTATCTGCATTCTTCCTCCTGAACCGGCCAGGGAGGTCCGGTTCGTATCAAGATGAGCATAATTATTATCCGGACGCTGGAAATAATGCGCTGATGATCTCTGGGTACTTTCAATTGCTTTTGTTGATCCTTCAACAAGGCTCAGAGCCGCATTAAGATTGAACATCCAGTTTTTATTGCTGAAGTATTGAGTAAAATCAGCGCCACCTGTATATGCAGCTTTATGCAGAAAGTCAACGGTGGCTGCATCAAGATCTCTGGAAGTACTTGTCAGAACTCCTCCTATAATGGTATTTCCGTTATTAATATCTTTTTGAATCCGGCCAATCATAAAATTTGTAAGAGGTTCAACAGTTTCAGAAATCGTTCCACCGAGCGTATCCACTTTAGCTTTCATCGGAGCAGTAAGCGCTTCCAATAAACCAACTGAAAGTCCATTTTTTGTCTTGCCGGTAATCTTGGCAGCACTGATAATATTCGCCTGAACAGGAATATCAGCATTCCAGCCGTCCTTTAGTCCTGGATTAACCTGAGGCCTTCTTCCTATTCTCCTCGAATAAAAAATATTGTCATTCCCGACTTCTCCGTCTCCAATTCCAAGTCCGAAGCTGGTTATATTACTTCCCTCAATAAAGAAGGGACGTTTTTCGGTAAAGAACGTCTCATAAGCGGTAAGGTTAACCTCTGAAGGATCAGCCTCAACCTGTCCAAAGTCGGGATTTATTGTCAGGTCGAGGGTAAGATTATTCGTAATACCTACTTTTGTATCTAATCCGCTATTCAATGCCGACTTTTTGCCGGTTGCCAGAAAAGAATTGGCAAGATCTTTACTGAAGGTCTCCGTTCTTGCAATAGCGTAAGGCGTCACATCAAAAATCTTTCTGGGCTTTATCTGTTCCAACCCTTTTAGCACTGCAAACAAATGCATAAGTCCGGATGCATCTTTTGGAATATGCTGCCAATAAGTTGTCTCATTCTTCCTGTACAATACCCGGCCAACATCAAAGCCCCATACATCTCCTGAATTCTTATCAAACCTGACCTGACTGAAAGGAATTTCCATTTCGGCTACCCAGCCTTCTTTATTCACGGATGTTTTGACCCACCAGTTCGGATCCCAGGTGGGATCCTCGTTCTGTCCGTCATTTGTCATCATATGGTCATACTTCACCCCTGTTGAACTGACTCCAAAGAGAAATCCTGTGCGGAGATCATGAAAACTATCGATAATAATTCCGACAAGGTCACCGTCCTGCTGATCGCGTCTCGACAACCGGTTGACAATACTGTCTGGACATGTATCATACGCTTTAATAGCGACATAGAGATTGTTCTCATCAAACACGATCTTGAATTCTGTTTTCTGAGATTCGGATCTTCCACTATATGGCTGATTCTGAGTGAAGTTTCCCTCCCACGTGCCTGACTTCCATGACTCATCGTCGAGCACTCCGTTGATAACAGGGGGAGAGGAAATGCGTTTAGCGGTGTACTGTTTTCTGTCAGGTGTCTGACCTGAGAGTATCATTGAAAAAAAGAAGAAAATTGCGAATAAGGTAAAAATCCGTTTCATGATTTGTAAAGCTTTTATAGGTTTCTGAGCCGTTGCATGAGATTAAAAGTCATCTGACACAATTCTGGATAATTAATACTGAATTTAGATATGGACTATTCTCTCTGAAATAATTTCTTTTCCTTTCCGGCTCTTTGCCGGTATACTTCCCTGACATTTACTATGGGATCAGTGCAGAGAAATACCATAAGGCCTCTATCCCGGGCATAAGAGTCCTCTACAGTTCCAATTTCAGTTACCCTGTTAAATAATTTTCTTATATCGCCCTGGTTTCCATTAACATATATGAAAGGTCCGTCAGGAACCGTGTCGGGTGCCCAGATAGTATAGCTCTCATGAAAAGATATTGCGTCGGGAAGTTTATTTGCTTTGCCGTAAAAATTAATGGCTCCTGTATTCCCATAATCACTCTCCACATATATGGTGCATCTTCCCTGCTCATCTTTTGACAACAGTGAATAAGCTTCTGTAACGTAGTTTGTGAGTTCCTTCCATCCTGTCATATCAGCGTAGACCTGGGAAATTGTATGTGCTCTTCCGTCTTCCCACCGATAGAAAGGGAAAACTATCATATTTTTTGTTTTAGCCTGATAGCTCTCCAGCTTATCAAATGAAAATAAAGGTATTCCAAACGGCAGCGCAATGATTGAAAATGTGACGCTGATTAATAATATAATATAAATGACAAAAACAGAACTGCCTTTCAGATATTTCTCAAGCGTAAATCCACCATAGGCAAATAAAAACGGTATTAGTCCAAGTACATAGTAAGCCTTGCCTTTAGAAAATAAAAATAACAGGATAATCAATAATGAAGCTATACCGATAAATTGGTTAGTTCTCTCCTTTTTAATAAATATCAAAGATACCAGACCAGTTGCCCAGATAAATGAAGATGTCAGGTTCAGACTGAACAGGTCTATAAAAAAATCTTTGTAAGTCAGGTTATCCAGCTGGGTTCTTTTAAGCTCACTCATATGAAAAATAACTGGCCATCCATGTTTATACTGCCAGATGAGATTCGGGAGGATTATTACTGCTCCTGCCAGAATTGCATAATAGAAGTACCTCGTATTGAATACCTTTCTGTGTTGTGAGAAAAGTAGAGAAATAAAGAAACCCAGAATGAAGAACATGACGGAGTACTTGTTCAAAAATGCCACACCAAGAACTATCCCAATGGTAATCCAGAGTTTCGGATTGTTTTGCGAAATCATCCGCCAGATCAGGTAAGTGGACAAAAGCCACAGAAATTGCTCAGTTGCATTTGGAGTAAACAGTGTATCGAAAAGCAAAAAACCGGTGGATAAAAGAAATGAAGTAGCAGCAACGACTAAAGCAACAATACCTCCGTTTAATTCCTTTATGATCCTGGCTATTATAAAAATTGATGCTGCACCAAATAATGCAGGTATCAGGCGAATGCCAAAAACCGAATTACCGAAGATACATTTGACTAAAAACGCCAAAAATCCTGTGAGCGGTGGAACGGTGGCAAAACCAAAACTCAGATGATCAGCCATATTAATGTATAGCATTTCATCACGATGAAGCTCATAGTTAGTACTGGTGAGCAGGTGGATACATAACTTTGCAACTATAAAAAGAACTGCTATAATCCAATATATATCTGTTTTATTTCTTGTATCATTAGAACTCATAATGTGTTTATTGATTTATGGTTGGGAATTCTGCTTTTGATTAAACTGATTTAGTATTCATGAGAATTAATTCTGATTTCTGATCAAAACTAATATCATGCCAGTGCAGAATACGAACATCCCTATGAGGATGGTGTACATCCCTATAGGCGTGTATGAATTACGAAGATTAAGTTGAATATAATCAGTTACTTACTGATTTACGAAATTCTGAAGGAGTTTTGCCGGTAAGTTTTTTAAATGCATTATTGAATGCAGTTTTTGAGTTATATCCTACCATTTCAGAGATCTCCTCAACAGTTACTTTGTTCTTTTTATCGCCCGATAAAATNCGTTTTGCTTCCTCAACCCTGTAGGTTGCCAGTAACTCGAAGAAGCTCTTGTTGAGTTTCTCATTTATAACCTGTGAGACATGATGCGGACTTTCCCCGATTTTCCTTGCCAGTTCCGAGAGTGAAGCAAGATTATCCAGAAAATAACGTCTGGTCTCCAGTTCAAGAATTATATTGTCGAGTATTTTCTGTTTCCCCGAATCACTGAGTGAGGATTTACGATATTTCCCGATTGAGAGATCCATGAATGATGTTGAATTATCAAAATAGGTTGAATCATTCATTATCCTGAATGTGGTAATCAGAATAAAGAGTGATATATAGGAATCAAAATAATAATCTCCCAGATCAGCTTTAAAGGACAGTTTTACAACAATGAACAAAATTATAACAATTGAAATATGGACTACCATATTCCTCAGCGACCGAATGACCTCATCGCCTGTGTTTATGATGGTATCTCCTGCCTGAGCCGCTTTTCTTACAAGCAGTCTCATACTATAAAATGTATAGACAATCAGCTGAATTCCTGTAACGGGATTGAGATATTTCTTTAATCCAAAAGGATCGTTTGGTATCTTCATGTGCACGACAGGCATTGGCCAATCGGGATGAAAGCTATATAGATAAGAATTATACTTAACCTCATTTGGCTGGATAAGATCGAAGGTAAGGTAACATAGATATATTCCCGCCAATATGAAATGAACCCAATCTTTTCTGGGATCTGAAGGATCCATGCTGCGAACCACAAAAAGGTAAAGAAGCGGACCTATCACCAGATTAAGTGCTTCTGTTGAATTAGTAATGACCAGAATTCTGGTGATATACCCCGTCTGATTCAGTAACTGTTCAAGAATACACAAAGTAAGGGCAAGAATCAGAAACCCCTGATACCTGTTTGCTTTTTTGTTAGTTGATGTTTTGAAGATAAAGAATAATGACAGAATCAAACCCTGGACAATTCCAACGAAAATAAATACCGAAATGGCACTGATATGGGTTGTCATATTCATAAACCAAATATAACGAAGATTCAGAAAATCCGTAATAAATGAATGGTGAAGTTTGTAACTTCGCCAAGCCTTAGGGAGGTATCAATGAATGGCGAAGTTGCAAACTTCGCCGGGCAAGATACCACATCATGGCTTAAGATTTCGGGTCATGCCATGGCATGACCCTACAATACGCACCTGGGTACAGTAGGGCCACGCCATGGCGTGGCCTTGAACAGATAGATAAACTAATGCCGTTCAGATAAGGCAGTCATGCTTTTCCAAACGGCATCAGAAAGTTAACCTAAATTCAGAAGCTCTATTTTCCTGCCTTTTTCACAAATATATCACCCTGCATATTTTTCATCATCATCTCTGGTCCGCCACCATTAATCCTGCCATAGATCCAGTCGTCCTTTTTAATCTTATACATTCCAGGCTCTGTTATCTTGTCGACCTTTGATGGCGTCTTATCAATATCTATGTCGAAATCGCTGAAGACGTCCCCATTATCAGATTTCAGCTTCAGATTAGCCTTTGTATCGGCTGGCAGGGTTACCCTGACATCTCCGTTCAAGGTTGAAAATGCCATCGATGCTTTTGGGTCAATGGCAGTGAAAGTCACTGTCACGTCTCCGTTTACTGTATTCGCAACAACTGATCCCGATATATTAGTAAGAGAGATCTTATCATTAACATTGTTTACTTCAATCTCTCCTCTTAAATTTTCTACTACAACATCACCATCATTTACTGTACCTGCCTTAAGCTTAACATCCTGAGGAATCTTAAGAATAAGGTCAAGAGCTTTGTTCGGATTCCCGGTATTTACTGTGACAGTATTATCTGCCTCCTTGGCAGTGACTTCATATCCCCCCGATGCCGATATACGCTTCATCCCATTTACCGTTGACCTGGGTTCCTCTTCATCACCTCCGCGCGGAGTAACATTGATTACAACATCTTTTCCGTCATAACCTGTAACCTTTATTGAGCCTGTGACAAGATGAACCTTAAGGGTATAGGGTTTTCCCGGACTGCTGAGAGGAACTGTTAACTGTTCGGTTGTACCCGTCTGACCATAACCATTTGATCCGATGATAAGGCTGAAAATAATAAGCCCTGCGATTTTCATTTTTTTCATAATTGTGTGTATTAAGATTGCTTTTTAATATATACGTTCCCATTAAGTGTCTCAAATTTGAATGTCTTGCCGCCTTTGCCTAATCTTACAGCTGTAGTGGCATTAAGCTTATAGATAAGTCCTTCTCCCTTTCTCTCTTTCTCTTTTATGACTGAAGCCGGCAGTTTCTGCACATCGCTGAAGTCGGTAAAGAAGTCACCGTTCATACTCCTGAACTGAAGATCCGCGGAAAATCCCGGCTGATAAGTGACATTAATATTCCCGTTAATTGTGTAATAAGATGATTCTTCCGGAGGATTGGTAAGGTAGCTGACAGTAACATCTCCATTGATTGTATGGGCGAATGTTTTGCCCTTTGCATTCTTTACAGATATTTTTTCATTCACATTGTTAATGTATAATGACCCACTGACATTATTGACTTCGATAATTCCATCATTGACTGTGGAAATATGCAGATTCATTCCAAAAGGAACCTTTACAGTGAAATCGACATTAAAATTGTAATCGATGTCGCCTCTGTCGTCGTTATATTGCCATTTCCTGTGAGGACGCGAATCGAATGGCTGGGAAATATAGGCCAATACTGTATCTGATTTCTGGTCAAATGCAAGCCTGAACTCCTTTTTGCCAATTTCAAGACTCTTCTCATCATCAGCTGAAATCGTCTTATCCATTTCAAGCAAAATCTTATCTCCTGAGTATCCCTCCACCTTAATGAATCCGCAGATATTATAAATAAACAATATGCTGCCTGAAGGATCTTTTGTAAGACTGAATTCCCTGCTCAGATGCTCTCTGAACTCCTTCGTATCTGCTCCCTGAAGAGAGCATAACATTCCCATTCCCGTTAAAAGGGCGACTATTATTCTTTTCATAATTTATTTTTGAATATTAATACTATATCAGTTTCTGAATGCTTTTTTCAATATTGTTCTTGACCATCTTATTCAGGTCTTTTTTATTAAGAAGCCTCTGAAGCGATTTTACAGAACTCTTTTCCTGCAGTTTAACCATGGCGTCTGCAATCGCTGACTGCATCAGGGGAGAATCCTGAAGATCTATGCTCCTTACAAGTCCTTCACGTACTTTCGGATCTCCGGCAAGTTTTACCAGTGCTTCCAGAGTTGCCAGCCTGACATTCACATTCGGGTCCTCATTTAAAGTCGTAAACAGTGCACCGGAGACTTTGAAATCGACGTTGGTAAGTTCTTCAGTATATGAAACAGCCTGTATTCTCTGTGAAGCTGACGGATCCTTTAACAGTGAAAGCATCATTACCTGTTTTATCTGTGAAACCTGTGATGACAAAGAATCAATTTGCTTATTATAAGCTGTAACGGATGTGCCAGGCTGATGCAATAAATATCCTGCTATCAGTCCGATTGCCATCAGCGCCAGGCTGAATGCCAGCCTTGGCTGAGCCTGAACAGACCAGTATTCCCTGATTTTATTCATCCATTCGCTGAAAGGATTCCTTTTAGCTATTATTGTCTCTTTATAATTACTGAGCATAGCTTCGAATTCTGCCTTCATATCAGCCGAAGGTTCGGGCTGCGGATATTCAGCCATAAGATTCCATATTTTCCTGGCCGCTTCAAATTCCTTCAGGCATTCTTCGCAGCTCTCCAGGTGATCTGCGACATCCTTTCTTTCTTTCTGATGGAGCGTTTCCGTCATAAATTCGGTAAACTTTTCCCTGTAATATTTGCAGTCCATATCTGAAGTTTTAATTTTCAATTTTAAAAAAATTATCCTTTAACTGGTTCAGCGCACGGTGTACTCTTACTTTTATGGCTCCTTCGGTAGTATTCAGTATTCTTGCTATTTCAATATACTTCAGTTCCTGATACCGGCATAATATTAGCAGTTCTCTGTTCTCATCACTCAGCTTTGACATTGCTTTTTCCAGCATTCTCAGTTCCTGCTCCTTCTCAAGTTGTGCGTCTGTTGCCTGTTCTCCGTCGATTCTTTCTTCAATAGCCGATAGATCTGAATGAGATGGTGTTCTTTTTACTTTCCTGAAATGATCGTACACTACATTCCTGGCTATATGATACATCCATGTCTTGAATTCCCCGAATCCCTTAAAGCCGTCAGGATATTTCAGCATCCTTATAAAAATATTCTGAACCATATCCTCACTCAATTCTTTCTGACGGGTCATATTGAAAATGAATCTGAATAACTGACGGTTATATCTTTCATAAAGCAGGCCCATCTTATCAATGTCCCCGTTTTTAATCTTCAGCATTAATGCGTTATCCGAGAGAGTCTCCAAACTGTTCCAGATATTTAATTGATATTTCATACTGGTAACCTGTACTAATGTAAAAGGTTACACAGACAAATCATTTTTTTATAAAGATAGGAGATAAGTACGGGGAGAATGGCCACTTCAGTTATCAAAATGATTATATTAGTCAACTGATTTAGCACTTGATTACTGATGTTATTTGATATACAAACTATCGTAGTGGTACTTGGATTGATGCAGGCATTACAGATGCTTGTTTTCTATTTCCAGTATAAAACGAATAAAAGTATTGATGGCCCCGGATGGTGGTTCATGTGGAGTGCATTCGAGACCCTTGGTTTCATATTTATATTTCTGAGAACAGTCCCTTCACTTCTTCCGGTTATTATTGTCTTTCAGGATGTGGTATTATTCCTGGGAACAGTCTTTATATATATAGGTGTCTTAAGGTTTTTTAATAAAAGGCCAAACCTTAAATTCATTTTTCCTGTTATCGGTGTCTTTCTGGCATTACATTTATTTTTCATTTTTGCCATCGACAGTATACTAGCCCGATCTGTTGCATTTGCAGTTGCCGTAGCCATTATCTCTTTTGGCACTGCAATCAGCCTCATAAAAAATAAAACAAAAGCGGTGATACTGACAGCGAATCTGAATGCTGCAATTTTTATTTTACATGGATTAGTATTCAGTTACAGGGGAATAATGATCCTTGCAGGCACGCCTGTGAATGATATGTTCTCTCCCACATTTTTTAATTTTCTGCCTTACGCTGACGCTATTATTGTGTGTCTTCCTACCACAATTAGTTTTATCATAATGCTGAACCAGAGACTGAACTCCGAAATCACTGAAACTAAATCCCATTTTGAGCATATTTTCAATTCCAGTCCAGATGCCTCTGTAATCAGTTCTCTTGAAGACGGACTGATAATTGAGACCAATGATTCTTTTGCAAAAATGACCAACTATCAAAAGGAGGAAATTATTGGTAAAACGATTATCGATCTGGAGTTTTGGAAAAACCCTTCAGAAAGGACAGAGCTGGTTAAGGAGCTTAAAGCTAAAGGATATTGTGAAAACCGTGAATTTCAGTTTAAGCGCAAAGGCGGAGAAATATTTACAGGACTTTTTTCAGCGAAAATTATCACTTTGAAAGGACTCCCTCACCTTCTGAGTGTAACACACGATATTTCAGAAAGAACAAGGGCAGACGAAATTCTCAGGCTTAAGAATGAAGAGCTCCGACAGTCAAATATGGAGAAGGACAAACTATTTTCGATCATTGCACATGACCTGCGTAATCCTATTACAGGTTTCATGGGATTGACCGATCTGCTGGCAGAAGAATTGCCAAACATGACAGCTGATGACATAGACCGCCTTGTTGCACAAATGAGAAAATCTTCTGCCAATCTTTACAGCCTCCTTGAGAATCTTCTTGACTGGTCGAAGGTTGAGCAGGGACTTTTACGGCTAAATCCCCAGGAAAGTCTTCTTCAGTCACTGGTGGATGAAAATCTCCCGAAAATAACTGATTCCGCCACAAGGAAAAAGATCAGAATAAGCAGTGCAGTGCCTGAAGGATTAAAAATTTCTTCTGATATAAATGTCTTTCATACAGTTCTGCGAAACCTGCTTTCAAATGCTGTTAAATTCACTCATAAGAACGGAGAGATACTCATTTCAGCAAGGAACACTGATCGTATAAATATTGAAATTTCCGTAAAGGATAACGGCATTGGAATGAGCCATGAAATGGTAAGTAATCTCTTCAAGCTTGATGCTCAGGTAAACCGGAAGGGGACAGAGGGAGAACCAAGCACCGGCCTGGGACTGATACTTTGCAAAGGATTCATTGAAGCACAGGGTGGCAGAATATGGGTTGAAAGCGAAGAAGGAAAAGGGACTGTCTTTTACTTCACGCTTCCGGGAGCTGTTTGATTCAGCAGACTTTTTGTACTGAATCCGCCACCCTTAAACGTTGACAAAGTTGCAGCTACATCTATCAATATGGATGTTATAGCCATATATGTCATCCATTTTTCTTTCTTTTCTTCTGCCATAGATTTTTCTACTAGTGATTATAATTAAATAGGGGACAAAAATAATAAAGAGAATCTGAATTGAAAATATGAGGACTGCAGTCAGAAGTTGCTGAAGCTTATAAAGAGGCTGGATGAGCGAGGAGTAATTTGTAAGGTGTGCTAAGATTAATTTCCGAAATACTTTTGTATCAGGGCAAGGAAAGCAATCCTGTTAATTGGTTTGGCAATAAAGTCGTTGCAGCCTGCTTCAGCAGCCTTTTCTCTTTCATCCATCAGGCCAAATGCAGTTTGCGCTATTATAACAAGATCCTTATTAAACTTGCGGATCTCCCTGGTTGATTGATAACCATCCATCTCAGGAAGCTTTATATCCATCAGAACAAGATCTAAATCCGGGTTATTACGACAAGCTTCAACAGCTTCATGTCCTGTGGTAACTTTCAGGATCTTTTTGCTGAATGGTCTGACCAGCCTTGTCAGCAACATTTCGGATGGCAGATTATCTTCAACTATCAATATTACAAGGTTGTTAATTTTCTTATCCTGCGACTCCTCAGGAGCAAAGCTGCTGAATCCGGCTTTGAATTCTAATTTATCATTGAAGGGAAGATTAAAATAAAACACTGAGCCTCTTCCATATTCACTTTCGAACCAGATGTTCCCACCAAGCATTTCTGCATAAGCTTTGGAGATTGACAATCCTAATCCGGTTCCTTCATAATTCCTTGTAAGCGATTCGCTTCCCTGTCGGAATCTCTCAAAGATTATATCTTTCTGATCAGAAGGAATTCCGATCCCGGTATCTTTTACATAAAATTCTATTGTGCTATCTTTTTTTATATACCCGTATTCAACGAATCCGGTACGGGTGAATTTAATAGCATTTTTAACCAGGTTTGCCAGTATGGCGTATACTTTTTCCTTGTCAGTAATGATATTCGCCTCTTCCTTTGTTAATGTGCTTTTGTATATGAGACTTATTCCTTTAGCTTCAGCTTCAGGCCTGAAAAATGAGAATAAAAATTCGAGCTGATCATTAATATTTGTTTCAGAATTGACAATTTTTATCTGTCCTGCTTCAATTTTTGATATATCAATAATATCATTAATAATATTCAGCATCTGGTCTCCTCCTTTTTTAATGATATCGAGGTAATCATTCTGCTGTTTTGCAGTGACGTCCGACATCTTAAGAAGCTCGGTGAAACCCAGAATACCGTTAAGCGGAGTTCTGATCTCATGACTCATATTTGCAAGGAATGCTGACTTAAGCTTGTCGCTTTCTTCCGCACGCTCTTTTGCTATAATCAATTCTTTTTCAGCCTGCTTGAGAATGGATATATCGCGTATTATAACCAGTCTGCTTCCAGGTTGATTCTTGACCGGCTGTTTTATTATACTGTACGTTTTATTCTCATTATTTTCCTTTATTTCAATAAGTTCTACAGCGTTCTGGTCAATTACAGATGTCAGGAGGAGCTTTCGTGAGGTATCTGAAGAGCTAGCAGGAAATCCAATAATGTTCTTACCTCTTATTGCTAGAAATTCTATTGCAGCCTTATTTATATCCTGAATCCTGTTAAAAGAATCCAGCGCCACAATTCCGTCAGGTAATATTTCCACCAGAGTTTCACGGGCAACAGGAATAAGATCAAGGAAACGGAAGTTTAAAATAGCATATGCTGCAAGAACCCCGCTCAGAGTAATACTGAAAGGAGTCAAATCGAGACCAGGAACCGGACTGTTACCTGTAAGATAGATGATGCTTACAATCCAGGGTATTAATCCCCCGGCGAAAACAACAATCGCCTGAGAATGAAATGGTTTCGCATGGTGTATAATAAAATCCAAAAGGATGAAAGCCGATAGAATCAGCAAAAGATAGGAATAAGCTATATATCCTATCCAGAACCAGATGCCATGATAATACTCCATCAGATTTGTCTTCGGAGATATAGGCGAAAAGCCTGACCAGATAAGTGAATGCTCCTCGTTGGTAAGTGTGAGCGCAAAGGTGAATACAGGAACCAGAAATAATAGCAGTATGTTTCTGACTGAAAGCAGTTTATCTTTACCAGTAAACCTGAGAACAAAAATCAGATATAACACTGGCGTGGCAAGTCCACCAGAATATTCAAGCTTTGACCAGAAAATCTTCTGTGCCATAACAGGAGCTGATGTCTCGAAAATAACCCAGAATGCTCCACTTCCCGTTGCAAGCATCAGCCATGCAAGTTCCCTGGCCGCATTCACCGATTTCCTCTGAAATGCCAGGAAGGCGACAAAAAATGAGACAAGTGAAGTCGAAATAAAAAATATCGAATATAGCGCAGAAACCTGATTCATTGTTCATTATGTGAGCAGGATCCAAAAATGGACATAATAACCACCTTCCCAGAACTGCTTATATATTTACTTCAATAGACGGCGAAAGTTAATCATTGCTTTGTACTTTTCAACATCAAAGTAAATTACTTTACCATAATGATAAGGTATTCAGGTCTATTTTTACGGAAATATTCTGTATGTATATGAGGAAGATGATCGTCTGCCTTTTAACTTTCGTTGCACTTTATTACACCTTAACGCTTTTCCATCCTCCTCTTCTGAAGAGCCACAACGTAAACAGGCCAACAGAAGTTTCAGCAAAAAAACAACCCCAGAATACTCCTGAATAGCCCCACCCATGTGCTATTGCCAGAATGTATGATAATGGGATCTCTATCAGCCAGAAGAAAACAAGGTTTATTAATGTCGGAGTCTTTGTATCTCCCGATCCGTTGAAAGCCTGCACGGAGACCATCCACCAGCCGTATACAAAGAATGAATAGGACAGTATTCTCAGCCATGTGCTTCCAACTACTATAACTTCATCATCAGCAGTAAATATTGTCATCAACGATCTGTTAAAGAGAAAAAATATAACCGAGACTACTATCAGAAAAAGCATGTTATATAAACCTATTTTCCATACCGCTGATTCAGCGCGGTCAGGATTTCCGGAACCAAGGTTCTGACCAACCAGGGTTGCGGCAGCATTAGACATTCCTGCTGCAGGCATGAATGAAAACATCATAAGCCGGAGAGCAATTGTGGATCCTGCGACAGCTGCGCTGCCAATACTGGCAAGTATTCTCATCAGAAAGATCCAGGATGTCATACCAATTAACATCTGACCTACGCCACCTATTGAGGTTCTGATCATTCCACGAAGGATTTTCCAGTCTGGCCTTATCTGTGAACCCGCTATCCTGATATGTTTCCCTCCCCTGAAAAGATACCAGAACTGGACTGCCACTCCTGTAGCCCGTCCAATTGTTGTAGCAATTGCAGCGCCCTTTATACCTAATTCGGGAAATGGGCCCAGACCGAAAATAAGTAATGGATCAAGAATGATATTAACAGCATTGCAGATCAGCAGTATTCGCATTGCGATTGCAGCATCTCCCGCTCCCCTGTAAATGGAATTAATAACAAACAGGAGCATAATTACAACATTCCCTCCAAGCATAATCTGAGTATAGTGATAACCGGTAGTGAGTACCCATTGATCAGCTCCCATAAGCTCCATAAGCTGCCTGCCATAAACAATTCCTGCAAAAGCAAAAGGAACAGAACCTATGAGAGCAAGGAAAACAGCCTGCACACCAGACTTTCCGGCAAGTTCATGGTTCTTTTCACCAATCCTTCTGGCAATAATAGCCGTAACCGCAGTTGCCAGTCCCATCGCCACAGAATATAGCAGAAACAGGTATGTCTCGGTAAGACCAACAGCAGCCACTGCAGAAGAACCCAGCCTGCCTACAAAAAAGATGTCTGCTAAAGCGAAAGTCGACTCCATAACAAGTTCAAGAACCATCGGAATGGATAGAAGGAGGATCGCTTTATGAATATTTATGCTTGTATAATCGGCGTCGGTACCTGACACGGCACTCCTGATATCATTCCAGAGTGATGAAGATGACTGATGATCTGCTTTCTCATTTATTGCCTGTGTAATGGCTCTATCCTTTACAAGTTCCTCACTCTCTTTCATTTGCGAAATTTATTTAATATTTCTGCAGGAGTCAGAGATGACATTCCATTTTTGTGGAACAAGCGGATTGAAAAATTGTTAAGAATCCTTCAGAATACCGTCAGTGAACCACAGAAAATCTCGTTTATAATTTCAGGGAGAGCAGAGCGCACTATTTGTCAAAGTTAATCTTCTTGAAATCGGCCAGTTTCAAAGCCTCTTTCCTGTAAGTTTTGCGGGTGTGTTTTTCACCATTGTCATCACTTATTCGACTGAGGCCAAAATATGCATAGGCTGCATACTCATTACCGTATTTCCCATAGACGGATATTTCACTTATACCATCATTATAATAGTGTTCAGCCATTTTGGTATTATGATATTTCTTTTCATAAAGTATTCCCCTGAGGATCATAAACTGAGCCTGGAAAAACCTGTTTGACTGCTCAATGCCGGGTTCCGATAATAGCTTTTCTGCCAGGTCATAATTCTTCATAAGCAGAAGATTCCTTATATATAATGAAGTATAAACCGGATTGGACCGGTACTTTTCATGCAATATCCTGCAGAAATAGGTACTCTCAGTAAACTTATTCTCAAAGCTCAGATAGATCCAGGCAAGCAATAAATCAGACTCTGCTCCCAGAACAACAGAATTAACGGCAGCCGTCTGAAGTTCTTTTAAACCTGTCTCCATATCCCCGTGAGGGAAAAGAAAAGCGAGTGATTTATATACCGGGTATGCTCTGGGATATGCTTCACGGTAATAATTATAAGTTCCTGTAAAATAGTATAAATCAGAAGATTCAGATGTATAATTAAAGGCACGCCTGAGATATTTATAGGTACTTATCATAAGCGGTGTTACCTCCATAATTAGATCATTCTCATCATAGAACATCAGGAGCATTCCCCGTCCACAGAGATTGGCAAGAAGATATTCTGCATCATGCGCGGTGTTGCTGTTTTTTTCTGCCAGAGTTATGCATTCGCGCATATCATCTTCAAATGAAGTATGCAAAGGAGATGTATGCAGCAAGGGATAGTTTTCCCAGTATGTCATTAACCCTCTTAGCAGATTCACAATAGGATGACCGGGATATAACTGTGATATTCTTGCAAAATCTTCATGCGCTTTTTCAAACTCGTAATTATAAATATGATCCACATCATGTCTTACAAGACTCAGTGCTGCCGTATCCTGAAGTAGCTGGGCTTTTAAAGGGATGATATTCAGAATTAAGAAATAAATCATCCATTTAAGGGTCAATTTTGATTTCCCGGACATTGTTTTCTATATATCAATCATAAAATTATTAAAATCCGGTCGATTATCAAAGTTGCCCGTAATTTTGAAAAATCACAGGCAGGGAAAAATAAAACTTTTCCTGTAGTGAAAGGTTATAATTTTGGAAGGACGATTAACTTTATGAGTAATTAAGGAAAGTCATTTATTATACTACAATTATTATGAGTAAAATAGTTTTAAAACCTGTAAATATTATAGATAACAACGAATTACCTGAGATAACAGTTGATAATCTGCCAACTGACGGCGATCCTCTTGAAATAAACGGGGAAATGTACTATGTATGTGAGGATCCCTGCAAACAAAAAACCGATATTTCTGAAATAGGCGTAATTCCACTGATTGTAAGAAATCCATCAGAAGTAACTGATATCAGAAGTTATATTCATTGTTTATCGCTGGCTCACAGAAAAGTGCTTTTCAGAAATGAAAACGGAATCTGTGATCTTGAAAACTGTAAAGAAATGATTATCTCCTGAAGTTATTATTGAACACAAAATTCACCTGGCTGATTGATTTAAAGTATCTTTAAAACTGAGCCTGACTCAATAAACCAATCCATAAAATGAAAAAAGCAGCAACATTATTCCTGATAGTTTTCAACTTTGCATCAATTGCCCTTTCTCAATCTAAATCTGGCGATTTATTACAGTTCAGACCACCCTCAGTTCCGCTTATTACACATGATCCCTATTTCAGTATCTGGTCACCTTCCGACCGGCTGACTGATATGGAAACCGTACACTGGACCGGTACGAAAAATCCGGTTCACAGCATGATACGAATTGATGGATTGACATACCGGATTATGGGAAGCAATCCGAGCTCAGTGGAACCAATGACCCAGGTTTCCCTGAAGGTACTGCCGACAAATACATTATACGTGTTTCTCAAGGCTGGTGTTAAAGTGTCTCTGTCATTTACCTCGCCACTGCTGGTAAAGGATATTGATATTCTTTCGCGTCCGGTGACCTACATCACATGGAAAGTTGAGTCGGCTGACAATAAAACGCATGATATCAGCATCTACTTTGACTGTGGCTCTGAACTGGCTGTGAATAACAATGAACAACAGGTTACCTGGCAGTTGCCGGATATCAAAGGTCTTAAGTCCGCAAAAATCGGAACAATTGAACAAAAGTATCTTAACAGACCGGGCGATAATCTGCGCATCGACTGGGGGTATGTGTATCTCGCCGTTCCTGAAAATCAGAATCCTGAATTATCAGTCTCTTCAAGAAATGAGTTATCGCAGAATTTTGTCAGGACCGGAAACCTTCCTGGATCAGAGGCTTTTTCCGAACCCAGGAAAGTAAAAGACGGATCGGTGTCGATGGCAGCTGTATGGAACCTTGGAAAAACGGGTACAACTCCATCAGCCGCATGGGCAATGGTTGCTTACGATGATATATACTCAATCAGATACTTTGAAAATGATCTCAAGGCCTGGTGGAGGCATAGCGGTATGACTTTCGACAATTTGCTTATTACTGCTTCGTCGGATTACGGCAGACTGATGAAAACCTGCACTGCTTTTGATTCTGACCTTATGAAAGACCTGAATACAGCGGGTGGGGAAAACTATGCACTCATGTGCGCACTGGTTTATCGTCAGTGCATAGCAGCACATAAACTTGTGGAAGACACAAAAGGGAATCCGCTGTTTTTCCCCAAAGAAAACTTCAGTAACGGATGTATAGGTACAGTCGATGTAATTTATCCCTTCTCCCCGTTTACTCTTTTATTCAGCCCTGTTCTTACCAAAGCTATGCTGCGTCCGGTTTTGGACTATGCCTCATCTTCACGCTGGAAATTTCCATTTGCGCCACATGATCTGGGACAGTATCCATTTGCTACCGGACAGGTTTATGGTGGTGGTGAGAAAGATGAAACCGATCAAATGCCTGTTGAAGAGACAGGAAATATGCTGATAATTCTTGCAGCTCTGGCAAAAGTGGAAGGAAATGCTGATTTTGCAAAGCAGTACTGGCCTGTTATTGAAAAATGGGCTGATTATCTTATTTCGAAAGGATTCGATCCTGAAAATCAACTTTGTACCGACGATTTTGCAGGTCACCTCGCACATAATGTAAACCTTTCAGCAAAAGCTATCGTTGCGATAAAATCATATTCCATGCTCTGTGAGATGACCGGGAATAAAGACAAAGCAATCTCTGCAGGTCAGAAGGTTGCCAGCATGGCTAAGGATTGGGTCAGACTTGCTACGGAAGGAGACCATACCCTCCTGGCTTACGATCAGAAATCAACCTGGAGCCAGAAATATAACCTTGTATGGGATAAACTTCTGGATTTTAATATTTTCCCGAAAGAGGTATTCAGCAGGGAAATTAACTTTTACAAGACAAAACTGGCAGAGTACGGGTTACCGCTTGACAGCCGGGAACGGTATACAAAAAACGACTGGATAACCTGGAGCGCTACCATGGCTGATAATATCACCGATTTCAAAGTAATCTTTGAACCTGTTTATCATTATGCATGTAAAACACCAAACAGGGTACCTGTTTCCGACTGGTATATTGTCGATAATGCTCAAATGGTAGGATTCCAGGCAAGAAGCGTGGTTGGAGGCTATTTTATTAAAATGCTCGATAATAAGACCCTCTGGAAAAAATGGTCAGCAACTAGGTAGAATTAGGAATTAAGAATTACGTCCATGATTCGTAATTCCTAATTTATGTTTGATTTCGCACCATTCTGATCGCAGTATGCTGTAATAAATAGTATCTCTCCTGCGATCATTTGTCATTAAAGTGTGACTGCGAAGAATTCCTTCCTCGNTTGCACCGATACGGAGCAGAGCTTTTCGTGCNGGAATATTGAGGACATCTGTCTTCATTTCAACACGCTCAAATTCCAGTGTTTCAAAGGCATATTTTAACATAAGAAATTTCATACTGTCATTAATCCCCTTACCCTGGTATTCCCGCCCAAGCCAGGTCCATCCTATTTCGATCCTCTTGTCCCTGTTTGAAATATTGCCGAAACTTGTTGATCCGACAGGAATGCCAGAAGCTCTTTCAATAACTGCAAATGCCAGCCTGATTTTAGTCCT
>JGI20214J51650_10000655_pt1 | contig 21678 bp, 17 predicted proteins | sample WetSurMetagenome_FD_51650 | JGI IMG/M metagenome (IMG submission 51650) | reverse complement strand
GAGGACAATCCCTACTACTCTGAGTACGATTATCTGCTGGAGATCGCCAAAGAGTACGACCTGACTCTCTCTCTGGGCGATGGCCTGCGGCCAGGCTGCATTGAGGATGCATCCGACCGGGCAAAGTACATGGAGTTCATCATGCTTGGTGAGCTGGTCAAGAGAGCCCGCGCCGCAGGAGTGCAGGCCATGGTGGAGGGGCCTGGGCATGTGCCTGCCGATGAGGTCGAGACCAGCGTCAGGGCGATGAAGCATCTGACCGATGGCGCGCCTCTGTACCTGCTGGGGCCGCTGGTGACCGACATCGCGCCCGGCTATGACCACATCACTGCGGCCATGGGCGGAGTGATTGCCGGAATGGCGGGAGCCGACTTCCTCTGCGCCACCACGCCATCCGAGCACCTGGACCTGCCCACCACCGATGATGTGATCGAGGGAACCTATGTCACAAGGATCGCCGCCCATGCCGCAGACCTCACCCGTCCGGGTGTGCGGGAGAGGGCGAGGGCCCAGGACCTGCGGATGGCCCGCGCCCGCGCTGCGCTGGATTGGAACGGGCAGTTTGATGCCGCCATTAATCCGGCCAGAGCGAAGCAGATCAGGCACAGACGAGGGGTGGAAACGGACACCTGCACCATGTGCTCGGAGCTTTGTGCCATCCGGCTGGCGAGAGAAGCCATGGAGAAGGGAATTGGACGCCAGTAGCCGTTCCTAAAAAAAACTTTTTTGGCATAGAAAATAATTATATAGTTATCAGACCACGAAAGGTTCTGTGCGTCGCTTCTGAGGCGCCTGCGAGGTTGATCTGATGAGTTCGATATTTGGAGAGTTCCTGTCCTTTCCCCAGGAGAAGGGTCCAGAGGTACAACTGAGAGTCTACGGCGATGAGTTCTATTCCCGATACGAGAATATGGATGGCTATTCCGTGGTTTACGACCAGGACCATGGACTGTATTGCTATGCCCTCCTGATCGCGGGCGAGTTCGTCTCCAGTGGAGTCGATCTGTCCCAGAGCCCTCCCGAGGAGGTGCGCCGCCACTTTAAAGAATCGGAAGAGGTCAGAAACCGCAAATTCGAAGACAGGTATGCCAGGATGAATCCGCCGGCATCATCTTTCAAGCCCAGCCTGAACCTGCGCACCTTCGGAGCGGAAAAGGGACTGCTGGAAGGGCGGAGGGTGAGCGAGGGCGAGATCAGGGGCCTCACGGTTCTCGTCCAGTTCAAAGATGTGAAGAGCACCGTCACAAGGGATGATGTGGACGCCCTGCTCAATGGCAAGGACTACCATGAGAATGGCAACTTCTGCTCGGTGAGGGAGTATTTCCGCCTCATGTCCAGCGGCAAGCTGGATTACACCAACGAGGTCGTAGGCCCCATTACCCTGAGCCGCAACCGCCAGTACTACACGGAAAACCTGCTGGTTAAAGAGGCTCTCGACCTGGTGGTAAGCGCAGGCCTCAATCTGGAGAAGTTCGACTCGCGTGGAGTGGGAACAGTGGACGCCATGAGCTTTCTTTATGCCGGTCAAACTCAGTACCTGGGAGAGCTCTGGCCGCATAACTACATCATCGACCTCAAGTATGGCAACATGAAGACCAATTTTTATATGCTCTCCAGCATGGGCCGGAGCAAAGAGGACCTCTCCATCGGAACCTTCTGCCACGAGAGCGGCCATATGCTCTGCCGCTGGCCGGACCTCTACGATTACGGCAATCGGGACGGCGACTTCGAGAAGAGCGCGGGACTGGGCTACTTCTGCCTGATGAGCGCCGGCAACCACAACGATGATGGCCGGACTCCTTCTCCCGTATGCTCCTTCCTGAGAAACCTCGTCGGCTGGTGCGACAAGGCTGTCCGCCTGAACAAGCCCGGCCAGTATCAGGCCGATCACGGGGATTACGGCACGATTATGATCTACGAGACCGGAAAGCTAAATGAGTACTTCCTGGTGGAGAATCGCTCCAGGGTGGACCTGGATGCATCAATTCCCGCCAGCGGTCTTGCCGTTTATCATTGCGATACCCTGGGCTCGAATGAATGGCAGGGTGGCTCGGCCACCAAGCACTACCAGTGCGGGCTATTGCAGGCAGACGGAAGCCTGGACCTGGAGACCAACCGCAGCATGGGCGACGAAAAGGACCTCTTCGGCAAAATGGTGGGCATAGCACTCAGCCATGCCACAAGGCCTTCTACAATCTTATGGGACGGATCTGATTCCGGGCTGACCATATCAAATATCGGCGAGCCGGGTCGGGCAGTGGCATTTGTGGTCGGGCAGGAAAAAACCGATCACGTGGCCAAAGGATCATCTGTATCCGGCGCAGTTATCCCTGACAATAATTCCGCGGGCCTTGACAATGCGATCCTGCTGGACCAGGATGGCAAGGTTAAGCAATTGGTGGTCAGTGTGGACATAAGCCACAATAACATCTCCAACCTGAGGGTGGAACTCACCTCTCCCGGCGGCAAGAGGGCCATTCTGCATAACCGCACAGGCATAGGCAAGAAGGATCTGGTGAAAAGCTATGACTCCAAATCAACTGCGTCGTTGGTGCCGCTTCTCGGTCAATCCATAAAAGGAAAATGGACGCTCAAGATAAGAGACCTGGCAAGCAGAGACACAGGAAAGCTCAATAAATGGAGCATTGAGGCCACTTACTGAGGATTGGGGCAAACCCGGCTAGGGATTCAGGATCCTGAGAGCTATTTTCTATTTATTTTTTATTTATTTCCAAATTTATTTCTCCATTCATTTTATAAGAAATCCCTGGCATCGCTACAGATTTCCATGAGGTTCAGGTGAATGTCAGAGGATACTTAAAGATAAATAACATACCGCCGATATAGCGGCCTGTGAGGTGCAACAATTGAGATACGATCACATATGCCTGTGTATTATAATCATGATGATAGGAGCAGGAACTGCAAGCGCAATAGGTGCGCAGGGCTTCTCCATGCAGCAGTCCATTGGATTGACCGGAGGGTTTAGCGAAGACTACGTAAACAGCCTGTTTGGCATCGGCGGCGCAGATACGGAGATGAGCGTTCCCTGGTTTGGTCCGGAGTTTGAGAACACCAGCAGTGCCTCATCCTTCCTGTCCGAGTTCTACATCAACACCAGCGTGCCGGTTGTCGGCTTCAGCCCGGTGAAAATCGATGTCACACACAAGATGCCCACCCATATCTATTTCGGCAGCGGCAAAGAGGTTTCTTATACCCAGTACCAGTCAGCCGTCTCTGTGGCGAGAGGCAACGAGCTGTGGATCCAGAAGGGCATGGATTGGACGGCATACGCTGTAGTCCCGATTAGAACTGGACTGCAGTTTGTCGCCTTTGCTCCCTCCGGCGGACAGGCCGATTACTATGAGATCACCCAGACCGATGCTGTGAACGTAACCAGCAAGAGAGCTAATTTCTTCGCGGGCTACAACAGCATGAACTACCTGGCAGACAAAGTTGGCAGGCACATTCTGCTCTTTGTGCAGAACAACCAGCCCAGCAACACTATCGTCATTGATGTGATCAGCCAGGCGCCACCTGTAAGCCAGATCCCTGCATCCGGCCAGGCATCGGCTGCCAGCCAAATGCCACCTTCGACCAATATGCAGCCTGCATCCTACCCGCCCGCGTCCAATCAGCCCTATGCAGGACAGATGACGACCGGCGGACTGGGCCAGACCACAACAACCGTAGCCACATCCTACCAGACGTACGGCACATCCTATCCGCCGCAGACAACTGCCGCAGGTGATACTCCAGTAACGATTCAGACGACGATGAGAGGCTACGATGTCTACCTTGATGGCGCAATGATCGGCAAAGAAGGCAGCAACGGGGATGCTCTTGATGGAGCATTCAGGTTCTCAGTCTTGGGCGGAATGAAGCATACCATCCGCATCTTTGACGGCATGAACAACTACGAGAAGACCCTGGACTTCCCGAGGGGAGTAGCCAAGATCATCAATGTGCCTCCCGCTACCACGGTTTATACCACTGCCATTCCGTACTAGCTGCTGACGGGATGCTATAGATATCGCATTCAGCACTAAGAGACCTCACCGAGGTCTCGAAACATTTTTTTCATAAAGGCAAAGCTTAACGGCAAGAAAGCACCATCATTATGTATTGATTGAACGGGGCGATTACCATGAATCGGGAAGAGTTCTTGCAGCAGCTGCAGGGCATTTTGCTCCCTGAGGCTTTTGATCAGCGTCTTTTAGATCATGCAGCGGAGATGTTCGGAAGGTGGGGCAAAGGGACTCATTTGAGCGAGAGAGAACATCTGTTCGAATCCTACGGTCTGGCAGCCAGGTCAGACGACAGTCCGGAGGTGGCAGCGCAGAAGTCTGCCCTGCGCTTCGTCTGCACCCGGATTATGGAGGCGGAGTTCAGCCGGAAGGATGCTGCAGAGCTGATCCGCAATTTCAACAGGATCAAGCATCCCGGCTATGAGTGGGTGGATTAATGCTAGAGAAGCTCAAATCAGTAGTACAGCCTCAGGTAGATATGTAGCCCCAGGATAAAGGACACCATCCATATTCCTGCCGTTGCCGTCATTGCCCTCCGGGAAGCAATTCGGGCCTTCAATTTTCCCATAAAGACCAGGTTGATGTAGATCCAGAGCAATATCACCGCCAGGCCCAGGCTGTGGTGGAGCAATACCTCAGCTTGAAAAAGACCATTGGGCCGGCCCGGCTCAAGGATCCCCACCATGGCCGGAGACATCATTGCCATAACGGAGACAATCTGAGCAATCACCGCCAGACGGAGGACGAGGCAATGTCTCTGGAAGCTTCTCCTTTTGGCCAGGAAGACGGCAAAGCCAAGGGCTGCAACGAGGACCAGTTGCAGCGCAAGATTCATTGCCACTGTGCTCTGATACGCCAGGCTCATCCGCTACCCTAACCTTTGATCTTCTTCATCAGCCAGCCCATGTTCTGCCCAAGGGTCTTCATGGTCTGGATAGCCTCTTCATCCCGTTCCACATCTCTTTCTGCCAGGCCCATCCCGATATTCCAGTAGCTTGAGCCGGCGATGATCATCTGGCTGATGAGGAAGAAGTGGTTGATGGAGTCGAAGACGTGAATGGCACCGGCCCGGCGCACTGCCACCACTGCCGCTCCCACCTTGCGCTTGAAGAGATCCCCGTTGGCCTTGGCCACAAACCCAGACCGGTCGATGAGAGCCTTCAGCTCGGGCGTGAGGTCGGCAAAGTAGGTGGGCGAGCCCAGAATGATCCCGTCCGCGTCAGTCATCTTCTGGATGCATTGGTTTATGATATCCTTATCCCGTGCGCATCTGCCGTTCTGCTTCTCAAAGCATTTGTTGCAGGCGATGCAGCCGGAGATGGGACCTTTCAGGTGCACCAGCTCCGTTTCTATGCCCTGATCATGGAGCTCTTTGAGGACGACGCCCAGTAGGGTTGCAGTGTTGCCATCCCTGCGAGGGCTGCCGTTGAATGCCACTACCTTCATTTTTCCTCCTTTTCAGATCTCAATCAGATTGTAGCCTTTATTTCCAAGGCCGATCTTTTCCCCGTAATCGATCTGGATGTTTCCTAGAGTGCTCTCCCAGACGCCCAGGAACTTGTCCTTTCCTGGATCATGATTTTTCTCCAGGAGCGAGTTTGTGAGGCCCATCTGCCGGTTGACCAGATCGTAGCTGGCCTGATCTATGGCCACCGGATCGCGAGAGGCCAGGATGCCGATGTCCGCCACAATGGGAGCATCGCTCCAGGGCACACAGTCGCAGTCCGGGGTGATATTGAGAAGGAAGTTGAAGAAGCCCACATGTTTCTCCTTTCCCAGGATTGCTCCTCTGGCATACTCGGTCATCCTCTCCATAAATGGCGGGACCTCCACAAACCAGTCAAAATCAAGAGCATGAGTCGGACAGACCCTCAGGCATTTGCCGCAGCCGGTGCACCGGTCGTAGCTGATCGCCGAGATCTTCTTCTCGACTGTGATCGCCCCCTGCGGGCAGCCATCCATGCAGGATCGGCATCCGATGCACAGATCGGTGTTGAATATGGGCCTGGTGCTGTGCTGCTCAGCTTTGCCGAGGGGTGGAGCGCATCCCATGCCCAGGTTCTTGATTGCGCCGCCAAAGCCTGCCGGAAGATGGGCCTTGAAATGAGATACTACTATCATGCTGTCGGCGCAGGCGATTTCTCCCGCGATCTTGGCATGCCTGAAATGCTTTCCGTCGATTGCCACCTCACGGAAATTGTCTCCTCGCAGGCCGTCGGCAATGATGACCGGAGCCCCGGCCACCGACGGGGTGAACCCGTGCTCAGCAGCCGTTTGCAAATGATCGACGCTATTGGACCGACCGCCGCCGTAGAGGGTGTTCGTATCGGTAAGAAACGGCCTGCCACCCCGGGACCGAACCCGCTCTGCGATGGGCCGGACCAGGACAGGATTCACATAAGAGTCGTTGCCTTTCTCCCCGAAATGAATCTTTATGGCTGTGAGGTCTCCCCTTTGCACAACCTCATCAAAGCCAGCCGCATCAAAGAGGCTTATGATCCTGTTTTGCTTGTTGTCTTTTATGCATCTAGCCCTGATCCCGGCAAAATAGACCTTGCTATTCATCCTTGCCATTCTCCGGACAATTGGTTGTCTCTACAGGGATAAAAAAGGATGTGATTGGCCTTGGCTACACAACGATGCTCTCGGGCAGCGTGAAGTAAACTGAGCATCCCTCGCTTTCATTCGAGTTTATCCACATTCTGCCGCCATGAACCTCTATGATTCTGCGAGAGAGGGCAAGCCCTGCAAGGGAATTTTCTGCCGCACTATTGCGGTAGAATAGACTGAATATATCCTTCTGGGATTTTTGGTCTATGCCTGTGCCGTTATCCCTGACGAAGAAGACTATCTCGCCATCTTTTTCCTGGTAACCGATCTCGATCTTGAGCGGCCTTGAGCTGCAGTTATGCCTGATGCAGTTTTCAATCAGGCTCACCAGGACATCCACAATCCTGGCCCGGTCCACGTTCACCATGGGAAGGTCGCTGGCAATGGCAATGCTGGCCTTAAAGGCGTTGATCTTATCGGCAGTGAGACTCAAGGCCTCCTCGACGATCTCGCCATAGGATACCTTCTCTCTCCTACCGGATAGCTTGCCGACGCTCGATACATCCAGGGCTCTGATCAGAAGAGCTTCCATTCTCTCAACTGCATCGCCGATCAGACCCAGATCGATCTCAATTCTCTGCCTACCGCCGGAAGCGACATCTTTCTTGAGGTAGCCCAAAAATCCCTTGATTGTAACCAGTGGCAGAATGAGATCATTGGAGATGGCACAGAGCAGCTGTTCGATCTCGTCATACCTCTCTTTCAACTCCAGGGTCCTTTCGTTAACCCTCTTCTCCAGAGTGTTCTGGGCAGAAAGAAGGGCTTCCTCCGATTTTTTGCGCTCGATGGCATAGCTGATGGAACGGCGAAGCAGTCGGTCATCGACCTCTCCTTTCACCAGATAGTCTCCCGCCCCTTCCCGTACCGCTCTCACCCCTAATTCCCTGTCACTCAGGCCGGTCAGGATCAGGATGGGCACTTGCGGCTTATTTTTATAAATACTAAAAAATGTATCCAGCCCGAAGCTGTCGGGCAGATTCAGGTCCAGGAGCACGGCATCCACATCATTTGTTCTCAGGAATTCCTGCCCGGATGAGAGGCTGTTTCTCACTGTCAAATTGAACGCTATGGGAGATGCTTCATTCTCTTCGTGGCGTGTAGCATCTTTTAAATACACTTTTATGAGCTTTGCATCGATTTCATTATCTTCAATTAGAAGAACTTTAGTGACATTCCTGTTCACGTACCTCATCTCTCCGGAGCAGCCTGGAAATATCAAAACCAGAATTGCAACCCATTGTCCGTCTCTGACAATGGCAAGTTCGACGCGATTTTTCTCATCATAATCACCATATCGGTCTGACCTGCATCAGTCGGATTTCATGGCGCGAGAAGGGCTCCTGGCCTTCTGGCGAATGGATCGCTTTTTCCGGAAGGTCTCTTCGGCGCGCTCACGCAGATGATTTCCAAAGCCTTTCGAAGGTTTCGTGTCTGTAGATAGATAGTCTTTGCCATTCAATTGCGGGCCTTCTTTCCAGTAATAATATCTATATTAAAACTGCCAGAAGATAATCATTTCGATTAGACAATAGTTATTGACAGCCACTTGGCAATCATTTTCGCCAGTTCTCTTTTCAGGACTGGTTTAGCAATGAAATCGTTCATGCCTGCCTCAATGCACTTATCTCTATCACCCTGCATAGCAGAGGCGGTCATGGCAATGATGGGAATAAGCGGGTTTTTCACCTTCGATCCTAGCTGACGGATGGCACGAGTGGCTTTGAAACCGTCCATCTCTGGCATTTGGCAATCCATCAGAACCAGGTCGTAGGCAATAGTTTGGAGCGCATTGATCGCTTCAAGACCATTAGCCACAATATCCGATTTTAGACCCATCTTTCTTAGCATGACCTGGGTCACTCTCTGATTTACGGGATTATCCTCCACAATCAGGATGTGTATCTCATGCGTGTCGTTTTTTAAAATACAGGGCTTGATGGCAGGGTTTTCTATCTCACCTTCACCCCCAATTTTGGTGAATCCTTTATCATCCAGTTCAAACTCGGTCGGTTGCTTTTCAAACACCGCTGTGAACCAGAAGATAGAACCTTTGCAGTCCTCGCTTTCCATGCCGATTTTTCCTCCCATCAACTCGGCGAGCTGCCGGGATATGGCTAGCCCGAGACCAGTTCCGCCGTATTTGCGTGTTGTCGAGCCGTCCACCTGAGTGAAAGGTGAGAAGAGAGCACTCTGCAAATTTGCCGGGATGCCGATGCCCGTGTCGCTGACCGAGAAGCGAATTGTGGCAGTTTGTTCGTCTTCGCTCACCAGGCTTGCATGGACAACTATCTTTCCATTATCTGTAAATTTTACTGCATTGTTACCCAGGTTGATAAGAATCTGACGCAGTCTTCCCGGATCGCCTCTCAGCCGAGACGGAACGTTTTTCTCCACTCTACAAACCATTTCCAGCCCCTTCTCATTTGCATTCTGGGTCAATATGTCTACAGTATCTTTCAGCATGGTGCGCAGATCAAAGTTCAGCTTTTCCAGATCGAGTTTGCGGACTTCAATCTTGGAGAAGTCCAATATGTCGTTTATGAGTGATAGAAGCATCTCGCCGCTGATATGGGCAATTTCCGCATATTCATGCTGCTCCTCATTTAGATCCAGGTCCAGCAGAATTCCGGTCATGCTTATGACGCCGTTCAAGGGAGTACGAATCTCATGGCTCATATTGGCCAAGAATTCGCTTTTTGCAGCGCTGGCTTTTTCGGCCTTTCTGGCCGATTCTTTGGACTGTTCAATGGCAATCTCCAGATTCCTATTGGCCTGTCGCAGCTCCTCTACAGCGTGCTTACGCTCGGTGATATCCACATTGACCTCGGCCGCAAGCCACTCACCGGCATCATTTTGGAATGGAATAGTTGTAACCTGAATAGGACGGGAATTTTCCTTAGGCAGCACTTCTTCAGTGACAATTGTGGACCTGGTCCGGAGCGCTTTTGCCACACCACATTCTGGGCAAGGAGTATTGCGATCCATGAAATACTGGTAGCACTTGTAGCCAGCATTATCGCCGTAGACCCTTTTCCACCCAGGGTCGATGTAGTGGATATTAAAATTTGCATCGATTATATCCAGCCCGGTTTTGGTCGCACCGAGGATAAATTCCATCTGCGTTTTGACGGCTTGTACCTCTTTTTCTGCCAACTTGTGCTCGTTGATATCACTAACTGCGACGCGACATATCTGTTCACCGTCCGCATCCCGCCCGGATGTCGCCTCCAGCCGCGCCCAGAATATTGATGCATCCTTTTTCTCCAATCGCAGCTCGCACACCTGTGGCGCGCCGGTCTTAAAAAGACGTCTGCTGTGACTAAAGTAGATGTCCTGATCATTCTTGTGGATGAACCTGGAAAGAGGCTGCTTGACCAGGTCGCTTCGGGACACACCAAGCAAGGTGGCTGCGGTTAGGTTGGCCTCTTTGATCAGACCTTTTTCACTTATGGTGCAATAGCCCACCGGAGCCAGGTCGTACAGGTCGAAATAGCGCTCTCGCACACTGTCCAGTTCTTCCTGCGACCGGCGCAGCTCCTCGTTTTGCATCTGTAGCTCGATCTGATGCACGCGGAGTTCATGAAGCATCTGCCTTGCTTCATCAGGCGTCAGGCTATCGATGTCTCTTTGCGACGATGTTTCCTTTTCCCTGACGATCTCTTCGGCGTGCTTGCGCAGAAAATCACTCGAACGGGTTGGATGGCAGGCGTCTTCTGATCGCTTATTCAGGTCGGTCATTATGATTTGACTCCATTTCCTCAAAAACAACTGCAAACCGGCCGTTTCCTATCTGATAGGCATTGATGCTGTAGCAGCGCCGAACATTTTCAAAAAATCTTTTAAATGATGCCGGTTCTCCGGTGAGTGCAACCTTTCCATAAATCTGTATGATATCGGTTTTTTCCGTGCCTGGATAAATCTGCGTTATCCGTTTGCCCAGGACATTCGCCACAAGCAAGCCTGTGTGCTTTTCGAAGGCAGGATTGGCTTGGAGAATTATGTAGTCAACGGGCTTGCCTTGAGCATCTAGGACGATCTCGTTGATAGTCACGGCATTCAGGGCGTTTTCAAACAGGCATTTGAACAGTTTCTCTGTTTCCCGCAGCGCCTCTTCGGTCTTCTTCACCTCGGTAATGTTGACAAAGGCGATCACCACACCTTCGATCACGTTTTCCAGAGTGCGATAAGGCAGAATACGCATCGAGTACCACCCGCCATCCTGAGTCTGCACGTCGATCTCTTTTGGAACCAGAGTGTCCAGAACAGTTTTTGCATTTTGTACCAGTTGGCTATCTTTCGTCAGATTGGTAACTATGTGGCCCAGGGGCCGTCCCACGTCGCTATTGATCAGGTTCAAGGTACGGGTGACAGCAGGGGTGAAGCGCATGATGCGCAGTTGATGGTCCACAAAGATTGTGCCTATTTCGGTGCCGGCCAGCAGGTTGTTCATATCGTTATTCACCTGCGACAGATCTGCCACCTTTGTTTGCAGTTCGGCGTTGAGCGTGGCCAATTCCTCATTTACCGACTGCATCTCCTCATTGGTGGATTTGAGTTCTTCATTAGTGGTCTCAAGCTCCTCGTTTGTGGTCTGAAGATATTCTTCCTTGGCACGCAATTCCTGCTTGAGTTTCGCTATCTGTGGGTCTGAGTCTGTAATTGAGCCGCGACCTTCTTCGCCTGTCGGCAGTTGGGTCGGAAGCGCCTGTTCTGCCTTGATGCCCATTTCTTCTTCCAGGATAACCAGGTACAGAGGCCCATCATTTACTGCAAAAGAGCCTGACGCCACCGGGCGAATGGTGAGTCTGACCGTAGAAAAGCCACCATTGGTCTTGACTCGCAGGCCAGGGTGGTACACGATCTCTTTTGTCCCATTGGCTTTGTGCAGGGCTATGGCCAGATCTTTTTGTAGCCCTTCGCGAGCCATTCTGAGGATGTTGCTGATTCCGGCCACTCCCGGGGCAGGCTCCAGGAAGAGGCCGGTGCGGCCATGCAGGTAGAGGATATCGCCCTGGCTTCTAACAAGTGCGGCCGCCGGGGCAATTTGATCTAGCAGCGTCTTTTCGGTTAAATCTCGCAGGGATAGCTTTCCTTCATCCGCCTTCTTTGTGGCAGAATGAGGTATTTCCGTATCTATTGCCGTCAGGAGCGGCACAAACTGTCCCAGGATCGCGCCCTTTGTGCCTTGGATGTCTTCAGTTCGCTGATACAGCTTCAACTTGCGGTCCCGCGCTATAAAAAGATCGCCAAACTCCCCTACTGTCTCCGAGGTTCCCAGGAAGAGAAAGCCGCCTGGGTTCAATGAGTAATGGAAGAGCGGAATAAGTTTTTTTTGTAGGTCCCCACCCATATAGATCAGGAGGTTCCTGCAACTGATCAGGTCGAGCTTGGAGAAGGGCGGGTCTCTGATCACGTCCTGCTCGGAAAAGATCAGCATGTCGCGTATGCCTTTGCGGATGCGGTAGGCCCCAATATCAGGTTCAAACGCAAAAAAACGCTCTAATCTCTCTGGTGAGATGTCAGCGGCAATGCTGGCCGGATAGAGTCCAATGCGAGCTGTGGCGATGGCCTGGCGGTCGATGTCTGTGGCAAAGATTTGCACATTGAAACTCATTTTCATGGCCTCAGCTCTTTCGGCAAGCAGGATGGCCAGGGAATAACCTTCCTCACCTGTGGAGCAGCCCGCCGACCAGACGCGGATCAAGGAGCCGGCCGGTTTTCCGGCAAAGAGCCTGGGGATAATCAATTCATCGAGCGCCTTGAAAGCCTCCGGATCACGGAAGAAACTGGTAACTCCTATCAAAAGGTCGCGAAAGAGGGCTTCCACTTCTGCCGGGATCTGTTGCAGATATTTGACGTATCCTTCCATTGTCTTGATCTGTTGAACGGCCATGCGTCGTTCGATGCGGCGTTTGATAGTGCTCAGCTTGTACTGAGAGAAGTCGTGGCCAGTCTGGGCGCGCAGCAGGATAAAGATCTTCTTAAATGCGTTCTCTGCGTTGGGTTTCGGGGAGGATGGAAATTTCCGAATCTTGCCAAAGATATGGGCCACATAGGCCATGAGCTGAGCGGGCATATCGGACGGATGCAACACATAGTCCACCAGGCCTGTGGCGATGGCGCTGCGCGGCATGCCGTCGTACTCGATGGATTCAGGTTTTTGGGCCATGATCATGCCCCCTTCACCTTTAATTGCTCGGACACCCTGGGTTCCATCGCTGCCTGTGCCTGAAAGCACAATGCCAATGGCCCGTTCGTGCTGGTCCAGAGCCAGGGACCGGAAGAAGAAGTCAATGGGCATGCGTTGGCCGCGCGGAGCAGTCGGTTCCATCAGTTGCAGGGTGCCATTGAAGAAGGCCATGTCGCGGTTTGGCGGGATGATGTAGGCGCAGTTTGGCTGAACCACCATACCGTCCTCGACCTCGAAGACCTGCATGCGAGTGTAGCGCCGGATCAGGTCGGCGAGGATGCTCTCATGATCCGGAGCCAGATGCTGCACCAGGACAAAGGCCATGCCGGGATTTATATCTGCATGCATGCCGGAAAAGAAGGCTTCAAAGGCAGCCAGCCCACCGGCGGAGGCACCGATGCCGACGATGGGAAAGCCATTCTCTGGTTGCGCCTCCTGAATCGGGCAAGAGTCCGCCCTTGGAGACACCGATACTCCCAGCGGCGCCTTCCTTGAAGCAATGGTAAGCCTCTCTTTATGCGATTGGAGGTTGGCTAATTTAGCTGTTTTCTGCTTTTCGGTCAATTTTTTTTTAGTCATTGTCGTCCAACTGCCGCGATTTCCGCATTGGCTTGAATGATGCAATTATTAACAATCAAGAGTTTTTATCGGATACATATCGTATTCGAAGATCTAAGGTATATAGTTTGTGTATTAATTCTGATCACATTGAAATCATCTTACTTTCGTTAGCCGTTCTTCTGCTCATTGCTATATGCAACACATAAATACAGAACAAAAGAAATATAAAGTGATAAATCAAACTGGCCTATATTCGAGGTATAATCATGAGGATATCCGCAGTTTTAGCAATGATATTCTTCCTGGCGGTAGCATCCGCAGCATCTGCCGCCACAGAGAAGATATCCGCAGGACCATTCGAGGTATCATTTGATCTAAATACCACAGAAAATCATACCGTGGAAGCCCTCGGGCCCGCCGAGAACAATGCGAGCACAGGCTACACGGTGATGATCGACTTTGCCGGCAAGAGCACTGTGGGAATCTACATATCGAAGGCCGATGAGGCGGAGGACGCCACACTCAATTCCCTGAAAGAAGTGCTGGCGAGCAAACTCACAGATGACCCCGAAGCATCCGTGAAGATAGGCACCATCGACGGAAAGGATGGGGTAATCGGCTTTGGACTGCCCATTTACGATGAGAACTTGAAACAGATCGAGAACGAGAGCAGCTTCGAGTATGTCTACTGGCTGGATAGCGAGAAATGCGAATGCGGCCCGGTCTACGTCGGCAAGACTCAGGTTCGAGTGGTCGGCCCCTGGAGCTCGGAATGGGATGATGCCATTGCCAGGAGCCTTCTGGACAGCCTGAAGATCACCGAGACTGCTTAAAGCTAAGAGCAAGCGGGCTTTTGGTTTCTTGCGTGTTTCGGATATGCGGCCCGCGGGGATGGGCCGCTATTTTTTAGGATCAGTTCAACCCTGGACATGGCCAGATTGTGTCCAGAAGCAGGCCTATCGTACCCGAGCTTATAGAGAACATTGGCAGTCCATCCAGATGTTGGGGGGGGACAACAAAGGCTCGCTTTGGTGACGGAGGTCAGAAACCGCAATAGGGTGCTGCAGGAGCGCGCATTGAGCGATGCAAGCCTAGCGTTTTTCGACGCGACCGTACAAGTCGCCGCACAAGTCATCGCATAAGTCGCTACCTTCTGCCAGAGACCGAGAGCAGCACGGGAGATCATAGAGCACCTCAATCAGGACTACCCACGAACTGACGAGGAGCTTGTTCGGCTGCTACAAAACATGAGCCTGGCGACTGAAGACGGTATGCTCAACCTGGCGGGTGTGCTCCTCTTCGCAGAACGCCCGGAATGGATCAAGCCACTATTCATCGTTAAAGCCATTCGCTACCCAGACAATGCCGTTCATTCAACAGAGTATCTGGATTCCGAAGAATTTTCCGGGACGCTTGGCAAGATCTTTGCAGATTCCCTCGCGTTCATCATGCGCAACCTTCGCAAAGTGCAGTCCGGGCATGGGGTGAACGCCCCCGGCGTTCCCGAGATACCGCAGTCAGTTTTTGAAGAGCTGCTGGTAAACGCGCTGATTCACCGGGACTATCTGGTTAACGCCACAATCCGTCTATTCATTTTCGACGATAGAATTGAGATCATCAGCCCCGGCCATCTGCCCAACAACCTGACCGTGGAAAAAATCCGTTCCGGCATTTCGAATATTAGAAACCCCATCCTTGTGTCCTATGCGGCCAAAGGGTTGCTGCCTTACAGGGGATTAGGATCAGGAATCAAACGCGCCCTGGAGGACTGGCCGGACATCAGTTTCATCGATGACCGGGAAAGATCTATGTTCATCGCAACGATCCACCGCAAAGAGCTTGATGAGACTGGGTTGGCTGAAAAGACATCCCAGAAAAGTACCCAGAAAAGTACCCAGAAAAGTGCCCAGAAAAGTACCCAGAAAAGTACCCAGAAAAGTACCCAGAAAAGTACTCAGAAAAGTACCCAGAAAATCCTCGAACTTATGCAAGGTGATCCGACAATCACCATCGCAGACCTTGCGCTCCGCATAGGCATTACAGAGTGGGCAATCAAGAAGCAAATAAGAAAAATGAAGGCGCAGGGCCGCATCCAGAGAATCGGTCCGGATAAAGGCGGACGCTGGCAGGTAGCAGAGTGAATTTGATCATGAAAGAACGGAAGCATTTCGCCCTTACCTGAGCCATGATATCGCGAAATGCTCCCCACTTCTCTGTCCCGGTTCAGGCCTTCTCAACCTCTTGCTTTACAAGCCTGTGAACCTCTCCTGCATCGGCCTTGCCGCGCGTCTTCTTCATCACTGTTCCCACGATGAAGTTCAGAGCCCTATCGCTACCCGCCCGGTAGTCGGCCACGGCGGCGGCGTTCTCCTTTACGGCTTCAAGCACCGCTTTTTGCACGGCATCATCCTCAGCCTTGCCCAGGCCGAGAGACTTGACGATCTCCTTGGGATCTTTCCCCTTCTTATCCAGCAGAGCGCGGATGATCTGCACTGCTCCGTCCTCAGTGATCTCGCCCTTGACAAGCATTTGCAAAATATCTACCATGTGCTCCACTTGGAAGCTCTCAATGGAGAGGTCTCGATAGTTCAGCTCACCTTTGAGCACATCGGCTATCCAGACGGTAGACTTTTCCGGCAAATTGGAGGCTTTTACAACTGCCTCATAGAAATTAGCCAGCTTTATTTCGGAAGTAAGTGATTTGGCATGATCGTCCTTCATAAGGTACTTCACCACAAACCTCTCCCTCTTCGCGTCCGGCAGCTCTGGCAGAGTCGCCCGGATCTCCGGCACCCAGGAGGCAATGCGCAGAACCGCCAGATCGGCCTCTGGGAAGTAGCGGTAATCGTGCGCCCCCACCTTGCTTCTGATGGAGACGGTGACATTTCTGATCTCGTCGAAATGGCGCGTCTCCTGGACAACCTTGATGCTCCTTCTTTTCAGGTTCTTCTGCCTGGTGATCTCGTAGGAGAGGGCCTTTTCCACGCCCTTGAATCCGGAGATGTTCTTGACCTCAGTTCTGTCGCCGCCCTTCAGGGAGATGTTGGCATCAACCCGCATGGACCCCTCCAGAGACCCATCGAAGACATCCAGATACTCGAGGATGCTCTTGAGCTTATCCAGGAACGCCCGCGCCTCCTTGGGCGATGTCAGGTCCGGCTCGGTAACAACCTCCAGCAATGGCATTCCGCAGCGGTTGTAGTCCACCATGGTGTACTTGGCCTTGTCAATGGTTCCAGCGTGCACGAGGCGACCCGGGTCCTCTTCCATGTGCGCCCGGTTGATGCGAATGTTCCGCTCGATGCCGTCATCGCCTAAAATCCTGATGTGGCCGTTCGTGGCCAGGGGAAAGTCGTACTGGCTGATCTGAAATCCCTTGGGCAGATCCGGATAGTAGTAGTTTTTCCGGTAGAAGAACGTCTCCTCCTCGATCTTGCAGCTCAGAGCCAGTCCCACCTTGATGCCGTACTCCACTGCCTTGCGGTTGATCACAGGCAGAGAGCCGGGCAGACCCAGGCAGACCGGACAGGTGTGGCTGTTGGGCGGAGAGTCGTGGTAAGCGGTAGAGCAGCCGCAGAACATCTTGGATTGCAGGCGGTTGAGCTGCACATGTATCTCCAGGCCGATGATGACATCTTCCATCTAGATCACCTCCGGGACGGCTTCATGGAAGGGCGTCGCCGCCTCAAATGCTGCCGCAGTGCGAAGCACCGTCGCCTCGCCGAAGTGTGGACCCATGAGCTGCAGGCCGATGGGCAGCCGTCCGGAGAAACCGCAGGGAACGGATACCGCCGGGACGCCGGCCAGGTTGATGGGCACGGTGAAGACATCCGCCATGTAGAGCGAGAGCGGATCGTTGATGCGCTCGCCGATTCTGAACGCAGGAATGGGCATGGTGGGACTGGCCAGAATATCGACCTGCTTGAAGGCGCGCAGGAAGTCCTCTTTGATCAGAGTCCTCACCTGGAGGGCTTTGAGGTAGTAGCGTCCGTAATACCCGGCTGATAGGGCATAGGTTCCCAGAATTATGCGCCTCTTGACCTCCGGGCCGAAGCCCTTGGCGCGAATGGCTGAGAAGGTGGTATGCCAGTCTTTGTCCTCGCCCTCCCGTAGGCCGTAGCGAAGCCCGTCAAACCTTGCCAGATTGGAGGAAGCCTCGCTCATGGCTATGACATAATATGCCGCAAGGGCATAACGTGTATGGGGCAGGCTGACCTCCTGCCAGCTTGCGCCCAGAGACTCCAGCTTGTGAATTGCTTCCCATACCGCCTTCTCCACATCTTTATTCACGCCCTCGCCGAAATACTCCTTGGGAATGCCGATCTTCAGTCCGGCCACGCCGTTTTGCAGGCCGGACAGATAGCTGCAATCCTGTCCCCGGGCGGAGGTGGAATCCCTTTCGTCGTGCCCGGCTATGACCTGCATGAGAAGGGCGGTGTCTTCCACCGTATGAGTGAGCGGGCCGATCTGCTCCAGGGAGTTGGCATAGGCCACCAGGCCGTAGCGTGAGACCAGACCGTAGGTGGGCTTCAGCCCCACAATGCCGCAGAAAGAAGCCGGACAGCGCACCGATCCGCCGGTATCTGAGCCCAGGGCGCAGGGGGCCTCGCCGCCGGCCACCACCGCAGCGCTGCCTCCGCTGGAGCCGCCCGGAACACAGCTCCTGTCCCAGGGATTCTTGGTCGGGCCGAAGCAACTTGTCTCGGTGGACGAGCCCATGGCAAACTCGTCCATGTTGGTCTTGCCCATGATGATCGCGCCCTCTGCCTTGAGCTGTTCAATCACATGAGCATCATAAGGCGGAATGTAGCCGCGTAAAATCTTGGAGCTGCAATTGGTCTCAATTCCATTGGTTGATATGCACTCTTTTATGGCGATGGGCACTCCCGCCAGAATGCCCTTGCCGTGATTTTTATCAAACTGCTTTGCCTGCTCTAGAGCGCTCTCTTTAGCCAGAGTCGTGAACCCATAAAGCTCGCTCTTCTCGATCTTCTCATAAAGCCGGCTGAGATATTCCTCGCATGATTCGACCTGGAGCCGGGACTTTAATTCTAAAAGCATAATTACACAATCCTCGGGCTTCTGAAGTAGCCGTTTTCCTTGCGCGGCGCATTCTCAAGCGCCTGCTCCTGGGAGAGGGATTCATAGGCAGCATCCTCTCGAAAGATATTAGCCAGATCTACCACCCGGTAGGTGGGCTTTACCCCTTCTGTATCCACCTCGTCCAGCTGGTGGAAGTACTCCAGAATGGTATTGAAATTCGCCACCAATCCATCTTTCTCATCATCCTCGATCTTGATGCTGGCAAGCCAGCTGATGTGTTCTACATCTTCCCTGGTGATCATGTCATCCCACGCATTTGTCAAACTGCATGCTCGTATCCTTTATTCAAATGTACAAGGCGCTAAGGATCACCTTATAAGATATAAAGGCTCTTTTCGGGCTCTGGGCGACAGGACCGAGCGCCGGGTTTTTTTAGCGGTTGGTCGTCCCTGATATCGTGGTTTCCCATGCGTGCCAGCCGATCCGCTGAATTGATATGCCTCCATGCAAAGCCAAAAGCCTTAATAATTCTCGCGAAAGAACACGCGAAAGGATTCGGGAAATAAGCGATGGGAATGGATGAAGGAAATGATGTCGCAGTGTCACTAGAATTATGTCACTAGCTTTATTATTGTCTCGGTGGGGTGCTTTCTAGAAGATGGAGAAAGGACGATTGATTCTTGGGTGCATATGTTAGGGGAATCATGAGAAGAGATGTCATTGTGATTGGTTCCGGAATCAGCGGCCTATTGTCTGCTCTAGCGCTCTCTAGAGAGGGCAAGAAGGTGATGATTCTAGAGAAAGAGAGTTACATCGGCGGAGTCTGCCGCTCCTATGATGTGAAAGGCTACCGGGTGGATACCGGCCCGCACATCATAACCAGACTGGAGAACGGCCCGCTCAAGGAATTGATGGACAGGTATTTTAAAGTAGTTCCACAATTTGTGCCATCAGGAAAATATTATGTAAGGATCGGCAGCGAATTAAAGCCGTTCCCTTGGAGCATAAATTCCTGGCTGACCTTCGGATTGCTTCCCATGACAGACAGATTGCTCCTGATGAGGGCGCTGTTCAATATCATGTATCTGAAAAATGCCGGCAAGGATTTTTCCAATATCACACTATCTCAAATTCTTCCGAAGAAAGTCTCTCCGACGACGCGACGGTTCTTGGATTGGCTCTGCTACTTCATGGTTGGAACATCCATAGAAAATGCGCCTATATCCCGATTCGTGGACAATAAGACCAATAATCCCAAATCCGTTCCCTATATCGGAAAATTGTACGACCTGTTTGTAAAAGAGGGTGCGACGGACCAGGGATACCCCAAAGGCGGACTGCAATCAATTGTAAGCTCCATAGTCGAGTCTTTTCCCAAAGACCGGGTGGAGATCAGGACCAATGCCGCCGTGAAGAAGATAGAATGCGGCGAGAAGGTAGAGGGTGTGATAACCTCCGAAGACTGCTTAGAATGCGATATGGTCGTCTATTCCGGATTATCATCGGACCTGCCATTTTTGATTGATGGCCTGCCTGCTGAATATATCAAGAACATGGGGTCCATCAAACGAGTCAACTCCCTCACCATATGGCTCGGTTTGACACGGAAATTCTTCAACAATTACGGCTCGGAGATGTGGGTCGATTCAGATCCATATGCCTGGGTGATCCCCACTTCAAACTACGATCCTTCGCTTGCGCCGAAAGGAACTCAGCTGGTGGGTTTCGCCTTTACCCTGCCGGATAAATATGATGCATCGACCATAAAGAAGAAGGCATTTCAGACGATAGTTGACAACGTGCCGGATATCGAAAGGCATATAGATATGATACACCACCAGGAATTGATCCCTGAAAAAGCATCATGGGGGATAAACTGCGGCTTTGGAGACATAAGAACTCCAATAAAGAATCTATACTGTGTGGGGACGGATACTACGAAGAGAAGCGCCGGTGTCAATCGATCGGCGTATTCGGTTATGGAGTTTCTGAAGATCATCAGATCGGATGGAAACCTGTAGTGGATTTGCAGCTGGCTGGTTTACGCAATCTTTCAGGGGAAAATGCTATAATGAAGCATAATTTCGACCGGAATCACATCTTGCATTGGCATATTGAACTATTCCAGCCATGCAGATATGATTTTCATGTTGTTTGACCAAATTGCTAAAATGAGGCGACAATTCAGCAATTGGAACCATCTTTGGTCTTTTCCAGGAAAAACGAACGATCATCGAATAATTGCCTTCAAGGCGTCTGGATGAGATAACCGGTTCGTTCGGCTCAGATATTATATATCGTTCCATGCAGGAGAAAGCCGGCCATTACGGCAAAGGACCTGATAGTCGGGAGAGCTGAACATGAAAGCAATCTGCGAGTACCTAAAACATAAGCCAAGTTTGCGAGGTCAGATCCTTGATCGAGGAGAACTGAAGCGCGTAGCGCAGGCATGTGGGTTGAGCCCTCAGCAGGCCAGATCGCAGCTACGGGAGCTGGGATTCATCTTGACCCGGAACGATCATGGTCTGACTATTTGGAAGAAATTGGAGAACGTTGCCGGAGATACAATGGAAAGCATTTGATTTGATGACAAGTTGATGTGATGACAATTACAATAATGGATGCCAACGGCAGGGTGCTGCTGCCACTGGATATCAGACGGAAGCTCGCTCTTAATGAAGGAGAAAAGCTTGCCATAGACCAGCTTGGAGACGGCACTATAATAATCAAGAAGCCTGCAATCAGATTAGGAATATAAAGGTGACAGTTATTTCAAAGGTAATCGAGCTGGAAGATATCCAAAAGGTCTTTCGCATCGGCGATAGCGAGTTTCCCGTTCTCAAGGGCATCGACCTTCAGATAGAAGAGGGCGAGTTCATTGCCCTCATGGGGCCATCAGGAAGCGGCAAATCCACTCTCATGAACATCGTGGGGTGCCTAGACCGGCCTACCAGCGGACGCTTTCTGCTCCTTGACCAGGACATCAGCCAGACCTCGGACGACGAGTTGGCCCGCATCAGAAGAGTGGAACTGGGGTTCATCTTCCAGACCTTCAACCTCATAGGGCGAATCAGCGTTCTGAAGAACGTGGAGGTTCCCATGATGCTCAGTGGCCTTCCCAGGGAGCCGCGCAAAGACCGGGCACTCAAGCTCCTGGAGTCTGTAGGGATAGCCCATCGCATCAATTTCAGTCCGCAGAACATCTCCGGAGGAGAGAGACAGAGGGTGGCCATTGCCCGGGCCCTG
>JGI20214J51650_10000654_pt1 | contig 21706 bp, 19 predicted proteins | sample WetSurMetagenome_FD_51650 | JGI IMG/M metagenome (IMG submission 51650) | reverse complement strand
AGCTTAAATCACAATGTTGGGTATATCTACTCCTGTAACGCTTAAATAACTATAATTATAAGTTTTATAATTAGCACTTTATCTCAATATTCAAAGATCTCGGAATTTTAATTATTCATACTGATGTCTTAAAAGATATAGCGTATAGATAGAGCTCCTCCATCGGCCCAGAAACCTGAATAACCAACAAAATTAAATGCTGGTTTCCAATCGAGACTTAAGTTTATTGGAACTTCTGTGAAGCTATATTCCAGTCCAAGTATCCCATCAAGACCGACAACTGTATATGTAGTTCCCTGTGTTCCCCAGTATCTATAAGTATAATCACCATTCCAGAATCCAACATGCCCACCGAATCCAATAAACCACTTTAATCTTTCTGTATCAAAAGCCTGGTTATGGGCTTCATACAGGCCTGTGATTTCAAATCCTCTCCATCTGCTGGCGAGAATAAATTCATAAGCTGATTTTGAGGTTGCAAAATGCTTAATAGTCAGACCGCTCTCAAATCCCCCTCTGAGCCCGATACCTGTTTTATAATCCTGACCATAACCTGCAAATGCCAAACTAAAAACAATTATAAAAGTTATTAAAATTCTTCTCATCTGAATATGTATTAATTATTGAAAGTCTTTAAGTCAAAAGTAGTTAACCGGTCATGAAGAACTATTACACAATTTATTACCAGATTTGCATAATTCACATATTCTGGAAATTTGTCAGGTAGTATTCTTATTCCGGACTTCCTTTACCAGCTCAACTGAGACATTAATTGCTTCCTTGATAAGAAAATTCTATTCTTTACAGTACCGATTTTCAGGTTCAGCATATCTGCAATTTCTGAATATTTATATCCATTTATATACATTGTAAAAGGTACCCTTAGTGCATCTTTCAATTGTTCTATATTCCTGTTGATTTCAAGTGCCGAATATTCGGAATCAGGATTATCAGGACTGAGAGGTTCCTTCTGAGTAAAAAAAGACGATTCATCAACCGTATCAGTATATGTTTTCTTACGTAAACTGCTACGATAATTGTCAACAAATGTGTTTTTCATAATTGTTAATGTCCAGGATTTGAATTTCTGTGTATCAACATATTTATCCTGATTCATAAGCGCTCTCAGATAAGTTTCCTGAACAAGGTCTTTCGCATCAGCTCTTTTAAGATTAAAATGATAAGCAAATTTCAGTAAACTGTGTTCAAGACCTAATAATTGTGAACAAAATTCTATCGATGTCATGTCTATGATTTATGTAGAGTAAGCAAAATTAATTTCATACGGTTTATCAGCTTTTAGAAGATTGCCAGTAGACAATTCCCCCAACCCCTATTACAGCAATTCCAATTAATGGAGACCATTTCAGGTGATGTGGCTTGTTTGCAGTAATCTTAAGACTTCCGATATCAACCACTTTCTCCCTGGTAAAGAAAGTAACGGCTGTAAAAATGGTTAATATAATTCCTATTGCGATAATAATCAGACCTGCCTTTTTCATTGTGAGTGTATTAAAGGATAAATATTTAAGTTATGTTTTAGCTAATAATTGACTTTATAGAGATTTGTTCTGCATGTAATGGAAGTAAATGCAAAAAATCTGAGGATCTTCTATATTGCGACAATTATGTAAAGCATTTCCTGTTCTGTTTTCCCAATCTTATACCCAAGCATTTCAATCATCTCTTTTTCCTTTCCATCCCGAAGGAATAGATCTTCTTCTGTAAAAATCGGATACTTCTTTTTAAGTTTTTCCTTCTTCCCGGTCCAGTAACCTACAACTTTAGTATTCATGATTTTTGGTTTTGGTGAAACTAATTTTCAATAGGATAAATTTACCGGATATCATGCTTACACTAGTTACACAATTATCTGTAAATGTTATAAGATTCACATATTTAACAATTGTTTTGAAAGATGGAAGAAGGTATAATCAGATAATCTGATTTGATTAGCTTTATTAGCTTATCTGGTTACGGAAAAGCCGGAATTATATCATAAATTCAGTCAGTGACGATTGATTTTACCCAATTAGAAGTAATAGTCAGGACTGGGAATCCTGCATACTAATCGATTATTTCATAAAGTCGCAGTCTGTTTCTGAGTAAAGTATTTTCATCCTGGAGAGCCTTAATCCTTTGTAAAAGATGATTTATTGTCTCAATACCCTCGAGGTTAATATCCAAATCGTAATAAAAGCGGACAATTTTCTCAAGTTGCTCCAATTGGGTTAAATCAATAAAGCTTATTTCTTCAATAGTAGTAATCTCTATCAATCCGATTTGCTTCAATGAACTGACAAATGAAATATCAATATTGTGGTTAGCACAGAATATGTCAACAGCAACTAATTTTTCAGCTTGCATTGTATATATTTTTAAATTACAATTCAGATAATTTGATAAACAATTTTCTTTGTTGTTCTGTTAAATTTGTCGGAATCTTAACTGTATAGGTTATGTATAAATCACCATAGTGACCCTCATTTTTATAAACAGGAAATCCTTTGTCTTTTAACTTTATTTTAGTTCCATTCTGGGTTTCAGGTTTTACCTTTAGTTTTACTTTGCCGTCAAGTGTATCAATTGTGATATCTCCCCCCAGGACTGAGGTATATAAATCCAAATCAATCGAAGCATATAAATTATCTCCTAATCGCTTAAATAAGGAGTGGTTGGCAATTGAAAATGTAATAAAGAGATCTCCGGCTGGTCCTCCATTAATTCCAGGGCCTCCGTGTCCTGCAATTTTAATTGTCTGTCCGTTTTCAATACCTGCAGGTATAGTAATTCTTATCTTCTTTCCATTTACAGTCAGCGTTTGCTTCTGGGTTTTATAAGCGTCAATGAGATCGAGATGCAATTCGGCATTGAAATCTTCACCCCTGTATTTTATCTGACGGTTTCTGCCGGCACCAGTTGCACCTCCGAACATAGCTTCAAAAAAATCGGAAAAATCTTCACCTGATTGAGCACCTGAAAATCCTGCTGAATTTGACCTGGTCTGCTGTCCCTGGGATTGTCTTTGTTTTTCAAATTGCTCAGAGTGTTCCCAATCCTTCCCATACTGGTCATACTTTTTACGTTTTACAGGATCACTTAGTACTTCATTTGCCTCATTGATCTGCTGAAAATTTCTTTTTGCATTTTTATCATTAGGATTCAAATCGGGATGATACTTTCTGGCCAATTTCCGGTAGGCGCTCTTTATATCTTTTGTCGTTGCCGATTTATCTATTCCTAATAGTTTATAGTAATCTACAAAATTCATCTTTTTATTGTATTATCTTAATCAGGTTATAATAGTGAGGATATAAGGAGCATCCTTTTTCCACTGCAGAATAAAATAACTCTACAGGCATATATTGTGATGGCTTACATTTTTCTAACATGCCTTCTAAAACCGGATTGTAAATATCCGGAGGACCATATACCAGATTATTCAAAATGTTTTAGAATTAAATTTTTAAGGATAGTCAGGTTAATTGGTTTTTCAATATATTCATTACATCCGGCCTCTATTGCTTTTTCTCTGTCACCTGGCAGCCCATAGGCTGTTTGTGCAATTATAATTACTTTTTTGTTGAATTTTCGAATTTGCCTTGTAGCTTCATAACCATCCATTTCCGGCATTTTAATATCCATAAGCACTAAATCGATATCGTAGTTACTTAAGCAGGCTTTAACAGCTTCAAGACCAGTACCCACTTTTAAAACATTTTTACTTAATCTGTTGGCAATAATGGTAATAAGCAATTCCGAAATTTTATCATCTTCCGCTATCAGTATTTTAAGATTTCTGCCACGATTTTCTCTGTTATTAGCAGAGGAAACCCTTTTGCTATAAAGTCCCCTTTCCGTTGCCGGAGTGTATGATATGGTAAAATAGAATGTTGTACCATTTTTTCCATTGAGCCCTATTACCGGCACCTTTTCAGGATAACTCTCCACCCAGATTTTACCACCTAACATTTCGACATAAGCTTTGGAGATAGACAATCCTAATCCAGCTCCTTCATAATTTCTTATTAATGACTCACTGCCTTGTCTGAATCTTTCAAAAATAATTTCTTTTTGGTCATGGCGAACACCTATACCAGTATCCCTGACAAAAAATTCAAGATAATCTCCTTTTATCACATACCCAAATTCGATGGAACCTGTTTCTGTAAACTTTATACCATTTTTAATGAGATTTGTGAGTATTTCTACGACTTTTTCCCTGTCTGTTATAATATTGGCTTCTTCAAAAGGTAAACCATTAAAAAACATAAACTTTAGTCTTTTTAGTTCAACTTCTACTTTGAAATCAGCATAAAGATTTTCAATCAGTTTATTTATATTCTCAGTTGAAACTGAAACTTCCATTTGTCCTGATTCTACTTTTGAGATACTTACAATGTCGTCAATGAGATTGAGCATACGCGCGCCGCTTTTCTCTATAATGTTTATATATTCCAGTTGCTCCTCTCCCGTTAACATTGGCGTTTTAAGTAATTCTGTAAAACCGAGGATACCGTTCATCGGTGTTCTGATCTCATGGCTCATGTTGGCCAGGAAAGCAGATTTAAGATGATCGCTTTTTTCGGCGATTTCCTTTGCTTTTATTAACTCCTCTTCAGCCTGTTTACGATCGGTAATATCGCGAATAATCATACTTGCCCGATCATGGCCATCTCTGTTTTTAAAAAGAGATGTTGATATCTCAGCACAAAAGCGTGTTCCGTCTTTACGGATAAATGTAACTTCACCCTTAGCTTTACCCATCAATGCCCGTTCTGCTACCAGCACTGATAAACGGGGATCAGTCTTATCCTCGACTCCTGATCTGCCTATTTTGATAAGTTCTTCCTCTGAATATCCAAACATAACACATGCAGCGTGATTAACCGATATTGTTTCTCCGTTTGAAGATGTTAACAAAATTGCATCCATGCTATTTTCAAAAAAGGATCGGTATTTAATTTCGTTTTCCTGAAGGGCATTTTCAGCTTTCTTTCGCACTGTAATATCCCGCCCGATGCCAAGTATCCCAATAAGGTTATTTTGGATATCGAACATTGGTGCCTTAATCGTTTCCAGAAAAACACGACTTTTATCGTCTGCAAAGGTAATCCATTCTTCATTTATGGTAGGCTTGCCAGCTCTCATTGCTTTCAGATCATTCTCGCGAAAAAAGCTAGCTAATTCAGGATCTACAAAGTCATAATCGTTTTTTCCCACGATTTCATCTTCAGTCGCTCCGAAAAACCTCTCGAACATCCTGTTGCATGAAAGATAAATCCCATCTGTATCTTTCAGCCATATCAGGTCAGGTATAGTTTGCAACAGAGAGCGCCGGCGGATTTCAGAATTTCTCAACTCCTTCTCTTTGTTTTTTCGCTCTGTGATATCCCTGATATTACATTGAATTATCTTTCTGTGGTTTTCAAGGTATACATTGCTGACAAACTCAACATTAATCTTTCTTCCGTCAACAGACTCAAGTGGTAAATCATCATAACGGACATATTCCATGCTTTGCAATTCTATGAATTTATCTCTGTTGGCAGCCAGATCTTTGAAAAATCCAATTTCCCAGATTTCTTTACCAACTAAATTCTCTTTTGAAAAACCCAAAAGGGCAATCAAAAATGGATTTACATCAATTATCTTTCCCGTTTCAGCATCAAGTATAAGGATCCCGTCTTTCGCTGATTCAAAAAGGCGTCTATAACGAACTTCCGAAGCAAATAATTCATCTTCAAGAATCGATACTGGTTTTTCTTTACTGATTTTTATCGTCGAATATTTTATGCCTGATGCTTTCATGAAAATAATTTCAATATAGTGTTACCTGATCTGCCCTTTACTAAATATGGAAATACCGGATTGATGAATAGTTACTTTTGTCTTCAACAGTTTGAATGTAGTTTTGGTGATTTAGACTGTCATCCATTCTTTCCTGGCAATTAGTAAAATCAAGAGGAGCAAGTTAGTTACATAACACAGGTATATTGTTACATAACTATTAGTAATAATTACATCATTCACACATTGGAAATGATCTAAAAACATGTGCTTCTATAATCATAATAATGAGTCAGTCTCTCATATGTGTGAAACATGTAACTAATTCATAAAAATATGTAAGGCTTTCTTGTTCAAGAGTCCTCACATTTGTATAAGAGATTATTTATATATCATTTAACTTAAGATAATTTGAAAACATAGGTGAATTAATAACCGACCCAATAATTCATGGCTAAAGGAATCTGAAGATTTCCACACTAGATATATTTCTGATCAATGTATAGGTTGTCTCACATAAAATGATCAATATTTTTTAGGTAAAATTTATTTTTATAATACACTACTATGGCATATCAAACAGAATTCAAAGCGGATCAAATAACAAAAGAGAGGACAAACTCAGACCTTGCAAAAAGATCAACTGAGTTCACTGATACCAGGGATATTCTGATTGCTGAGGGGGGTGAAAACTTCTTTAATTATGTCGATGGACTGGGTATGGTACAAGATCCTGATCTTGTTGTTCTGTCTTCAGTACACCACTATTTCTATGATAATAAAGAAATGAACAATTTTAAAACTGTCATCAACATAAAGGAGCTTAACCAAATAAAACAAATTAAGAGTTTTTTGCATTCATGTTTGCTTTTTATGCCTCAAAACAGCAATTTTATCGGGTGCTTTACTGATAATAATAAGATTAATGGTTATAAATTAAAAGAGAGTTCAACGTCTGCAGAAGATGATAAGAGTTGTGAAGACATCGAAAATAGTATTGTATCACGTAATCCTTTCATAAACATGCTATATAGTATTATGGATTTAAAAACAAATACTTACATGTCAAAGTTGAGTACTTCACTGATGCTGGAAGATAATGGCTTTAAAGTAAAAAATATGACCGAAATTAACGGACTTACCTTTTTCCACGCTCAAAAATCTGGTCTTGTTTATAATTGACTTCCAGCCTTAAACCAATTATCTCCCATTCAAGATATTTTCATAAGAGGAGTTCTTATGAAATTTATTCTTCAAAGAATACTCACTTATTCAATAAATCTGAAAGATTATGTTCATCTTCTGATTACAATGTAACCACTTAATGATTTTCCAATTTCTGTTTTAAGAACAAAGAAATAAGTATCGTCATGTAGCGGTTTATTATTATAATCAACTCCATCCCATTTATTATCATAATCAGTGTTTTTATAAACCATTGCACCTCTTCTGTCGAAAATTAGCAATTCCGTCTTGCCATGGGTTGTCAATCCTCTTAATACCAGATAGTCATTCTTACCATCCAGGTTGGGAGTAATCAGTGTTGGAATAATAAAGTCATTAACAATTATATTGATGGTATCCACAGATGGAGGGCAAACTCCATTAAACACTTTCCATAAGAATTGATTAATATCAGGTGAAAGTCCGCTTATCATTGTCTCTGAGTAGGTTGAATCAGAGATTTCACCTGTTCCTGAAATTAATGACCAATTACCGGTTTCCCACTCATGAGTAAACTTAGCCGCCATTTTGGTCGTAGACTGGCCCGAGAGAACCTGATCTGGTCCGGCATTTGCCGATGGGTTTTCTCTGACTTCAACTTTAATATCATCTGTATTATGACATCCGAACTGGTCAGTAAGTGTTACTGTAAAGACAGTAGTAGCATATGTTGTTGCTACCGGATCTGAAATATAAGGATTACTTACTAAAGCAACTGGTGACCAGGAGAAAAAGCCTGTTCCCAGTGCATGGAATTGAATATTGGCACCTTTACACACAGCTGTATCTTTTCCAGCATCCAGTGAAGGCATCCCGTGGAATATCACCCTTACAATATCTATGGATGTACAGGTGCTGTTTATAACAGTCCAGCCAAAGTCGTATGTGCCAATCTGGTCTACTGTGACTAAAGCATCAGGTTGATGATCATCCGGTGTAAATACTGCGTTGCCAGGGCCACTGATTTTAGTCCATTTGCCTGTTCCGGTTGTCAGACTGGCGTTAAGTAAAAAATCTTTATCACATTCATATCCTCCTGTTCCTCCATTTGCAGGAGATTGTAGAATAAAATTTATTGAAATTGAAGTACTGTTTGAACAAGTACCGTTTATACCTGTCCAACTAAAAATATAACTTCCATAAGTACTTACAGAGACTATTGAATTGGGAGTATTTGCATCAGGGCTGAATGTTACATCGCCAGGACCGCTAACTTTTGCCCATGTTCCAATACCAACATTAAGTGATGCATTAAGATTAAAATCAAGACCACAATAATTACCACCTGTCCCTGCATTGGCAACCGGTTGTTGATAAAAATTCACTGTTACCGCTGAACTTTTGGAACAGGTCCCATTTATCTCTGTCCATGTAAAAACATAAGCTCCATATACTGATACTGTTACAGTAGCACCAGGTGTATGAGCGTCCGGTGAAAATGATGCAGTACCAAGACCCGTGGTCATTGTCCATGTACCGGTTCCAATACTTGGTACTGCATTAAGTTTGAAATTCAGATCACATTCATTACCTCCAGTTCCTGCATTTATTGTAGGTGACTGACTAATTGTTGCTATCACAGGTTTGATATCAAAACATCCTGTTGCGTTTGTTCCTTTAATATAGTATGTACCTGCTGCTGCTGAGGATGGAGTGGTGTATTCAATAGTGGCTGAATTATTAGTCCAGTACGTATAAGTCAAACCAGGGGTTGAACCAACAGTGACGGCAGGATTTGTAAGATCGACTCTTAAAGGAGAACAGACAGGAGCCGGATTGGTTATGATTAACACCGGAACAGATGAAGGAGCTGTAATTACCACATTTAATGATGCTCCGGATACACATCCCGCTGAATTGGTAACAGTATAGGTATATGTACCAGGAGAAAGACCTGTCAAAGTTGTGCTTATTCCGGTGCCAGTAGTTAAGACTCCTCCCGGATTTCGGGTTAATGTCCAGGTACCTGCAGATGGTAAGCCACTCATCACAACACTTCCTGTTGCCACTGAACATGTCGGTTGAGTAACTAGTCCAACCGTTGGGGCAACCGGGTTTCTATTTACAGTAAGAGTGTAGGTTGTTACCGCTGCAACACACTGCGTACCTGTCGGAATATTTGTAGTTACAGTTATTATTACTGTATTGCCGGCGTCTGCTGCTACAGGAGTGTATGTAAACGAAAACGGATTTGTACTTGTTGTTGCCGGACTTACAGTACCGGATCCATTCTCAGTAATTGTTACACCTGTTGCTATCCCACCAAAGGTATTATTACTTACAGTTACAGGTGCTGTCCCGCATGTGCTTCCACTGGCGCTGCTGAGAGTAACTAACGGAGGATCAGTACATCCGCATGAAACAGTAAAGGTGGGTCCAGTGGTTGTACATAATGAAGAATTTCTTACTGTTATAGTGTGGCTTCCATTCGCCACCCCGGAAAAGGATGTACCGCTTTGATAGGCTCCGGCATCGAGCCTGTAGGTTATACCAGTGCCTCTGGGGCTTGTTACTGTTACAACTGCATGACCCAGACCCTGTGTACAATCTATTGTCTGTACAGGAGATGCAGGTGATGCAGGCTGAGCTTTTATAACAACATTTGCAGACAAAGCAGATATACATCCGGCAGAATTTGTTACTGTAAAATTATATGTGCCTGCTGAGAGTCCTGAAATAGTAGTGCTAGTTCCTGTACCTGTTATTGCACCCGGATTAATAATCCAGGTCCCGCTTGACGGCAATCCGCTTAGGATGACACTCCCGGTTGCTAATGAACATGTTGGATGTGTAATTGTACCAACGACGGGTGCGGAAGGAATAGCACTAATTGTTAGAGAATATGTGGCTCTTGCTGCAGTACACGGAGATCCTGCCGGATTATTTGTAGTAACTGTTATTATAATTGTTTTTCCAACGTCCTTCGATGCAGGGGTATATGTAAAACTAAAAGGCGATCTGGTAGCTGAAGTCGGACTTACGGAACCGCCTCCGTTCTCTGTTATTGTAACTGCGGTAGCACTTCCCCCAAAAGTATTACCGCTGACTGTTACAGCCAATGTACCGCAGGAATTGCCACTTATGCTGCTTAGAGTAACTGTCGGCGGATTCACACATTGACCTGAACCTTCCTTAGTACTCACCAGAAAAATACTTACCAAAAGTAACAATACAGTGAGTCTTAATTCAATAATATTACTTCTCAAAGAGAAAACAGGTCTCATATTTAATTTATAGCTACTATTCCCTGATGACCATTTACACTTTTATTGAACGGTTAAATTGATAAAATGTTCTTGCTGAAAAGATACAAAATTTTGTGGATAATGCGAAATAAAAATTGCTATTATCATTAATTTATTTACACATTTCCAGATAGTTTGCTTTAATTAGGTTGATATAGTTGTCTAAAGTAAAGGAGAATCCTGTTTCAAATACGAATTGACTTAATTAAATTCCCCTATGTATAAATGATGTAACTCTTTTAAAGAATTATGTAATAGTTTTAAATACAAGTTGTTTTATCTTTTCAGCCTTTATTAAATATGCACAAAGTAATTCAGTATGAACAAGAAAAACATCTCAAAATTATTACTCGGAGTGGTCGGTTTTATCCTATTGATTGAACTTCTGAAGATCGCCATTTTTGAGCCTTGGGTAAAGAGAAAACTGGAAGCAGAATTAAATGGGAGGATTAGTAATTCCCAAATCAGAATAGAGAAAGTTCATATTTTTCTGATGTCATGTGGAATAGAACTGAAAAATATTTCAGTAAACTCAATTAATAGGCATTTTGGAGATATAGATTTAAACGGAGAGATAACATCAGTAAAATTCAAAGGAATTCATATTGTAAAAGCAATACTTAAGCCTGATATTCATATAAATTCAATTACTATCTCCAATAGCATGATTAAAGGGAAGAATGCATTCGCAGGAAAAGTGTTGCCTCCTATAATAGCTTCTTTTAATATCAGGATAGAAAGTCTTAATATTGATAATATGGAAATGGTAATTGAAAACTATTCAACTGCTCAGATTTATTCAGTGAAAGAAGGCTTTTTAAGAGTTCTTAATTTGATTATAGAGAAAAAGGATACCATATCACCAGGTCTCATTAACCAATTTGATTTCAAAGCTGAAAAACTATTTTCGATATCTGCAGACAGCATGTATTCTTTTACGGCCAACAGGATAACATATTCCTCTGATTCAGGAACCTTGCTTTTAAACAGTTTTTCAATTCAACCAAATTTTAAAAATTATGATTTCACATCACGGAATGAATTTAGATCGGATCGAATTGAAGCCTGCATTAAAAACATTGTTATTCATGATTTTTCTCCTCCTGAATATTTAATATCTGGCAACATTATTAGCTCATATGCTGAATTCGGAAAAACAGATTTGAATGTTTTCCGTGATAATAGAAAGAAAAACAGGCATGTTAAGAAGGATGTATTTCAGGAAATGATTTACCATTATCCTGCTGCCATCCGAATTGATTCAATCAGTCTTAATAACTGGAATGTTTCTTATACAGAACATGCTGAGAAAGCAAACGAGGCAGGAAATATAGTTTTCAATAAAATCAATGCAAGGATTTACAATATGACTAATGATACTATTTACAAAACAGTAAAAGCTTTTCTAACACTTAAGGCTGAAGCCCTTTTGATGGGAAAAGGCAAGACTTCCATATCATTAAAATCAAGATTATTTGATCCTCAAAATACATTTTCTTTGAGTGGTTCTCTTTCTGATTTTCAGATAATGGAATTGAATCCGATACTCGAGAAAAATGCTTTTATTTATGTCACATCTGGTAAAATAGATGAAATGAAATTCAGTTTAACCGCCAATAATGCCAAATCGAGAGGGAAGATGACTGTTCTGTATAATGGATTGGATATTGCCATCAAGAATAAAGAGACGGATGATACCACAGGCTTTAAGGAAAGATTTGTTTCGGTAATTGCCAATAAGAAGGTGTTGAATTCGAATCCAATCCCGGGCAAAGAAGTAAGATATGGAATAATAAGTTACAATAGAGACCCAGAAAGATTTTTTTTTAATTATTGCTCTAAATCCATACTCTCAGGAGTTAAATCAAGCCTCATTAAAAGCCCTAAGAAGAGGAAAAAGTAATAGCAGAAATAATTATAGATGTGATTTAACTTTTTCCCAGTACTCAAGTGTAGCTTTCCCTGACCCGTTCCAATTCCTTGCTATCGTTTCATAATCCAGGAAACCAGTTAGTTTCGCATAATAAAGGAATATTTCTTTCGAGACCTTAAAATTGTAGCAATTTTCTATTTTATAATGATTTCCGGTTCTCTGGTTATAATCCAGTATCCTTATCGGCCTGATCTGAAAAGCTCCGATTGCATTTTCAGTGAGATTAAATGCCATAGTGTCACCTTTACTTTCAACATGAACAACTGCATTAATCAGTCTGGAATAAGCATCGATAGGTTCAGGAACATAGAGAAGAGTAAAGTTTAAATTAGGTGCTGTTGCCTTGTGACTTATCAACAAAAAAAATATAATAAATATACTTTTTATGTACCTTACTTTTGTTATCAGTATTTTGTTTTCCACTCTGTGCTTTTTTATACCTGTTTAGCTGTCAATCAAGGATGGTTACTTATAAAAATCAAATTTAGATATTGTGCTTGTTATTTGTATTACATAATTTTCCGGGATAGTTATATAATTCACACATTACAAATGTGTTAAACCAATGACAAAATGATAATTGTGCAACAGGCGATCAGATTCTTGTTACAGATTTACCAAATTGCTGTTATTATGTATAACTGCACAAATTGAGAATGAAACCAAAAATGAATAATAGAGTCTTATTCAATCTCAACGATCATTTTACCCTGATTTTTCCCGCTGAAGAGGCCAAGAAATGTTTCAGGTAATTTATTGAAACCATAAATAATAGTCTCCTTATACTTAAGAGATCCCTCTGTAACCCATTGGGTCAATTTTGAGAACCCTTCTCCAAAACGGTCACTGTAATTACTCACAATAAAGCCCTGTAGAAGGACACTTCGGGTGAGTAGTTTGGGTGAAATACGAGGTCCGAACGGAATTTCAGTACTATTATAGAGTGAAATTTGTCCGCATAAAGCTATCCTTGAGTGAAAATTCAGGTTATCAATAACTGCATCTGATATTTCCCCGCCAACATTATCAAAGTATACATCAATACCATTTGGACAGACAGAAGCAATCGCCTTCTTCATAATTTTTGCAGTTCTGTAATTTACTGCCTCATCAAACCCGAATTGCTCTTTCAGTAAACTGCATTTTTCATCTGAACCGGTAATTCCAACAACATAGGCTCCCTGTTTTTTTGCAATCTGACCGGCTACTATACCTACAGCTCCGGCAGCTCCGGATATTACTGCAGTTTCGCCGGCTTTAGGTTTGCCGATGTCAATCATACCAAAGTAAGCTGTAAGACCAGGCATTCCAAGTATGCCCAGGTAATAACCCGGGGGAACCGATTGAGTGTCGACCTTTCTAAGGTTATCTGCCTTTTCTATATTATAAGTTGACCAGGGTAACATACCAAATACGGTGTCACCCACAGCTAAAGATTCACTCCTGCTTTCAATAACCCTTGCAACAATGCCACCTGCTATTGGCTGATCAACCTGAAAAGATGGTGCATATGACTTTACATTATTCATTCTGCCACGCATGTAAGGATCGACTGAAATATACCAGGATTTAAGTAAAACTTCCTGATCACTTAAACTGCCAAGATTTACTTTTTCAAACCTGAAGTTTTCTGATGAAGGAAGACCAAAAGGTCGTGATGCCAGAACAATTTGAATGCTTTCCATAGTGCCTTGATTATTTATACTCGTTGTATTGATTCCTTGCGGAAAGTTTGTGTTGTAATATCCTTGATCAGTTCTGATTCTCAAAATAAACTATCACCCTTATTAACAGTTTTCGTTCCATTTGGTTTAAAAAGTTCCGGACAAATACTTTTAAAACATTATTCATATTTATCCGGAACTATTATCTGACAGTCTATAATTGTAAAGTCAGGATCATTAATTCAAAGTATTTGATAATAGAAATCGTCCTTATCACTGAATATTCCTTGCTACCGCAGAATTATCGAGTTTCATTGGCTGAACCTGCTGACCTGAGTTTATAAGTTCGACTTCGCATGAAATCATTACCTCTTCGCTTACCATTAGACCACCAGTTTCTATTGTTGCATTCCAAACCAGGCCCCAATCTTTTCTGTTGATTTTTCCTGTAACTGCAAATCCGGCTTTTTCATTTCCCCATGGGTCTTTTGAGATTCCTCCAAACTGTACATTTAATTTTACATTTTTTGTCACGCCTATCATTGTAAGCTCTCCCCATAAATCGTGGTTCCCGTCTGAATCAGGTTTTCCGATCGTACTTGATGTGAATGATATTTGTTTATGATTTTTAACATCAAAAAAATCAACACTTTGCAAATGTTCATCACGTTTTGTATCGCCTGTTGCTATTGAAGCAGGATCAATCCAAAGATCTATCTCAGCCGTTGTAAAATCATTACCGCTTGTATAGATACTTGCGTCAAACGTTTTAAATGCACCTCTGACATTTGCGATCATTAAGTGTTTTACTTTAAATGTAATCTCACTATGAGCCATGTCAATTGACCATTTTGTGCTGGTGTTAAATTCAGTTGTTTTCATTTTATTATTTTAAGTTTTAAGGAACAAAATTGTTCCAAATAATCCAGCAACCCATTACATAACTTTGAAGATAAATTACATCATTCCCACATTTTTCTTCCTTCTCAACTTTCAACAAACAATGTCTTTGGGGCCTGATTTTTAATAATATCCTGGAATAAAGACGGGAACAGTTATTATTTATAAGACATTTTGCCCATGAAAAGTCAATGTCAATAACATGTTAATGGATTGTTATGTCTTTCAATAAGTTCTAGAGCAATGAATGACTTCTCAACTTAATGATTTTATAAATTTCAAACCAAACAATAGTTGTTAAGCCGGCACATGTACAGATTATGACATTTACTAATGTAAGTTTCTGGAATTGAAACAAATCTAGAAAAAACGGAATATTTAAAATCATTGTCAGGAAGAAAATTGCCCCGCCTGTAACCCATAAAACAGCTTTATTCGGGGTAGCTATAATTTTAAAAATGTTATCGGTCCATGACCGATTCGTTAGTATAACAGCTATGTTAGAAACTATCAGTGTTGTAAATGCCATAGCTCTTACTTCTTTAGCTTCATAATCAAAATGCAGGCCTACAAAATAAACTGTGAGTGTAATTATAAGGATACCTAATCCCTGCATACAACTGAAAAGGATTTTTTTTGCGCCAAAAAAAGGTTCATCTGTCTTCTTTGGCGATCGGTTCATTATGTTAATCTCTTCTTTTTCAGCTTCAAATATTATGGAGCAGGCAGGGTCGATAATTAATTCAAGAAATACAATGTGTACCGGCCATAATATCAGCGGAAAATTGCCAAGTAATATTGGGATTAATGATAAACCAGCTATAGGCACATGAATAGCAAAAGTGTATCCAAATGCTTTTTGGAGGTTATCAAATATGCGTCTTCCCATTTTAACAGCTCCTACAATGGAGGAAAAATTATCATCCATAAGCACCAGTGAAGAAGATTCCCTGGCTACATCGGTACCTCTTTCACCCATAGCAATTCCGATGTTAGCTGATTTAAGAGCAGGGGCATCATTTATTCCATCACCTGTCATAGCAACAATTTCATTATTCTTCTTTAAGGCATTCACGATTTTAAGTTTCTGTTCCGGGACAACCCTGGCAAAAACATTAATTCCTTTAATCTTTTCACTTAATTCAACATCTGTCATTAACTGCAATTCCTGACCTGTGATACACATATCGGGATTTTCAAGGCCAATTTCCGATGCAATATGTCTGGCTGTGACAGGATAATCACCTGTAATCATTATTACTCTTATACCTGCTTTATAGCATTCGCTTACCGATTGCACAACATTTTCACGAATTGGATCCGACAGTCCAATCAAACCAATAAATTCAAAAATAAAGTCATGCTGAATTTCCGGTAATCCTGCTTCATTTATTTTTGCTTTTGCGACTCCTAAAATCCTTAATCCATTAGCTGCTAATTCTTCTACGGCAGCTGAAAGACGTTTTTTATTCTTATCATCCAGATGACACAGATCAAAAATAGCTTCAGGTGCTCCTTTTGCTGCAATAATTTTTTCGCGGGTTCCTTTATGCGAGAAAACTCTCGACATAGCGAGTAATTGTTTGGAAAGAGGGTATTCTCTGACCATTTTCCAGTTACTATGGATATGTTCAGTTCCTTTAAGGTAAAAATCGCCAACACTGGTAATCGCTTTCTCCATAGGATCAAAGGGATTGGTCTGACTTGACAGAATACCAAATTCAATTATTTCATGAAATTCCGGATTAAACACTTTCGTTTTCTCAATTGTAAGAAAATCTTTCCCGTTAAAAAGAGTTGTGACTGTCATTTTATTCTGGGTAATGGTACCTGTCTTGTCGGTACATAATACAGTTGCTGTCCCAAGTGTCTCAATTGCCGAAGCTTTTCTTGTCAGGACTTTCATTTTTGACATTCGCCATGCCCCCAGGGCCATAAACACAGTGAGAATTACAGGAAATTCCTCGGGCAACATTGCCATAGCAAGTGTTATTCCGGCAAGAATACCATTTACCAGGCTTCCCCTTGTAAGTGAATAACCAGCAATTACCAGTATACATAGTACAGCGGCTATAATTGTTAGCTTTTTCACCAGTGATCCCATTTCCTGTTTCAATCGGGTTGGTTCTTCTTTAACCCCCTCGAGTGCCTTACCTATTTTTCCTATTTCGGTATTGAGTCCGGTACCAGTTACTATAGCAATTCCATTTCCCTGAACTATCATTGATCCTGAATAAACAAAGGGCAAATCGTCGCCTCCCGGCTGAATGTTTTTCAAAATTTCATCCCAATCGATCTTTCTGACTGGTACTGGTTCACCTGTCAGAAGTGATTCATCAGCAAGCAAGTTAACAGAACTAAGTACTTTTGCATCTGCAGGAACCCTGTCGCCTTCCTGCAACACAATAATGTCGTCGGTTACTACTTCAATTCCGGCAATGCGTGTGGCTTTACTGTCTCTTATTACTAAAGCTCTCGGACTCGCGATATCTTTTAATGCATCAAGTGCTTTCTCTGTCTTCTTTTCCTGAAAGAATTCTATGCCCATGATTACGAAAACAAAACCCAGAAGCATTAATCCTTCCTGTAGATCGCCCATAACCATGTATAAAGTACCACAAGCAACTAAAAGAATAAACATAGGCTCTTTTATAACACCCACAGCTATTGAAAAGAAATTTTTTGGTTTGGAAGAAGGGAGACTGTTATAGCCTTCTGCCAGTAATTTTTCTTTTACCTGGTTGCCGGTTAATCCTTTGTACTTTTCGAAAGTCTGATATTCACTCAAGTTAATTGACTTTTTTGGTTGGGATAATGAAAAGCGGAATGGAGGTGTGATGTAAAACCTTTTCTGTGACACTTCCCATCACAATATTTTCCAACCATTTACGACTGTGAGAACCCATTACGATAATATCAGCCCGCAAGTCACTTGCAGTTTTTAATATGGATTCAGCAAAATCACCTTCCGTTATAAGGGTTTGAATGGTTTTATCCCCCAGATGATGTTTTGATTTATCAAGATAATCCTGAGATACTTTTTTCAATATATCAATACTGTCCAGTTCCATTGGACCCATATCCATATAACCTATAAACCCCATTATTGGAGAATATCCCGCCGAAGAATAATAGATCGGGTCTGATATTACATGCATTAATATAACTTCGGCATTCATCGAGCTAGCCAACGAAAAGCCTACTTCAGCCACTTTTTGTGCTGTTGGGTTATAGTCCAGGGCAATAAGTACTTTTTTCTTTTTATCTGTTTTCATTTTAGTAGTATTATGTAAATAATAATGAGTGATATCTTTCGGTAAATGAAGAGAGTAGAAAGTCAATTATTCTGGCTTCCACTATTAAATGTAAATCCTATTTTGTTTTTGATTGCTTTGTAAAATTCCAAAGATGATTTTTGCGTGGATATTTAGTTATTTATCCTTCAATTGCCTTTTTGCAAGCTCAGCAGCCTGCCCCACCCAGTTATCCTTCTCGATCCGGCCAGGAATAATTTCCAGTACCTCAGTAATGGTTTCAATATCTGTGTGAGTCAGCTTACTTATTTGACTGAATGTATATATTCCCAGTGTGTTTAATCTTTCTTCAACCCATAATCCAAGTCCGTCAATCAGCGTCAGATTATTTGCTTCGTGCTTATGAGCAATTCCGAGTCTGTCATAATAGATTCGTCCCTTTCTGTCCCTTATACGCTTAAGCAGATCTGACTTTTTACCTTCTATACGAACAAGATCCTTTGCCTGAAGTATCCATTCATCTCTTTCTATTCGGCCAGGGAAGTATTCAATTGCCTCTGTAACAGCAACCACATCTTCTTTAGTAAAATTACTGATCTGCCTGAACGTATATATACCCAACATGTTAAGCTTTTCATTTATCCATCCACCAATCCCGCTGATAGTAGTCAGATCATCTGCTTCTTCTTCGGTTGCTATTCCAATTCTATCGTAATGAATTTTCACCTTCCGTTCACTGATACGTCGGAACAACTCCGTCCTTATATCATTCCGGCGAACAAGCTCTGTAGCCTGTGCTACCCACTCATCTCTTTCTATTCTGCCTGAAAAGTATTCAATAGCCTCATTTATTGTAGCGATATCCTGACTGGTAAACTTGCTGATCTGTCTGAAAGTAAAGATATCCAGTGCATGCAATCTTTCTTCGATAAACGGACCTATGCCGCTTATCATTTTCAGGTCATCCTTATCAGCCTCGACAGCTGATCCGAAACTCTTGTAATCCAGCAAATGTTTTCGCTGGGCAATATTGACTAAAGCCTCATCTTTTTCGTACAGCAGTTGTTCGGTTCTTTTGTTTTTCAATGTCATATCCTCTGTTTCATGAACGGCTTCTTCATGAAGAGCTATGAGTGCTTTAACCTCCAGATTAAGGTGATCAATTTCAGTGTCTTTTCCGATGATAATATTTTGCAGATCAACAATATTTCCATCAAGGTTTACAATACGGTTATTCAATTCATGTTTATCTGATTCAACAACTTTAATCTTTTTAACATAAATCGACCTGAAATAAAGCCATGCTGTTACAAAGCCAATTATTGCGGCAACCAGCAATAAAGATATTATTACCAGGGTTGCCCCGCTTTTTGTCTGTGCTAAAAGAATTGCCAGAGTACTCATGTTTTTAGTTTTTTATCGTTATTACAGTTCTTCTGTTATTGGCTCTACCTGCTACTGTTGTATTATCATCTGCCGGCTCCTTCTCACCCTTTGATTCTATTGTTATCTTACCTACCGACATGCCCTTACTTTCAAAATAGTGCTGTATACTTTGTGCCCGTCTATAACCAAGAGCATAATTATACTCATCAGATCCGATTGCATCAGTATAACCAATAATGCTTAACCTGGCTTGCAAATGTTTATTCAGGTAGGCATTTGATACATCATAATACATAACTGTCTTAGAATCAGCGCTAAAAGCTGAATTGTCGAATGCAAAATAGCTTACAAGGATTCCGGGTATTACTTCATTTTCTTGCACCAGGGGTATTGTTAAGGAGTCAGTAACGTTTATTTCTTCAATAACCTTATTACCAACTGAGCCATTTTCCTTTTCATTGCAAAAACCTTTAAGATTACATACGTAGATGTGAGTCGATAAAGCTGACCATCCGAATAATACAAGAAATCCAACTATCAGAATTTTCATTTTTTTAAATTTTAAAATTCATTTGATATAATTCTAATAACATTTTTGATTTGGATTTACATGTAAGATAATGTAATACGCAGGTTGGAACTTTAAAATTCTCTTTACTTCAGGTTGGCAAAATCATTCATATTGAAACCATCCTCATTATCATTGGTGATCTTCCGGGAATTATAATAACAGAGGTTGCCATCCAGATCAAAAATCATCTCAAAGCATTTTCCTGCTCCGGAATTCTCACTCGGTCCCACATGAAAATGGAATAAAGTATTTGATGGATTTAAAGCGATTTCATCCTTAATTTCCTGGGAAGTAAGCAGTTTTATTTTATATGGATAAACTGCGCGAATTTTATCAGGGGAATTGGCATTTGAGGACAGAAAATCTTTATTTAATAAAAGTACTTTACCTTTCAAACTTGTCAGGCCATTGTAGTATTTTAATCCTTTCAGAGAAATTATGAAACGTTCTGTTTCAAGATTCTTAGCGTGTTTCTGCATAAATTTTACAACTGAGGGAATAACGTATTCATAGTCAGGAAGAGAATTATCTGAATATGATAGTGGAATACTGCACAACTCCGGCATTTTAGTCAAATTAGTTGTTGTATCTCCCAGAACAAGGCTTATGTAATTATAGCTTACACCACCAGGATCCTTATCGTAAACACCCTGCATAAGCATTAAAAAGGAGTACTTTGAAGAAAATCGTCTTTTTTCAAACTCCTGCTGTGTGATAAGCTCATATTCAGTAGATTTCCAGTATTTCTGAACTGCATCTTTTATAAATGCATTATAGAAACTGAGACCATCCTCAAGCACAACACACGTTTTTGAGTTTTTATACATCCCTATTTGCTCCTTGGAGGCCAGGGTAGGATTTGCCAGGGTCAATAGGCTCATCAGTAACAGCGAAAAACTTAAAATACACTTTTCCAATATTGCACTCATCCTTATTTCTTTCAAATGATGTGCAGAAATCCTTTTCCTCATAATGTAATTTTTTTTGTTTAACTATACAAAGTTTAATACAAACTTACTCAAATGTGTTATACAACTTTGGTAAAAAATTACAAAATTCACACATTATTCCGGCTATTTTGAGACTCATTTGAATATTATCAATTTGTTACAATTGGAAAGCACGAGTAGAACTTCATACCCGACAACCTATTTATCATCAATAAACCAGGTACCTGGAATACTCAGATCCGATCTACCGGATTTATCTTTCTGAAACCATGAACGTAAAGCATCAAGGTGTGTCACACTTGTACCAGACACTTCTACCTGAAAATCCCGATTATTCACAGACCATTTGAGAATAAGTGCTTTTTCAATATTTTCCATTTTTAATTTTCTGATAATGTGATATAATTATCACTCCACAAATTTGATTCTATTATTCTCTGAAACTGTTACACAACTCTGGTAAAAAGTTGCATCATTCACACTTAAAGTCAAATCGGCTAATTCCAGCCTTTTGAGACCCCCGTCCGACCGGCGTCAGCCGGGTTGGGTTTGTGGCAAAAATCCTTAAACACAAAGGTAATCAATGGATTACACAAATAGTCCCTGGGTTAGGATTAAATCAGACCAGAGAAATGATTGGAGGTTAACAATTACAGAACAATCACCATCTTAAACTCCTTAAAATGTGTGAATTTTACAAATCTTTAGGAAAGTTGTGTAACACCTCCTGATTCTGAAAAACCTACTTTTGGAGAAATATGGCACTTCATTCCCGAAATTAAGGATCTA
>JGI20214J51650_10000652_pt1 | contig 21719 bp, 21 predicted proteins | sample WetSurMetagenome_FD_51650 | JGI IMG/M metagenome (IMG submission 51650) | reverse complement strand
ATGTTCAGGTCAGCTTTTCTAGGAATTTAATGTCCTCAAGCTGTCGGCTTCTGCCGACAGCGGTTGATCACATGTGGAGCAAGAGCTCCGCAATCACCAATCCCGCCAGAAAACAGATCGGCAGGGTGAAGATCCAGGCCATCACGATTTTGCCCGCAAGCCCCCAACGCACCGCAGAAAATCTCTTGGTCGAGCCGACTCCCATGATGGAGGTGGCGATGACGTGCGTCGTGCTGACCGGAAGGCCATAGTGGCTCGACACGATGATCGTCATGGCTGCGGTCGTCTCTGCAGCAAACCCATGAATGGGTTCCAGCTTCAGCATGTTCACGCCCAGCGTCTTGATGACCCGCCACCCTCCCATGGCCGTACCCAGCCCCATGGCCGTAGCGCAGGTGAGAATCACCCAGAACGGCACTTCCATCGAGCTGAGCAGGCCATCGCTCACAAGCGCCAGGGTGATAATGCCCATGGCTTTCTGGGCGTCGTTGGATCCATGGCTGAAGGCCATAAACGCTGAGGAGAGGAGCTGAAACCTGCCAAAAGTCCTGTTAAGAGTTCCTGGGGAGTAGGCACCGAAAAACTTGAGTAGCAATTTCATGATCAGATAACCCAGGAGCACTCCTATGGCCGGAGAGATCAGGAGGGAAAGGAATATCTTCTTGAGACCTTCAAAATTCAGGATAGCCACCCCGCCGTAGGCCACCGAGGCCCCCATGAGGGCGCCGATCAGGGCGTGGGAACAGCTGATGGGCAATCCCAACCTTGTCAGGGCCGCATTCCAAAGAAAGGCGGTCAAAAGGGCGGCGACGACCACGGTATTTGTTATAGCATCGGGTCTCACAACGCCCTCTCCGATGGTTTTAGCCACCGCTGTCGAAGCGAACGCTCCAAGGATATTCATGGAGGCAGCGAGAACGACCGCCTTGAAAGGAGAGAGCACCCGCGTGGAGACCACCGTGGCGATGGCATTGGCGGAGTCGTTCCAGCCGTTGCTGATGTCGAATAGAATAGCGAGGACGACAATGATCAGTATGATTTCATGCATACTTCAGCACGATGGACTCAAGGATGTTCGCAACGTCTTCGCAGCAGTCTGTCGCGTTTTCCAGATTTTCGTAGATTTCTTTCCATTTGATGATGAGGATGGGATCCTTTACCTCGTCAAACATCTTTCCCAAAGTGGCCCTGAAGATTTCGTCGCCCTGGTTTTCGAGTCCGTGAATCTCGACGCACAGGTCCTGAATAAAAGGGTATTTCTTTTCTCTCAGGTAATTTAAGGTTTTGTAAACAAGCTCGATCATGCTGGCAAGGGTCTTGACCAGGGCAGCCGCTTCTTTGGTCGATTCCTTGAGCTTGAAGAGCTGTGCTCTCTGCGCTGCGCCCCACATGAGGTCCAGAATGTCGTCCATTCTCGAAGCCAGAGAGTGAATGTCTTCCCTGTCGATAGGGGTTAGAAACGTTTGGTTGAGTTTTCGAATCACTTCATGGGTGAGCATATCATTGTCGTGCTCAATGTCACGAATCGCTTTGATGTTGGCCTCCATAGCGCTGAAGTCCTCAAAGAAAATGACAAGCTTCTCCGAGGCGCGGAGCAGGTTTTTCCCCATGGCATCGAAGATTTCAAAGAAATCCGTATCTCTCTTGATGAATTTCATATCCTTTGATCCTCTGTTGTGAGCAAACTGGGTATAGATCAGGGGGCTTCCCCTCTCGATTCCCCCGGACCCGTGCATTTCTATAACTCTGAAAGCGATCGATGTAAAGACAAGTCTTGAAGATTTAATAATATCTATTTGTTGTGCGCTTTGATGGAAAAAAAGAAGAATTTCGAAGGGATGGGAACGATCAGCCTGAGTTCTTCTTGATCAAATTGATATGGCTCTCCCGCTCCCTGAGCGCCGTCATCGCCTCTTGCATGGAAACCTCCTGGAATCTCACCCAGTCGCCGGGTTTGACCTGGCCGAGAAGAGGAAGGTCTGCGGAGATGACCGTGGCCATTTTCCTGTAACCTCCTGTAATCGTCTCCACAAGAAGGATAATGGCTTGCCCGTCTCCGGGAACCTGAATCGCGCCGGGGACAATGCCCTCGGAGATAATGGAATCTCCCAGTTCTCTTTTCCGGTGAAGTGCAGACCCGGAGAGCCGAATCCCGGTTCGATCGGATTGTGATGAGGCCGTGAAAGAGGAATCAAGAAAAAGCCTTCTCGACTCTTCCGGGAAATCCTGATCCTGTGGACCGAAGAGCACTCTGAAAGACCAATCCCCCGTATAGGACGGCCTTCTTTCAGGGGCAAGAATCTTCCCTGCACATTGGAAATAACGTTCAGAGGCCCAGGAGAAGACAAGGTCCCCTTTCCTGAGGGCTCTCCCCTCGTAGCCGCCGAACCTGGAGGCAAGGTTCGTTGATTTGCTCGCCAGAACCGGTGAAAGGCTGATCCCGCCGCCGACGGCAAGATAGGCCCTGCAGCCCGTTCTAGGTGCTTTGAGAAATAGGGTGTCTCCCTTCCTGACGATATGAGAGCGCCACATTTCAAAGGGTTGGTCATTCAAGTGGGGCTGGAGGTCGGCGCCGCACAAGGCCACATCGAGATCCGTCAAAAAGCGCACCTTCAAACCCATGAGGGTAATTTCGATGCCTGCTTCTGTCTCAGGGTTCCCCACAAGAAGATTGGCCACCCGCAAGGAGAATGAATCAAGGGCGCCGCTTGGAGGAACGCCGTACCGGCCGAAACCGTACCTGCCCAGATCCTGGACAGTGGTGAGGGGCCCTGGAGAAAGGATTTCTAGGCTTTCGATGATGTCCAACGGTGAATGTCCTCTTTATGAATGGGGAAGAACCTGACCCGGTCACCCATCTCCAGAGGGGTGGGCGGCCACTGGCTGGCGTCAAAAAGCCTGATGGGGGTCCACCCCAGGATGTGCCATCCCCCTGGGCTCTGCACGGGATAAATTCCGGTCTGCCTCTGGGCAATGGCGACCGAGCCTTGAGGCACAACCGTGCGAGGGGTCTCTCTTCTTGGAGTGGCGAGCGCTTCAGGCAATTCTCCAAGATAAGGGTAGCCTGGAGTAAAACCGATCATGTACACCCGGTAAATCGTCCCCGTGTGGAGCGTGATCACCTGCTCCGGGGAAATTTTGTGAAAGCCGGCCACCCACTCCAGGTCAGGCCCGTATTCACCACCATAGACGACAGGCACGCTCAAGGTTTTCGGCTCCGGGACAAGGGATGGGTCCGTGGCTTGGTGCAGTTCGAGAATCTCGCCCCGAAGTTGATCGAAAGCTTTTCTTAGCGGGTCGTAGACAACCATGAGGGATCGGTAACTCGGAACCAGTTCCACGACCCCCTCGATCGGGCGGCGGTCCAGTTTGAGAAACAGCTCTCTCACCTTCTCGTTGATCGAGGGATCGATCTGATCTCCCAGCTCGACGAGGAGAGCGCGATCTCCCATGATGCGAAACACTGGCTCGCCGGAGCGCATAGAGTTCCCCTGACAAAAGACTTGAACCGCAGAATGTCGAACATGAAATGTCGAATGTCGAAGTCATCNCTTCAACATTCTGCGGTTTCCTGTTCGAAATTCGACATTCAGTTTTTNCGCCTAAATACGGTAATCAGTCGAAGACCCCGCCGACAGCGCATGCCCAGGTGCAAAAGGTCACAGAAATGCTCCCATAGGCTTGACCTCAACTCCTGAGACGAGCAGGGTCTCCCTGATCTTCTTCGTGAGCATCACGGCAGTGGGGTTGTCCCCGTGCACGCAGATCGTTTCTGCAGCCAGTTCGATCTCTGTCCCGTCCACCGCAACAACCTTCCCCTCTTTCACCAGCTTGAGAACCCGGCGAGCGGCGAGTTCCTGGTCATGGATCACCGCTCCGGGTTCTTTCCTGGAGACCAGGGACCCGTCCGGGTTGTAAGCTCTGTCCGCAAAGAACTCGAAGGCGATGCGGATGCCAAGACGAGATCCGATGGACTTCAGCTTGTTTCTGTTCGATCCGGCAAGGACAACGAGGATCAAATCCCGATCCACGGCCGCAAGAATTTCTGCAACGGCTTCCCAGATGTCCCAATTCTTCACCGCCATGTTGTAGAGAGCGCCGTGCGGTTTCACATGCTGGAGTTTCAAACCCTCCATGGAGGCGAAAGCGTGGAGAGCTCCCACCTGATAGGCAATGTAGTCTTTGATTTCATTTAGGGAGACATCCATATTGCGGCGGCCGAAGCCCATCAGATCAGGGAATCCGGGATGGGCCCCAGGGGCAACGCCGTGCTTCTTGGCAAGGGCCATGGTNNTTCTCATGANCGAAGGGTCNCCTGCGTGGAATCCGCAGGCGATGTTGGCCGAGGTGATCAAAGGAATGACCGCTTCGTCCAGCCCGAGTTTGTAGTTGCCGAAGCTCTCACCGACGTCGGAATTCAAGTCAACGGTGTTCATGGGTTATCTCCCAATGCAATTTTGTGACGATAATCAGATCCCCCTGCCATAAACTGTGTGAAAATCGAATATCGAATATCGAACAGGGAATTTCGAATGATGAAGTTTAACTTCTTGAATTCTTTCCTTCGGCCTTCTTTATTCGACATTCGATATTCTGCGGTTCGTTTTTCGAATCCGCGGCGAATACTATACAAGGCACAGGCTGAGACTCCAAAGCCTCCAACAGACAGAATGCAGTCGTTTCGGAAGAGAATATATCACATTTATCCTTTCTTGGCAGTCACTCCCATGTAGATGGCAAACAGAGCGATGAGAGCTCCCAACAGTTCGAGCCAGGTGGTGGCGCGGCTGAAGAACAGGATGTCCCAGACAAAAGCAAAAGTGGGCTGAAGGAGCAAAATGAGCCCGGCTCTGGATGCTTCTATTTTAGGTAGTCCTTTTGAGATGAACACCCAACCGAGAACTTGGGGAAAAAGACCGTATCCCACCAGGGCAAACCAGCTCTGAGCATCGGGGATCACGAATGACTCGTTGACCAGGAGGGATTCCAGAGCCAATAAGAAAGCCGCGATCAAAGAGATAAGGCCGATCGTGGGGAGGGGCGAGACGGTGAATTTGTACTGGAAGTGCCGCAGCAACAGAATGTAAACGGCATAAGAGATCGCGGTCAGGAGCGCAAGCACAACCCCAGCCTTGTATTCCCCTCCGAGTGCGTTCCAGTTGGGTGCGACAATCAGGTACAGGCCAAGAATAGCCATGGGTATGGAGACAAATAGCTTCCAGCTGGATTTCTCTTTCAGGATGATCATGCCGAAGAGGGCAAGGAAAAAGACCTGGAAGTTCGCCATGAGAGTCGCCAGTCCGGGCCCGATGAAATGAATACTGCGATGCCACAGGGAGATGTCCAGGGCAAAGAGCAGGCCGCAGATGATGGTGGTCTTCACATGATAAGACCCGTGGAAGAGGCGTTCATTCTTTACAAGCATCGCGCCCATAAGGATGAGAGCGCCGAAGAACATGCGGTAGAAACCTGACATGGTGGGTCCCACATGAGCCCACTTGACGAAGATGGCGGAAAAGCTGACCATGACCGCTCCGACGATCATCTGAAGAGTCCCGATCAGCATCCTTCTGTCCCTTGTCTCAGTCGTTGCTTCCATTCTTGTTCGCTCAGGTTTTTGCTTGCAAAGGGCATGATAGTAAGGGTATTGCTGAGGATAGCCAAGAAAAAAATACAAGCTGAATCCTGGAGGGTCCATGACATCCACCCTGATCCTTCTTGTCGCTTTTGTCCTTCTCTGCGTTGTCCTTTACTTTGAAAAAACGGAGAACCGGGCAGGCCTTGTGCCGACCAAAGGGTGCCTCTCTGTACTCTTCATCCTCGCGGCCCTCGTCCAAAAAGATCCTTTGAATCCTTATTTTGCGTTCGTGGTCACCGGCCTGGTCTTCTGCCTCGGGGGCGATGTGTTTCTCGCCCTCCCGCAGGAGAAAGCATTTATGCTGGGGTTGGTTTCTTTCCTGCTGGGGCACGTGTTCTATGTGATCGGATTTTTCTCGGTTGCGGGGTTGAGTGGATGGACCTGGGTAAGCCTTGTTTTGGCAGGAGTGGTCAGCTGCCTGGTCTACAGATGGCTCAGATCTCATCTCGGGAAAATGAAAGGACCGGTCGTCGGGTACATGGTGGTGATCACCGTCATGGTCTGTGGAGCCTCATCGGTCCTGGGGGCTTCTGATTTCAGCNTTTCCGGAAGGGTCATGGGTTTTGCAGGAGCTGTGGCGTTCTACTTCTCCGATGTCTTTGTGGCCAGGGACCGTTTCATGAAAAAAGAATTCGTCAACCGACTTGTTGGCCTCCCCATGTACTATGCCGGCCAGTTTCTCATCGCCTTCTCGCTCGGTTTCTTGAGGAAAGGTTGATTTCATACCGTGAAAAGGGCATTCCGTTCATGGTTCGATACCTCACCACGAACGGAATGAAAGGTGGGAGGAGCCGATCCGGTCCGTTCGTCCTGAGGTATCGAAGGACGAAGGGGGCTTTCAGAAACGGAACCGTACGGGCAGGGGAGAGGCTTTTTCTGCCGCGAACCTGAGCCTCTCCTCTTCGTTTTTCAGAATATCCAGAAGCATCAGGGCTTCCGCAGCAGTGAAGCGGAGCCCTTTCCCTTCAGTGTTGCGAATCTCCAGACCGGCGTCTCCGACTGTGATGCTGTAACGCTCTGAGGGTTCTTCCATTGTCATCTCCTTAATGCCCTATCATAACTTATTGAAATGATCGCCACAAAAGGATAATGATTGTTTATTGTCCCGATCGGGGAATGGGAGGAAAACCTCGCCTTCAGGCGAACACTTCAGTTTGTTTCTTTCACCAGGATGCAGGCACAAAGCTGCAAAGGGAGATAGGCACAAAGCGGAGAACCACGAAGAAAGAGATGTGACTCTGTGCCTTTGGCACTTTGTCCCTTTGTCCCTCAGGCTGTCGGCTTCAGCCGATAGGGGTTGACTCAAGAGGGGTTCATCGCGCTGGAAGGAGGGTAAGAATGCGAAATCTGAATCCGGGATATGTCGAAGCGGTGCGGAAATACGTGAACGTCTGCCCCTACTTCTCGTTGCTCTCCATTCAGATCAAGGGTCTGAGCTGGGGCGAATCCCGGATTGAGATNCAGGCTCAGGAAAAGCATCTTCAACCCTTCGGTATTGTGCACGGAGGCGTTTTCGCTTCTCTGCTCGACGCAGCGGCCTTCTGGGCGGTGTACAGCGAAGTGCCCGAAGACCTCGGCATGACAACGGTTGAGCTGAAGATCAACTACCTGGCGCCTCTTTCCACCGGCCGCATGATCGCCAAGGGAAAGAGCTTGAGGGTCGGGAAGACCATTTGCCTGGGGGAGGCGAGCATTGTGAACGAGGAAGGGACTTTGCTTGCCCACGGCACGTCCACGATGATGATCCTCAAGGACCTGAAGATCCAAGGGGCAGAGCATTGGCCGTCCAAGTACTTGGATTAAGATGTTGGATTCGACTTTTCTGTCATTCCGGGGAAAGGGCAAGGGAGAACAGCAGAATATCGAATAACGAATGAAGAAGGATGAAGGAAGAGGACCAAGAATTAAACTTCGTCATTCGAAATTCGGTGTTCGATATTCGACATTCAAGTCACGGCGATTTGCACACAAGGATCTTGCTGGTCATCCAAACGTTGCACGCAAGGAGATAAGCATGAAAGATATTCGGCCAATTCATTATAAGATCCACCTGGAACCTGATCTTGCAAAATTCCAGTTCACCGGGAAGGTTGAACTGCTTCTTGAAGTTCCTTCGCCTGCCTCGGAGGTCACCCTCAACATTCTGGATTTGGCGATCTGGAAGTGCACTCTTACGAGTGGGGCACAGGGCGAACCTTGCGGTTTCTCCGTCGATCCGCGGAAAGAGGAATTGAAAATTGCCTTCATTCGACCTGTCTCCGGCGAGGTGTCCCTGATCATCGACTTCGTGGGAGAGATCAACAACCGGATGGCGGGCTTTTACCGAAGCCGATACATGAAGAACGGGAAAGAGCGATATGCTGCGGTGACTCAGTTCGAGGAGAGTGACGCAAGACGGGCCTTTCCCTGTTTCGATCACCCCGCAATGAAAGCGACCTTCGACGTGGAGATGCTTATCGACGGGGGTCTCACAGCGATATCGAACACGGCTGTTGCGGAAGAAAAACCCATGGACGATGGACGGATGCTGGTTCGTTTCGAACGAACGCCAATAATGTCCACCTACCTTCTGTTCTTCGGAGTCGGGGAATATGAATTCATACAGGATCCCGGAGAGGTCCTGATTCGGGTCGCCGCCGTGCCCGGAAAAGCGCAGCAGGGAAAGTACAGCCTGGAGTTCCTGCGCAAGGCTCTGACCTACTGCGAGGAGTACTATGGGATCAAGTACCCCCTTTCCAAGCTCGATCTCATTGCGGTTGCCGACTTCGCCTTTGGGGCCATGGAGAATTGGGGAGCCATCACCTTCAGGGAAAACCTCGTTCTTCACGATCCGGACAAGACCTCCAAGGCCGGGGAAGAGAGGATGTGCGTGGTGATTGCCCATGAACTGGCTCACCAGTGGTTCGGAAACCTCGTGACTCCCGAGGACTGGAAGTACCTCTGGCTCAACGAGAGCTTTGCAACCTATTTTGGTTACGGCGTGGTCGATCACTACTACCCGGAGTGGGACGTGTGGGAGCAGTTCCTGCAGAGTCAGACCCAGGTCGCCCTGGATAGAGATGCGCTCAACGAGACCTTTTCCATCGAGATCCCCGGAGGGGATCATGTGGTGATCAACGCCAGCACCGCTCCCATCATCTACAACAAAGGGGGAAGCGTTCTGAGACAGGTGGAGGGCTATGTGGGAAACAAGGCCTTCAGGGAGGGTCTTGGCCTTTACCTCAGGAAATACCAGTACCGGTGTGCTTCAAGCCGTGACCTGTGGGATGCGCTTGAAGAGGTGTCTGCCAAACCCGTGAGCAGAATGATGTCCAACTGGATCGGACAGCCCGGGTTTCCGATGGTGAGTGCAGAAAGAGAGGGCGGTCGCGTGCGCTTGACTCAGCAGAGATTCACCTACCTGGGTGCCCCGTCGGACCAGGAATGGCTGATTCCCGTCTCTGTCAGAGTCTTCTTCGCGGACGGTCGCTCCAAAGAAACGGCCGCCTTTCTCGATGCAAAGACGGCGGTCCTCGATATCGGTGCCGATGCCGTCGCCTACAAGCTCAATGACGGACAAAGCGGTTTTTACAGAGTCCGGTACCGGGACAAGGACAACCTGAGGGAGCTCGGTAACCTGATCGCAAGCAAGGGGCTTTCCCCTGTGGATCGGTGGGGAATACAGGATGATCTCTACGCCATGGTGAAGAGGGGAAAAGCCCGGATGGACGAGTACCTTGAGTTTCTCTCCCATTACTCCGATGAAAACGCCTCTTTGCCTCTCAGCAGCATTGCAGTCAACCTGCACCACGCGTTGATCATCCGGGAGGGCAATTCCCGTCAGAAGGTCGCCTCGGTTGGGAGAACCCATTTCGAGAGAATTCTTGAAGCCATCGGTTATGAACCAAGGGGTGAGGACAGGCACACCACGTCGATCCTGAGAGATCAGATTCTCTGGCAGGCAGCCCTTTTCGGTTCCACAAAGGCTGAAGAGTTTTGCATGTCCCAGTTCTCTCTCCTGCTAAAGGATCAAAAGGTGCACCCGGACATCCAAAAGAGTGTGATGCAGGTCGGTGCCTCCTGCGGAAGCAGGGGAACCTTTGAGTGGTTCGTCGGAAAGATCAAGTCCTCCGAGAGCGAGCACGAGCGAATGACCATGCTGGTCGCCATCGGCTGTTTCAAAGACAGGGAAGTCCTGGAGCGGGTGAAGCGATATGTTCTGGAAGAAGTGCCGGACAGGAACAAGGCCATCCCTATCGGCGTCATGAGCGAGAACCTTGCTGCAATCCCTTCCCTGTGGGACTGGTACCAGGCCAATCTCACGGCCATTGAGCGGTTCCATCCGGTCCTCTATGAACGAGTGATTGCAGCTCTGGTTCCCATCGCGGGCCTTGGAAGAGAAGATCAAATCAGGAGCTTTTTCCAGGAATACATGAAGAAGCAGGAAAAGATGAAGGACGTGGTGAAACTCTCTCTCGAAAAGCTTGAAATTCATTCGAGGATGAGACGGGCATGAAAAGCGTTTCCCTCATTATGTTCTTGACAAAAACAAAGTGTTTTAGGATACTAAGCCATTGCTCTGGAAATTCTAGGAAGAATTTGGATTTGAGTTTTTTGCAAGTCTTTAACGGCCAAGGCGGTACCTGTTTGTCAAGGCGTTGACCTGGGGTTTGGAGCAAAATCTTGAGGAAAGGAGGTCGGCGCTATGGCAGATGGGACCGTCAAGTGGTTCAACGAGCAAAAAGGGTACGGCTTCATTAAGCAGGAGAACGGCCCGGACGTGTTCGTTCATTTCTCGGGAATCAAAGGAAGCGGTTTCAAGTCTCTGAACGAAGGTGACCATGTCACCTTTGAGATAGAGGAAGGGAAAAAAGGCCCTACCGCAGTGAACGTTACCGTCGTTTAGCTCANTCCTTTTGACAANAGAAAAGGCGCTCCCCCAATCGGTGAGCGCCTTTTCTGTTGAGCCAGCATCTCGGTAACGCTGGGATTGGATTGCGCTGCAACGTCCTTTTAGGCTAAGCCGATGGAGAGGTAGAATACCGAATGTCGAACACGGAATTTCGAATGATGAAGTTTCTGTCTTCCCCTTCAGCGTTCGTTATTCGTCATTCGATATTCTGCGGTTCGGTTTCTAATATGAGTGCAAAAAGGTAAAACCTTGCATCCGGAGATCCTACACGACCATCAGGAAGGCGTAGCGGTTCATGGCCTGAGCATAATCCGTGAGAGGCTCGATAGGGAAGCCGTACTTTTTCACGGAAGAATAAACATCGACGGCCATGGACTCGGGCGAGGGTCTCGCGGTTCTCGGCACCTTGCATTTACCTCTCTCTCCCGAACATTCCGCACACAGGCTGCAACTGTCCATGAAGAGCATGAATGCTTTTTCAAACCCAGAGAGAAACACGTCCCTTTCCAGCTTGGATAGCTTCAGGTTGACTCCCCTGGACCAGGCGTGACGGTCCTCAGGCTTCTTGACCTTTTTCGGAAAATGGAGAATGGCGGCCTCCGAATACTCTCTGAAAAACCTCTCGCATTCCGCAACCGAAGGGGTGTTCGGCGGGCACGTGGCATTGTGCCCGTACTCCCCGCATCCGAAGGTGCACTTCATCCTCACCCACTGTGAGACGACGATGTCCTTCGGGTCGATCCATTTGAAGTCCGAGATGCCGTGCTCCTGAAACAGAGCCTCCAGCTCTTTCCGCTTTTTCGTTCCCAACGCTTTTCCTTTTGTCATGGGTCACACTCCTTTCTTGCAGAGAAACCACAGCAGTCTCATGACACAATGCAGTCTACTCGATTGACTGATCCTTCAGCAAGAGAGAATTCCAGGGCATGCCTCCCTAGCGAACGGCCCGTGCAGCGACTGGGCAGAGCTTTTGCAAAGGATGGACTTTGGCGTCTATCCATCTTAATATAGAATACCACCGAAAGGCGCTGTCGCCTGAACCCGGAGCGCCTAGGAGCTCTCTTGCGAATACTCACCGTGTCAGATCGAGTCGAGCCGGTTCTCAGTGACCGGGACGCCCCGTCACGTTTCCCCGGGGTGGAACTGATCCTGTCGGGTGGAGACTTGCCTCCGGAATACCTTTCCTTTTTGAGGGGTATCTTTGAAGTCCCTCTTTACTATGTCCTTGGAAATCATGATATACGCTACGAGTCAACCCGCCCCCTGGGGTGCACGGATCTTCACGGTAAGCTCGTTAGATTCCAGGGGATCAGGCTGCTCGGGCTAGAAGGGTCGCAGTGGTACAACGGGGGGCCGCAGCAGTACAGTGAACGGGAGATGAACAGGATCATTTGGGGGCTCCGCCCGAAGCTGTGGATAGGCAAGGGGCTGGACATCATTTTGACCCATGCGCCACCCCGGCACATCCATGACGAAGAAGACCAGTGCCACCAGGGGTTCCGAAGCTTTCGGTGGCTCGTCGACAAGTATTCACCGAGGTATTTCATCCATGGGCACACCCATGCGCTTTTCACGGCTCCTTCGGAGCGCATCACTACCGTGAACCGGACCAAGGTAATCAACAGCTATGGGTACTTCATCTTCGACATCGAACCTGGCTCGATGGCTTAGTAAGCTTTTCGGGCCGAAGAGCCGCTCAAGGGCCGAGGAGATCAAATCCTTCCGAGAGAACCTGGAGGAGGACGAGGCATTTGATACCCGGGACCTGGGCACCCGGCCGGTCCACCTGGAAAAGATCATCGGGAGCGTGGGCAGGTATCATGATTTTGACAGCACTTTCCAGTTGAAGGACCACCTGCCCCATGAAAGGCTGGAGAGTGTCAAGAAAATGATGCGGGAGGGGAAACCCTTTCCTCCGGTCGAGCTCTACCAGTTCAGGGACGAGTACTACGTCCTCGACGGTCATCACCGGGTTTCGGCGGCCAAAGAATTTGGCTACCGAGAGATCGAAGCCCGCATCGTCCAGGTGATTCAGGCCGATGACACCTTGGAAAACACGCTCTATCGGGAAAGGGGGGATTTCAATGAAAAGACAAACCTCCCCGAACTCATCGAGCTCACAGAAGTGGGGCGATATGGCCATTTGGAACGACAGATTCTCAAGCACCGGGGCTTTCTGGGGCAGGAGAGGAGGTCGACCGTTTCGTTCCAAGGTGCTGCTCTGGACTGGTACAAAACCATTTACCTACCTCTCGTGGCGGCCATCAAGAAAGGGAACCTCATCGAATCATTCCCCAATCGAACCCTTGCCGACCTTTACCTGTACATTTCATGGCACCAGTGGGAGAAGGGATCGACCCGCGAGTACGGGATCGGCATCGATCAGTTCATTCCAAAAGACATGGAGGCGTTTCGAAAAAAAATGTCCGAAAAAAGGGAGCAGGAATACCCGGAAATGAAGAGGGAGATCACAGCCTTTGTCCTGATGAATGTTGCAGCCAAGCGGGAGTACCGGATTATCGACAAACTCTACGAGCTCGAAGAGGTTCGGGAGATCCACTCGGTTCACGGGGAATTCGACATCATCGCCAAGATCGTCCTCAGCCGTGACTTGCTCGCCTCGGATGCAGAGACCATCGGGCAATTCGTTCACACCCAGGTAAGGCAAGTGCCCGGCGTGGTGAGCACCCAGACGCTCATTCCCGGGATCTCTAAAATCAAGAAGCAGTCGACCTGACGTGATCCCTCTCACCCCTTCTTTCGCCCCCGCGTTCAGGCTGCGAAAGACCGTTCCAGGAAATGTGCGACTGCCGACTTCCTAGGGATGCAAGAGGCAAGGTTCTCAGTTTCTCGGGTGATGACACTCCACGAGGTGGCCGTTTTCACGGATGGGTTCGGGCGGGACCTCCCGGCAGACTTGGGTCGCTTCGGGGCAGCGGGGATGGAAGGTGCACCCAGGCGGGGGATCGATGGGATTGGGATAGACGATGCCGAGGTGTGTTTCGGGAAGCCCAAGCCCGGGCTCGGGGGTGAGGACGGAAGCGAGCAAGGCCCGGGTGTAAGGATGTCGGGGATTTTCGAAGATCGACCGTGTTTCCGCCTCTTCGACGATCCGTCCCAGGTACATGACCGCCACCCGGGAGGCCATGTGCTCGACAACGGCAAGGTTGTGGGTGATCAGGAGGTAGGTGAGGCCGAACTCCTTGCGCAGGTCCATGAGGAGGTTCAGAATCTGGGACTGAACCGACACGTCCAGGGCCGAGGTCGGTTCATCGCAGATGACGATTTCGGGCCGCATGATCAAAGCCCTCGCGACGGCCACGCGTTGTCGCTGGCCGCCTGAGAGCTGGTTCGGAAAACCGTTCTTGAGCCGGGGGACAAGCCCGACGATTTCCATGATTTCCTCAACCCGTCCCTTCCACGATCCGGGNTCTCCAACCTTGTGAACCCTGAGCGGAAGGGAGATGATGGATCTCACCGACTTACGCGGGTTGAGGGACGCGTAGGGATCCTGAAAAACCGGTTGAATCCTGCGGGCAAGCTCGGTGCGGCCAATTGCGGACACATCCTTCCCTTCGAGGAGGATGCTGCCGCCCGTCATTTCCTCCAGCCTGAGAATCAGTTTCGCGATCGTGCTTTTTCCGCACCCGGACTCTCCCACCAGTCCGAGGACCTGACCCTTTTCCACGGACAGGCTCACGCCGTTTAACGCTCTGAGGGGGCGCTTGCCCTTGAGGAGCCCCATGCCCACCCTGTAGGTCTTGGTGAGATCCCGGATCTTCAAGACAGGTTCGCTCACGTCGACCTCCCTCTGAGGTTCTGCGCGCAGGTCTCGGGACTCAGGAGACACCGGTAGGCCCGGTCGTTCGATATCTCCCGAAGCACAACGTTTTCCGCCGTGCAGGCATTGGAAAGGAACGCACAGCGATTGCGAAAGGCGCATCCCTTCAGATCCCCGATAGGCGTGGGAACGACCCCCGGAATGGAGCCCAGGTGCTCTCCGGGTTTGGTTTTTCCAGGGATGGGAATACAGCGCAGAAGTCCCTGGGTGTATGGGTGGAGAGGGTTGTCGAAAATCTGGAGCGCTTCACCCGATTCCACGACCTCGCCGCAGTACATGACGTTGACCCGATCCGCCACCCTCGCGACGATGCCGAGATCGTGGGTGATCAGGAGCAGTCCCATCTGAAATTCTTTCTGGAGCGAGGCAAGGAGGGAGAGAATCTGCGCCTGGATGGTGACGTCAAGGGCGGTGGTGGGTTCGTCGGCAATGATTATGGCCGGCCCGCACATGAGGCCCATGGCGATCATCACTCTCTGTCGGAGCCCGCCGGAGAGCTGATGGGGGTATTGCCTTAGCCGGCTCGCTGCAGCGGTGATACCCACTTTCTCCAGGAGGAAAACGGCTCGATCCTGAGCTTCTTTGCGTGACACCTTCCGATGCCTCAACATGGCCTCCTGGAGCTGGTTGCCGATCGTGTAGCAGGGATTCAGGGAGGTCATGGGTTCCTGGAAGATCATGGCGATCTTGTTGCCCCGCAGGTCGGCCATGCGGCGAGTTCTCGTTTTCCTCAGGTCCAGCCCTTCGAAGCGGAGACGCTCGGCGCGGCGTTGCGCACGGGGAGGCAAAAGGTCCATGACGGCAAGGGCCGTCAGCGATTTGCCGCACCCCGATTCACCCACCAGGGCAAGGGTCTGCCCTCGGTCCACGGTAAAGGTGACATCCCTGACGGCCTTTAACAGCCCCCCGGCCAGGAGGATTTCCACGTGAAGACCCCGGACTTCGAGGAGCGCACTCATGAGCGTCCCTCCGGTGCCGTGATATCGCGGATGCCGTCTCCCATGAGGTTGACGGAAAGGACCAGCAGGGACAGGACAAAGCCGGGGATCATGATGATCCAAGGGCTGAAGAGCATAAATTCCTTTCCTTCCGAAACCATGAGCCCCCAAGAGGGAAGGGGGGGCTGCACACCCATCCCGAGGAAGGACAGTGCTGCTTCCAGAAGCACGGCATGGGCGATTTCCAGCGTGGCGACGACGATCAGGTTGTTGAGGACGTTGGGCATCAACTCGGTGAAGAGGATGCGGGGCGTGGAGCAGCCGATGGCTTTGGCCGCGCTGATGTAGTCGCTGGAGCGGATCTGCTGGGTCGAGGAGCGCATGACCACGGCGAAGCGGTCCCAGATGAGCAGACCCAGGACCAGGATGATGACATTGAGTGACCCTCCGATCAGGGCGACGACAGCAAGGGCGACCAGTACCACGGGCATGGACAGACGGGTGGTGATCAGGAAACTCACGACCATGTCGACCCGGCCCCCGAAGTACCCGGCAACGATGCCCAGGGAGACACCGATCAACCCCGAAAGGATCATGGCGGAGACCCCGATGAGGAGGGAGATGCGGGCGCCGTACATGAGGCGGCTCAGATAGTCCCGCCCCAGGTTGTCGGTCCCCAGCGGGTGGGCCCACGTCCCCTTCTCGTGCCAGATCGGGTCCACCAGGCGGTTCCCCAGATCCTGGCGATAAGGGTCATGGGGGGCCAGCGCAGGGGCAAGAAGTGCCACGAGAAGAAGGAAGCAAAGGACCCCGGCGCCGATCATGAAGCCCTTGTGGGCCAGGGTGCGCCGGCGAAGAATCTCTCCCGGGGACGGGAATTCGACCTCTTGAATGTGTCCTGCGCCTTGCTCGGACATGGCTTTATCACCCGACCCGGATGCGGGGATCCAGAAACGCGTTGAAAAGATCGGCCAGAAACGTCAAAACCACGTAAAACATAGACACCAGGAGCACGATGGCCTGAACCATGGGGAGGTCGGCCCTGGAAATGGACTCGTAGCCGAGGAACCCCACGCCGTTGATGGCAAAAATCGTTTCGATGACCAGCGAGCCTCCCAGCATGAACCCGAACTGGACCGCCAGAAGGGAGACGACAGGGATGATGGCGTTGCGCAGCGCGTGCTTGAAGAGGACACTCCCCGACCGGAGCCCCTTGGCCTTGGCCGTCCGAATGTAGTCCGAAGCGAGGACCTCAAGCATGCCGGAGCGGGTGAGGCGCATGATGGCTGGGGTCGCATAGTATCCGAGGGCGATGGACGGGAGGATGAAGTGCCTCCACGAGCTGCTGCCGGAGATAGGGAGCCATCGAAGCATGACGCCGAAGACGATGATCAGGATCAGGCCGAAAAAGAAGGAGGGCATGGCCTGGCCGATGACGGAGATGGTCAAGGCCACCCGGTCGACCCAGGTGTTGGGACGGACGGCGGCCAGAACCCCCATGGGGACGCCCAGGAGAACGGCAAAGGCCAGGGCGCATCCTCCCAGGGTCATCGTGACGCTGAGGCGGCCGCCGATGATGGCCTCCACGGGCTGGTTGAAGTAGTTGGACTCGCCGAAATCCCCCTGCAGGGCCCTCTTGGCCCAGGCCGCATACTGGATGACGACCGGGCGGTCCATGCCGTACTTCACCCGCACGAACTCGATTTGCCTGGGGGTGGCGTTGACTCCGGCCAGGGCCGCTGCAGGGTCCCCGGAAAAGCGCAGCAGCATGAAGGTCACGAAGGAGACCGTGAGGGCGACCAGAACGGCNAGAGAAAAACGTTTGAGGGTGTACGCGAGCATATGTGCCCCAAGCCGATTTCAGNAAGGCCAAGCTTGGTTCAACCCCGGCCTTTTTCCTTGTCTACTTCCACTTGGACAGGAAGAACCTCGGCACCGCGTCAGGCTGGCTGGTGAAAACCAGGTCCTGGGTAAAGGCGTAGTTCGCCACGTAGCTGAACAGGGGGACCCAGTAGGCCTGTTCGGCGATCCGTCTCAGGGCTTTGTTGTACACCTCTTTGCGGTGAGAGGGATCGACGGAATTGTCCCCTTCCTGAAGCCAGTCTCGGACCTGGAGGTCCCGGGTGAAATCGTTGTACTCCAGCTTGAAGTGCTCTCCCGTGATGTTGGAGATGTCGTTCACGCCGTAGGAGCCCCAGGTGTTCATCACGAAGGCGACCTTGTTTCCCTGGAGCATATCGCGGAGGGCGGAATACTGAAGCCACTTGAGGTTGGCCTTGATGCCCACGGCCTGGAGANAGCCCACCATGGCCTCTCCGTACGGGCGGTCCCGGTACCCGTAGAAGTCGACCTCGAAGCCGTTGGGATAGCCGGCCTCCGCGAGAAGTTTCTTTGCCTTTTCGGGATTGAACTCGTACTTCATCACGTCATCGGTGCAACCGAACTGGGAGGGAAAACAGGCGGCGTGAACCACGCGGGACTCGCCACCCACGAGGTTCCTGCTGATGGCCTCCCGATCGATGGCGTAATTCACGGCCCTCCGCACCCTCAGATCCTTGAACGGGGTGTCTCCCGCTCGGCCCGTGACATCCATCTGGAGGAAGGCGATGCGCATGTCCTCACCCCTCAGCACCTTGATCCCCTTTCCCTTTTCAAGGTTGGCCGCCTGTTCCGGGGTCAGCATGTAGATCCAGTCGAGCCCCCCGGTCATCAACTCGGCCATCTGGGTGGTCATCTCCGGGATGGTCCGCTGGACCAGTTTGCCGATGGCGGGCTGTCCCTTGGGGCTGTCCTTGAAATAGTTCTCGTTCTTCACGAAAACGATCCTCTTGCCCGGCTCGATTTCCTTGACCTTGTAAGGGCCGGTGCCGACGGGCTTCTGCCCGAATCCCTTCGGCCCGACCTTGGAGTAGTACTCGTTCGGGTAGATGGGAACGTTGCCTGCCAGGTACTCAAGGGCGGCCGGGAAGGGCTTCTTGAGATAGAGCTTCACCTTGTAGGGGTCGAGTTTCTCCGCCTTCGCCATCCAGTCCACGTTCTGCTGGACGAGCACCTTGTTTTCGGGGTTCGTCATATAGTTGATGGTGTAGACCACATCGTCGGCGTCGAACGCCTCACCGTTGTGGAAGGTGATGCCCTGCCGGAGTTCAAACTCCATGGTCGTGGCGTCGATCCACTTGTAGGACTTGGCCAGAAGGGGCTTGTACTCATTGGTGCCGGGGTCACGGAAGATCAGATCGTCGAAGATGTGGTGGCTGACGATCATCCCTTCCCGGGCCGTGTTGTAATACCGGTCCATGGTTTCAAGTTCCTTGGTCCACGCAAAGTTCAGGGTGTCGTCCTTCTTGCCGGCCCCGGCGGTGGACAAAAAAGACGCCCAACAAATGACGACGAGAGCGCATGCAAAAATGGTCGACAGAATCCTTCTAGACATGGCCGTACCCTCCTTCGTTGGCATGACAGAGCATTCCTTGGCGCCGCCCACGCAAAGCGCCGGCGCATCCCCCTTGAAACACCCAGAATAAAACCATGAAGGTTTTCTCGCTTTCCTTTCCCTGTTGAGGCGTCGGAAGGTCGCTCCGAGCAAAGACACTGTGCGAAACAAATATTTCAAAAAAAATATTTATGAACCGGATATTTCAGCCGGTACCATTCCCTCTGAGCACGTGTCAACAAAAAAGTTTTCCACCGCGAAAAAATTCCGGGTTCACTTCGAGCCGGTCCCAAGGTAGCGCCTGACGGCTTCGTAGAAAACGTTTACTCCGATTTCGAGGACTCTTTCATCGATGTCAAAGTAGGGGGAGTGGAGGGGGTGCGCCTTCCCCTGCTCCCTGTTGGAACAGCCCAGACGCATGATTGCGCTGGGGCGCTGCAGTGCGAAATAGGCGAAATCCTCGGAGGCCATGACAGGGAGCAGGTATGCAACGTTGGCCTTCCCCAAGACATCCATGGACGTTTCATAAAGCAATCTGGCCACGGTTTCATCGTTCACGCAGAGAGGGCATCCTTCACGAAGCTGGAACCGTGTCTTGACCAGAAAGGTCGGTTCAAGCCCTTCAGCGATCTGCCTTAGCCGTTCCATGACGAGCGCCCGAACCTCGCGCGAAAGGGCTCGCACGGTGCCCTCGAGGTAGGCGAACTCCGGGATGACATTGGGGGCGTCGCCGGCTGTGAACTTTCCGACGGTCACGGCGGCCGCCTCAGTGGGCTTGACGTTCCTCGCCGCGATGCTCTGCACGGCCGTAACAAAGGAAGCCCCGGCCACGACAGGATCGATGCCCTCCTCCGGCCGGGCCCCGTGAGCGCCCTTTCCCCGGATGGCCAGTTCGAAGACATCGGAGGAGGCGTAGCCCAGGCCTTGGAACACGCCCACCCTCCCTACGGCGAGGTCGGTCGACATGTGTCCGGCGATGATGCAATCGACCCCGGGGTTGTCCAGAACCCCCCTTTCAATCATGGCCTTTGCACCCGAGCCTCTCTCCTCTGCGGGCTGAAAAAGAAACTTCACGTGGCCTCGAAGAGAGGAGCCGAATCCGGTGTCCTGGATTTTCCTGGCGACCCCAAGCATGATGGCCGTGTTGGCATCGTGCCCGCAGGCGTGCATCACGCCGGGATGTCGTGACTTGTAGGGCACCTCGTTCAACTCGGCAATGGGCAGGGCGTCGATGTCCGCCCGGAGCGCGATGGTCGGCCCTTCTCCGGTGCCGCTGATCAGTCCCACGGCTCCGGTCATGCCCGGAAACGTTTGCACCGGGATGCGGGCGTCGGAAAGGATTTCGACGATTTTTTCGGTGGTCTTGATTTCCTCGTGGGCCGTCTCCGGGTGCGCGTGGAGGTACCGCCGCACATCCACAAGCCATTGAGAAAATCCGGGATGCGACTCAGGCATACGGAGCTAGGACCTCCTTTTTTGTGTTGACACGTCGTCCCGAAGGGGGTGTAATGATGGTGAAATATATATTTCAAAATATTAAGGATTGCAACAATTATTTCACGCTATGGCGAACGATAAGCTCCTGGATCGTATTCGGGCCCTCCAAAAGCTGACCCCCGGCGAGGCCAAGATCGCCGACTTCCTGTCCCGCCGCTTTCCCGAGACCGTGTTCGATAATGTGACCACCATCAGCCAGAAGAGCGGTGTGAGCAAGGCCACCGTGGTTCGCTTCATCTCCCGCCTCGGCTACAGCAGCTTCTACGAGTTCCGAAATCAGCAGCGCCACGAGGTCGTCTCCCGGCTGGAATCCCCAGTCCAGCGGTACAGCCTCAAGAAGAGGCAACTTATGGGGGAAGGGGAGGACATTCTCGGCCAGAACTTCGCCTACATCATGAAGAACCTCAGGCACACCCACGCCCGGACCGACCCGAAGACGTTCCGGGAAGTCGCCCGCCTGATCGCCGATCCCAAGGGGGAACTCTTCATCCTGGGGCAGCGCACGTCCTATGCCCTGGCCTACCTTTTCCATGTGCTCCTGGGATATCTGCGACCCAGGATCACCCTGCTCGATCCCCAGACCTCCGTGCTTCCGGATCGACTCGTCGACGTGACCCCGAAGGACACGCTTTTCGTCATTTCCCATCGCCGCTATGCCACGCTGACGCACAAGGTGGCCGAGACCTTTGCAGGCGCCGGCGCCAGGATCATCCTGCTCACGGACAGCGAGTTCTCCCCCGTGAGCTCCCTGGCTCACCTTCAGCTCGTCGTCCCTTCCGAAGGCCTTTCCATTTTCCAGAGCTACTGTGCCGCGTCGGCGCTGCTCGAATCTCTGGTCATCGCAGCCCTCCAGTTTTGCGACGAAAGGATTTTCGATCGGTCCGAGAGGGCGGAGAAGCTCTACGAGCATTTCGACACCTTTTCCGCAAGGAAGGGGACGACCCCTTCCAGAGCGGACAAGCTCAGGGAAAAGATCGGAAGGCAAAACAAGAAAACAGGGAAGAGAGAAAAGACCGGCACATGAGGATAGAACGAGTCGACCTCATCATCGTGCGCATGCCCCTCGTTTCCCCTTTCGAGACCAGCAACAACCGCGTCTCCGAGCTCGACAAGCTGCTCCTCAAGGTCTACACCCCGGAATGGAGTGTCTATTCCGAGTGCACGGCCGACCCTAGACCTTTCTACTCCTATGAAACGGTTGGAACCGCCGCGTTGATCCTGAAAGAGGTTTTGCTCCCCGAGATTTTGGGCAAGAACCTGGACGGTCCATCGACTTACGTGAAAATGACCGCCCGCTTCCGGGGTCACCCCATGGCCAAAGCCGCCGTGGAAAATGCCCTGTGGATGCTCCTGGCTCTGGAGCAGGGGAAACCCCTCGCGGCCCTCCTGGGGGGAGAAAAGCAAAGAATTGCGGCGGGGGTTTCCATCGGCATTCAGGACACGACGGAGGATCTGAACCGGGCGATCGCCGCCTACCTTGA
>JGI20214J51650_10000651_pt1 | contig 21732 bp, 16 predicted proteins | sample WetSurMetagenome_FD_51650 | JGI IMG/M metagenome (IMG submission 51650) | reverse complement strand
AATCCTGTACCTCCTCATAAGCTTTGCGTCAAGTTTAATAATTGCATTGTTCATTGGAGCATTGTCTTCAAGCACATAATTTATTTCGAGAAAGGTTTCAGNTGTATATAATGCCTCGCAGAGTGCCCTGTANATAAGGCTGTCAACACCCTTNCCNTGATATTCCGGGAGNACTCCAAGGGCAAAAAGGCGATACCGCTTCAGCCCGGGCAACCCGGTTAATACCTTCAGCCAGCCAAACGGAAGCAGGTTCCCTCCAAGTCCTTTAATAAGCGTATTAATGTCCGGTATAGTAATAGCAAATCCGATCGGCCTTCCGCCGGCATCCTCAGCAAAGATTACGCCTTTCGGGTGAAGTATATCTTTTAGATCGGAAGCAATTGCCTCAGCTTCTTTGGTTGTAACCTGAGTGTATCCCCAGTTATCAAACAGGCTTTTATTGGATAATTCAATCACCCTTGCAACTTCATTGTCATAATCCTTCATATTGAGTTGCCTGGTGGTTATTTTGTATCTCCTCGCCACATCATCTGTCAGAGTCAGTATCCTTTCTGGGATTTTATAACCTTCGGGAACTGAAATATAATAAACCAGTAAATCCTTGATCTTCTCAAAGCCATAGCCTGTAATATGATCAATGTAATATGGCGGATTATATGGAGCCATTACCGTGGGTGACGGAGAGAATCCTTCAATTACAAGACCCCATTCCTGAGAAACAAAACTCCAGGGTCCCCGCATTGATTTCATTCCTTTGTTTCGTAACCAGCCTGCTGCTGCATCGAGGAGGGCTTTCGAGGCAACGATGTCATCGTTGCATTCAAAATATCCAAACAGACCAACAGGCTCTTTCCATTCCTGGAGGGCTATTGTATCAAAAAAAGCGGCTATCCTTCCTATAACGTCCTTCCCTTCCTTCAGAAGGAATAGCGAATATTCACAATGGTCAAGTGTCGGATTATGCTTCCTGTTAAATTGCTTTCTGACTTCTGATAAAAGAGGCGGCACCCATACNGGATCGTTTTTGTAGAGCCTGTAAGGCAGCCTGATGAAATCATTNAGATCAGTCTTCGTNGTAACTTGTACTATTGTCATGATTGCCTTCAGGTTAGGTTTTAAAATGTTTCTAATTGAAGAATTATTACTTCGCGTTCTGACTAATTTAATAATAACTTTTGAGTAATGGAATTCACTTCGCTGAACAATAATTAAAAAACCGTGTTTAAATTCTTGTTTTAATTATTTAATTCATTGTGTTAATTGAAGATAAAGATCAGGCTCGGTTTACCCGCAATGTCCATTCAGTTTCGNCTATCAGGCACTTAACTGATAGTACCTTTGTACTTCGCTTCACCAGGGGGGATCTGCAGTTCAGGGCCGGACAACATCTCATAATCGGGCTGGAAGGAGAACTGGATCAGAGGGAATACTCAGTTTACAGCGGGGAGAATGACGATTTTCTTGAAATACTTGTAAGAGAGGTAAAGGATGGAAATATATCTGCAAAGCTTAATCAGAGCAAACCAGGACAGTTATTGAATGTAAACGGGCCTTTCGGAACTTTCGGAGCAGATCAGCTTATCAGAAATTCAGGGAACCTCGTATTTATTGCAACCGGAACTGGAATCGCTCCATTTCACAGCATAGTCAGATCTTACCCTGGCTTAAAATACACTTTAATTCATGGGGTAAGCTATTCAGAAGAAGCATATGAGTATGGCGATTACGATTCAGACAGCTACATACTCTGCACATCGAAGGAAAGGAGCAATGGCAGACAAGGCAGGGTAACCTCATTCATTCATGATTTCCGGGTTAAACCCGGTATGCATTTCTATCTTTGCGGTAACAGCAGTATGATATATGAAGCCTATCACATTCTGCTCAACAAAGGAATTCCCGGAGAAAATATATTCTCTGAAAGATACTTCTGAGGGATATATTAAAAAACATTTGCAGGAATCATAGTATTCAGTGAGGATAGCTGGCAATAAATGTCTTCCGGTTTGCAATATGGATTTTGAGTTCTACAGCGAACCAGTAAATGATGAACTGCCTGTAAGGTAAGTCATGTAAGATTGTTAGAAATAAGGCTGTCTGATGAGGGATCAGATTAGTGTAACAATAACAATATTACTTTATAAATGTATTATTGTCGAGCTCTGTAAAAGCAAGGTTAAGCTCATCCCTGGTATTCATTACTATCGGTCCTCCCCAGGCGATAGGCTCCTTCAGCGGCCGTCCCGACATCAGCAGAAGCCTGATCCCGGCATCTCCAGCCTTCAGCCAGAATTTTTCGCCCTCTGTGAACAAAACCACATGTTTTTCAGAAACAGGGCTGTTATTACCTTCTCCGAAAACTGCCGATCCCTGAAGGATATAAACGAACAAGGTATTTTCGGGTTCTGTATTTAAAGTCCATTCAGCATTTGCATCTGCCTCAACATCAAGGTATAATGCCTTGACATAATCGCCTTCAATCGCTCCCCTGTTGCCATTATATTCACCGGCTAAAATATGTATCCTCCTGTTCTTCTCATCTATTACCGGTATATCAATTTTTATAATTGGCCTGTATGTGGGTCGAACCATTTTGTCTTTTGCCGGCAGATTAAGCCACAATTGTGTTCCGAGCATTCTGGATGAAGCTTTTGGCATTTCCTGGTGAATTATCCCTGAGCCGGCAGTCATCCACTGGCAATCGCCGCTAAGAATGCTTCCCTTGTTACCCATGCTGTCGCTGTGCTCAATATCGCCTTCGATAAGGTAGGTAATTGTTTCTATTCCCCTGTGAGGATGCCATGGAAAGCCTTTAAGGTAATCGTTCGGGTTGGTGGAATCAAAGGCATCAAGCATCAGGAAGGGGTCAAAATCCATTGTGTCATGATAGCCGATTTCCCTTACAAGCTTTACACCAGCTCCGTCAACTGCATTCTGTCCTGCAACAATGCGCCTAATATTCCGGAATTCTTTCATTTGTTTCGCGTTAAAACAATATTTAACAGAAATACATTGCTATTGTTCATTTTCAAGAGGAAGGGTGAAACAGAAGCTACTGCCTTTTCCAACAATGCTGTCGGCCCGGATTGTACCGCCATGCTTAGATACAAATTCCCTGGCCAGGACCAGACCGAGACCAGACCCTTTCTCATTCTCTGTGCCGATGGTAGTAATGCTGGAATTTATATTAAACAATTTATCAAGCGCCTCCATACTGATTCCCATCCCATTGTCGGTAACGCAAATCTTTGCGAATTTCCCATCTCGTTCAGCGCTGACGATCACAGATCCGCCCCTGCTTGTAAATTTTATAGCATTCCCGATAAGATTCCTGACAACTGTATCGATCATCTGCCGGTCAGCAAGAACAGTAAGCTCAGCTTCAGTAATTGAAANNCTAAGAGTAATATCCTTTGCACTTGCNGCATTGTTCATCATTTCAATGATGCCCAGAAGAAAATCACGGACCATAGNTGGTTCCGGATTATAAACTATTGATCCCCGTTGAGAATACGACCACTTTAAAAGGTTATCAAGCAAATTATTAAGATTATTTGATGATTTTGAAATCATGTGAATAAGCTCGAGCNTCTCTTCCCGGGAAATCTCATCAAATTCACTTTCAAGAATATCTGATGAGCCTATTATGACATTGAACGGGTTTTTTATATCGTGCGCTATAATTGAGAAAAATTTATCTTTTGTCGCCACGACATCTTTAAGATCCTGGTTCATTGACCTTAATTCAGATGTTTTCTGGTCAACCATTTTTTCAAGAATCTGGCGTTGCACCTTCAATCTCCTGAAGCGCGAAGTTATTATGAATACGAATGCCAGTACAGTTGTGGTTATGGCAATTAACCTGAACCAGATTGTTTTCCACCAGGGTGGCAGAATTGTAAGGCTCAATGAAACTCCTTCTTCATTCAACAGCCCGGAATTATTTGAAGCCTTAACTCTGAACGTATAGGATCCAGGGCTAAGGTTTGTATAGTTTGCTTCACGCTTGGTTCCGCAAAAGATCCAGTCGGGATCGAACCCTTCCATTTTATAAGCATAAAGATTTTCACCAGGTGAGGTTAATTCCAGACTAATGAATTCAAATGTGAAGAAGTTTTCTTTATAGGTAAGGGTCAGGCTTTTTGTCTCAGCAATATCGCTTTCCAGGATTATCCTGTTGTCTATTTTATCATGTACTTTAACAGGTTTGTTAAAAATCCTGAAGTTAGTAATGACAACATTGGGTTTGTTGGGATTTTTATCGTCCCTGATTTCGGAAGGGTAAAATGAGTTGATCCCATCCGGTCCACTGAAAAACATCTCATTATCAAGGGTTTTCAGGGCCCAGCCCTTCATTGCAAGGTTCAGCAAGCCTTCATCCCTTGTAAAAACCCTGACTTTTTTTGTTTCCGGGGTGAATCTTGCAAGGCCATTGTTCGTTGCCAGCCAGAGATTATTATTTTCATCAACTAGTATTGATGTAATCGAATTTCCGGGTAATCCATCCTTAATGGAATAATTTGAAAATAAGCCTGAATTCCTGTCAAGCTTATCGAGGCCGGTTCCATTCATCCCAATCCAGAGATTGCCATTTTTATCTTCTGCGACACATGAAACATCATCACCACTTATGCTATTGCTTGTTTCAGAATGGGAGAGATTCCTGAATTTAATTTCTGGAGCCCCTTTATCAAGGTTTATGGTTTTCAGGTCGACAACACTAATCCCCTGATTACTGGTAATATACAGGTTCTGTTGGCTGTCCTCAAATAGTTGAACAAGTGAATTGTCGCATATTGATGTGGGATCATCATCTTTATGGTTAAAATTATAAAACCTGTTTGTCTTCCTGTCGTAAAGATCAAGACCATTGGTCAGGGTAGCGACCCAAAGGTTATTCCTGCTGTCTTCGAGAACATACCAGATATGTTGGGCTGAAATCGAAAAAGGANTTGAATTATCGGGCATAAAGGCCGAAAACCTGTTGTTTTTGAATCTCGCCAGTCCACCATTATAGGTACCCAACCACAACACCCCTTCATGGTCTTCACAAATAGAGATAATTGCATTGCTGCTAAGCGACGACAGGTCATCCGGATTGTGGGTCCAGGAATCTATTTTTCCAGTTTTCCTGTTATACCGATTAAGCCCTCCTCCGTCTGTTCCTATCCAGATCTCCCCTTCTCTACCTTCAGCAAGACAAAGGACATTGCCGGAGTTTAGTTTCTCAGAACTGAAATTCTTTCCAAAGCTTCTCTTGAAAATAAACCTTCCGGGACTATACTTATTTACTCCGAGGATTGTGCAAACCCATACAGAACCTGTTCCATCGTGGTAGATGTAGTTAATTTTCCCGGTATTAAGTGAATATGGATTATCAGGAGAAGATTTGATATATGTGAATTTCTCTGTCTCTTTATCGAAAACACTTATTCCTGCTTCGTCCCTGTCGCCAATCCAGATCAGCCCATCCTTGTCTGTTACAACTGAAGAAAGGACATTTCCTTCCGGCATGGAATCAGTTCCGTCGGGACGGTAAAGCCTGAATTGTCCTGCTTTACGGCGCCATACTACTAACCCAATTCTTTCAACAGTTATGAAAAAATCACCGTCCCTGTCAATTGCAAAATTCTTATTATGATTACTTAATTCAGATGCTTCCCTTATATCAATAGACTGGTCAATGAATTTATTTTTCCCTGCATCGAACATGAATAGCTTGTTGCTGCAGCTTACTGCCCATATATTCCCTTCGTGATCTTCAGCAAAATTATAAACCTTGTTTTTATATACCCTGTCGACATCGTCTTCATTTAATGTAAAATAATCAGCCTCAATAAAATGCGAGCTAACATTCAAAGTGTTGAATCTGAATATTCCGTTTGTTGCGCAGACCCAGAGGAAACCCCTGCTATCCATAGTCCCACCGAAAATGAACTGGTTTGTCAGGCTCTCACTACCGGTTCTGAGTATTTTACGTGAAAAGCAATCCAGCTTTTTGTTATAAAGGCACAAACCCCTTAATGTCATGACCCACAAATTCCCGTGAGAATCCTCTGCAAGCGAGGTGATAGCATTTCCCGGCAGTGAAGATGTATCAGCAGGGTCATAGAAGTATTTTTTGAAATTGATGCCGTCGAACCTGTTCAATCCATTTCCAGTGGCAATCCATATAAATCCCCTTGACTCCCTTAGAATTGAATTAACATAGCCATTTGACATCCCGTCGTTTGTAGAAAAACGTTCGAAAAGCATTTTTTCAGGCTGGGAATAACAACTTCCCTGAATCGCCTGTAAAAAGAAACACACAACCAATACTCTGGTGATGAGGCTGATTTTAAACATTAACAATTGCTTCATAAGAGATTCTGTGGGTTTGAAAATATATCCTCAGGTTTGAAGCATTATAATTTCCATGAAAAGTTAAGTAAATTTTCAGAAAATTATTCGCTGACGGCCATTTTTGATAATATGGGGCTGAATTTTAAATTAATTGACCATTCCTTCCATGATTTAAATCATAACAGAACTTCGGCAGAAACTAACCAGCAGAGCGGTATAATCATACTGCCCTTGTAATTTTTCCCTTCATTAGCTTTTTGAATAATTTAAATCCGAAAAAAGTATCCTATATTGCATAGTTTTTCTGTCAGACAGGATTTATTAACAATAACATGGCGCTGAGCGACGAAAATATTAAAGGACAGGGGAAAAAGGGATACATTTTTACGAAGAACCTTGACAGTTACCTGACCGATACTTTTAACGGCTTTAAATTCACAACCCGTTTTTTCAAAGAGGTATTCAAAAAGCCATTTTATTTTAGGGAAACTGTAAACCAGTGCTTTGAAATAGGTATCCGTTCACTTCCACTTATTGCGATAACCGGCTTTATTGTCGGCTTCGTATTTGTAAAACAATCCCGCCCCTCTCTCGAATCCTTTGGCGCAACATCATGGCTGCCATCACTGATGGGAATAGCTACAATAAGGGCTCTTGGTCCGCTTGTAACTGCCCTGATTACTGCAGGAAAGGTGGGATCGGGAATTGGTGCCGAACTCGGTTCAATGAAGGTAACCGAACAGGTCGATGCCATGGAAGTTTCAGCCATTAACCCATTTAAATACCTGGTTGTCACCAGGGTGGTTGCTGCGATGGTTTCAATATTCCTTCTTGTGCTATTTTGTGATTTCATGGAACTTCTGGGATCTTATGTCAATATCAATTCGGTCGAAGGAATAAGCGTACCCAGCTTCCTAAGAAATGCATTCAGTTCCCTTACTTTTCTCGATATTTTTACCAACATAATTAAATCGCTGACCTACGGATTTACCATCGGTATTGTGGGATGCTACAAGGGATTCAACGCCAGCCAGGGCACACGAGGTGTTGGAATGGCAGCTAACCAGGCAGTAGTAACCGCAATATTCCTTATATTCCTCGAGGAGTTTGTAATTGTTCAGATAATTAACTGGGTAAGATATCTGTAAAAAATGAAAATCAATAACTCAGATATTTTGATTGACAAGTCAGAGAAAGTCATTTCGATTGAAGGACTGCATAAGTCGTTTGAAGACCTTGATGTGCTCTGTGGAGTCGATCTGATGCTCTTCAGAAGAGAAAATCTGACAGTGCTTGGAAGATCCGGGACAGGCAAATCTGTACTCCTTAAAATAATTGTCGGCCTTCTGAAGCCAGACCAGGGCAATGTATTTGTCCTTGGCAGGCAGGTCAATACTCTCTCTACCTCTGAACTGAACTTCCTGCGGCTGCGAATTGGTTTCTCTTTCCAGAGCAGCGCTCTTTACGATAGCATGAATGTTTTCCAGAATCTCGCATTCCCTCTGACGATGAACAACAAGAACATGAGTGAAAGCAAAGTTAAGGAAATGGTCGAAGAGGTTCTCAGCGCTGTTGCTCTTTCAGAAAAGATCTACCAGATGCCTGCTGACCTTTCAGGAGGACAGCGAAAAAGGATTGGCATCGCAAGGGCCCTTATCACAAAACCCGAAATAATACTTTACGATGAACCGACATCAGGTCTCGACCCTATAACAAGCGTCGAAATAATAGATCTGATAAATAAGGTTCAGCACATGTATAGCACAAGTTCCATAATTATTACCCACGACCTTACTTGTGCTAAGAATACTGGCAACAGGATTGCCTTGCTCGATAATGGAAAATTTCTGAAGGTTGGGACCTTTGACGATGTTTTCTCAACCAATGATGAAATAATTAAAGGATTTTATAACTACAATTTTACGAATTAACATATGAACGAAACTACTCATAAGCATTCTGTTGTAGTCGGACTCTTTGTAATGGGCGGACTGGCTATCCTTGTTGGCGGAGTACTTCTCCTTGGGAATATAAACAGGTCGCTCCAGAACCGGTCAAGGGTATATACCTACTTTGAAGATGTCAGCGGCCTTCAGAAAGGTAATTACATCTGGCTCTCCGGAGTCAGGATAGGTACGGTGAGCAGCCTTCGCCTGAAAGGGGCAACAGGTGTTGAAGTCAGTATGGAAATTGACTCCAAGGTGATGCAATACATTCACAAGGATTCAAAAGTCAAACTGGGCAGCGACAGCTTCATAGGAAACAGGATCCTTATTATTTTCGGCGGAACACCTGCAAGCTCCCCGATTGAAGAAGGAGATACACTGAAAGTTGAAAAGACTCTTTCAACCGATGACCTGATAGGTACCCTTCAGAAAAGCAATGAAAATCTGAAATCAATAACTGACGATTTCAAGATAATCAGCCGAAAGATTGCAGAGGGTGACGGAACCTTAGGAAAATTGCTAAATGACAATTCACTTTACTTAAACATTAATTCGGCTGCCTCTTCACTTCAGGCTGCCAGCGCCAAAGCCCAGAAAATCATGAGCAATCTGGCTGAAATAAGCTCAGGAATGAAAAAAGAAGGAACCCTGGCTTATGGCCTCACAACTGATACTGCTGTATTTTCTTCACTGAAAGCCTCTATTGATAAATTAAAACAGGTTGCCGATACAGCTTCCAAAGTAATTAATCACCTGAAGGAAGCTGAAAGCAATCCTAAAACATCAGTAGGTGCTATTTTGCATGATGAAAAAACAGGAGAAGACCTCAAGGAGACGATTAAAAATCTTAAAGAAAGCTCTAAAACACTGAATGAGGATCTTGAAGGAATGCAACATTCATTCCCTATGAAACGCTATTTCAAGCAGAAGGAAAAGGATACCAGATAAAACATTAAAATCAATCCCGATTTAAGTAAAACCTTCGTAATTAAGTCACTAATTACTTAGCCGGATACACATATCTTCTTAAATGATCGGAGACCATATCATTAAGATTCATCAAAAGTTAAATATCCGTAAATCAGAAACATTGGTTTGATATTTGTAATACTTCATTAACTAAATCCGTTTATATTTAGGCGATAAAATTGATATGAACTATGGCTATAAAGCGTACATTTATTTCGATCTTTTTACTGTTAATTATTTCACAATTAACTGATGCACAGAAAATAAGCGAATGGCGTCCTGAAAACAGAACAGGTGTTTCTGCAGAAACAGGTCTTCTGAAATCATGGCCTGCAAACGGACCTGCCCTCATCTGGTCTAATCTGGAACTTTCGAAGGGTTACTCATCGCCATCTTTTGGGAACAATTCTATTTATATAACTGGGACTTCAGGCAATGAAGACATCCTTTATTCCTTGAGCCTCGACGGAAAACTCAACTGGAAAGTGGTTATGGGCCGGGCCTGGAACGGACCAACTCCCGAGAGCAGGGCCACTCCCACCGTGGAGGGCAGCAGGGTTTATACCTGCAGCGGGCTCGGAGATATTGCATGTATTGACGGTATTACAGGAAAGTCAATCTGGACTTACAAAGGAAGCGAACTGAATAAGGGCACCTACGGTATGTGGGGAATTGCTGAATCACTCCTGATTGACGGAGACAAGGTTTTCTTTTCTCCGGGAGGACCGGAAACCATGACCCTGGCGCTGAATAAGTCAAATGGCTCGGTAATATGGAAATCACCAAGTATCAACGACAAACCCGGATATGTGTCACCGATTATTGTCAGCTATGCAGGTAAAAGGATACTGATAAATGTTTCCCTTACCCACGTATTTGGAATTGATGCTTCAAACGGAGAAGTGTTGTGGAAAGTGGCTCTTGATCCGAATTCAAGGGATGAGGGCATCAAGTGCACTACACCGCTTTTCAGGGATGGACTGGTATATGTTACCGGAGGTTACAATACAGGAGGCCTTCAGGTAAAAATTGCTGATAATGGCAAGGGAGCTGAAGTTGTATGGAGAGATGAGGTTCTTGACAACCATCATGGGGGAGTAGTTTTGCTCGACAGATATATTTATGGGGCAAACTGGCTTAATAACGGCGATGGGAACTGGTGCTGCCTCGACTGGAAAACAGGGAAAAAAATGTGGGAGCAGCATTGGAACAATAAAGGCCCTATCATAGCAGCTGAAGGAATGCTTTACATATTTGATGAAAGAAAAGGTTTTATGGGGCTTGTTAAGGCTTCACCTGAAAAATTCGAACTTGTAAGCAGCTTCCAGGTAACTCAGGGAAATTCAGGCCCATTCTGGGCACATCCCGTCATCAACAATGGAATCCTGTACCTGAGACACTCAAATGCACTGATGGCATACGATATCAGAAANAAGTAATAATACTCAGCATTCTCATGGGATCCATAAGGTAATTTCTGAAGCGCTGTCGCTGCAAAAAGAAATGAATAAAATCTAAAGTCATCATTCGACGAAACCAAAGGATGTCGTGAGCGGCGATTTCTACTGGATGGGATGGATACAGTCATCATTTCAATCGATAAAAATATAAAGACTGCAAATCCATAAGGCTTGAGCCTCGCGGCATCGATGTACTTATAGCTTTAGAACTCCTCATTCATGTATTACGTAATACGGAAGCGGTTACCAAACCAAATGGCAAATCCTGTGTTATATCATTGAGACAGTAATAAAAACAAGTATATGACATTGCGTGACCTTAATAAAATAACTGACAGCTTCAGGGTTACTCCTGCAATGCCAGTCCTCTTCGTCGGACATGGCAGTCCCATGAATGCATTGGAGGAAAATGAATTCGTCGGGGGTTGGAGGAGCATTGCCGGGGCTTTGCCTCACCCGCGTGCCATACTATGTGTTTCGGCTCATTGGGAAACCAACGGAACCTTTGTAACGGCAATGGAAAAGCCTCAGACCATTCACGATTTTGGGGGATTCCCAAGGGAGCTGTATTCGGTAAACTACCCAACACCTGGTTCACCTTCAGTTGCGGTAGAAACAATTGATGCTGTTAAAAACGCCCGGATCCAATCTGACAATAAATGGGGTCTTGATCATGGCTGCTGGAGTGTTTTAAGGCATATGTACCCAGGAGCAGATGTCCCTGTAATTCAGCTTAGCCTTGACCATTTCAAGTCACCTCAGTATCATTACGATCTTTCAAAGGAACTTGCCTCCCTTCGAAGGAAAGGCATTCTGATAATCGGAAGCGGGAATATGGTGCATAACCTTGGTCTGGTTGCATGGGACAAGCTTGATGAACCAGGCTATGGATATGACTGGGCAATTGAGGCAAATGAAAAGATGAAGAAATTCATATTAGCTGATGACCATAAATCCCTGATCGATTATAAATCGCAGGGTCAGGCATTTAATCTGTCAATACCGACCCCCGATCATTTTCTTCCTCTGTTGTATGCCCTTGCCCTGAAGGAGGATAATGAGAACATTGCTTTTTTTAATGATAAGGCTGTTGCAGGCTCTCTTACTATGACCTGTGTGAAGGTCGGCTAGGCTTTCTTCTCTTATCCCTTCTGTCATCATTCCACTTGCCGCTACTCCTTTTTGGATACTCTTCCATTCTTGGACCTTCAGGTTTTTCCTGGGCAATCTCCACAACAACCTTTTTACCCTTGAATTTTGACTTGTTGAGCGATCTGATAACTTCATCAGCATAGCTTTCCTGCACTTCAAAAAATGAAAAACCTTTCATGAGGTCTATTTTTCCAATGGGAACCTTCCTCCCCGGTATATTGGAATTCAGGAGCTCAATAAGCTGCTCGGGATAAAAACCAGCTGATTTGCCATGGTTTATGAAAAGCCTTGAATATTTTGCTCCAGTCCTTTCATACCTGTCCCTCTTTCCCTGTCGCCCNGAACGGTCTTCCCTTTCAGGAACAGGCTCTATAATATCTTCCCCGCTACGATAATCATCGAGGAATCTGTCAAACTCAAGTGTTACTATACGTCTGAGGAGTTCCTCCCTGTCAAAGCCTGATAATTTTTCCTTTATCTCAGGCATAAACTTCTCTATCTCCTGATGGTAGGTAGCCTCCTTTTCGAGTTTTCCAACCCAGTTGAAAAGCTGCTTGCCACAAATCTCAGTTCCGGTTGGAACAGTTAAAGCCTTGAAAGGCTTCCTGACCAATCTCTCAATCTTATAAAGGTTCTGCTTTTCCCTCAGGTGAACCAGTGATATGGAAATTCCAGTTTTGCCTGCGCGACCCGTCCTGCCTGATCTGTGCGTATAAATTTCTGCATCGTCGGGAAGGCTGAAATGTATTACATGAGTAAGGTCATCAACATCAAGTCCCCTTGCCGCAACATCGGTTGCAACGAGCATATTCAGGTTTCTCTGTCTGAACTTCTGCATGACTGCATCCCTTTGCGCCTGTGAAAGATCGCCATGAAGAGCGTCAGCATTATAGCCGTCGTTGATGAGCTTTGAAGCTATCTCCTGTGTCTCCTTGCGCGTCCGACAAAACACAATAGCATATATGTCAGGTTCAAAATCGGCAATGCGCTTCAGCACTTTGTACCTGTCCCTGGCATGAACCACATAGTAAACGTGTGAGATATTCTCGGCAGATGAATTCTTCGTGCCTATGGTAATCTCAACAGGGTCTGTCATGTACTTTCTTGCTATCGATGAAATTTCCGGAGACATTGTGGCTGAAAACAGGAGAGTTCTTCTTCCGGCAGGAACCTCTTCCAGTATCTCGTTGATACTGTCAAGAAATCCCATATTCAGCATTTCATCAGCCTCGTCAAGGACCAATGTTTCAACATTTGCCAGCCTTACGGCTCTTCTGTTTATAAGGTCGATAAGTCTGCCCGGGGTTGCAACAATAATGTGAACTCCCTGTTTGAGCTCCCTTATCTGATCTCCGATGCTTGAACCACCGTAAACAGGCAATATTCTGAGTTTTCCGGTATATTTAGCGAAGTCATTCAGATCACCTGTAATCTGGATACATAATTCCCTGGTAGGACAAAGGATAAGTGCCTGTGTGTCATTACCTGTGGTATCAGTCATCTGAACCAGGGGCAGTCCAAATGCCGCCGTTTTTCCTGTTCCAGTTTGTGCAAGCGCAATAATATCGCATGAATCCCCAAGCATAAGGGGCATNACCTTGTCCTGTACTTTCATGGGTTCCTCAAAACCCATTTCCTGAATTGCTTTCAGGATACCGGGAGTGAATCCCAATTCTTCAAATTTGATCATTAGATTTATTTGTGATGATTCCGGGAGCGAACGATTCATAAGCCCGGCTGAAATGAACTCAAATACAGACTGGGTAAAATCCCATTAACGCTTCGTGGAAACCACCGAGTTAATTAAAGCGCAAAGATAATCAAATTATCAGGAAAAGCGACTTAAGGATAGTCTGTCTGAATCGTTTTAAGCTCTTCAATCAAATTGAAGGTCAATAAGCTGGAGATTCAAAGACGCAATGGCAGGGCGATTAAGGGAATAAACCCTAAACAGATTTAATAATATTTAATTTATTGAAAATTAAAGCGATATTCCAATATTTAAGCGTACATTGCGCTGAATTAATAAAATAAAATTATGAACAAAGGAACAGTTAAATTCTTCAATGAATCCAAAGGATTCGGATTCATCAAGGAAGACAATTCTTCAAAAGAGTATTTTGTACACACTTCAGGGCTCCATGATAGCATTAAGGAAAATGATGTTGTAACGTTCGAGCTTGAGCAAGGGAAAAAAGGATTAAATGCTGTAAATGTTAAACTTGCATAGTTTATCCATTTAAAATATTTAGATTTTTTGGTCCCGCCAAATGCGGGACCTTTTTTTTAATATCAGAAAAATGTTAGATAAAAAGCCAAATACATATAAATCACCCGATCTTTCAAAATTGAAAGAGGTAATTATAGACTACAGAACAAGAATCTATATTGCATTGGATGCCGATGCCCAGCTTGCAAAAGAAAAATACCTTATAAGAGTTCAGAACAAGAAGCAGTAAAAATAACCTTAAAAAGGCTTATTTACTGACTGGCCTTTTTAACATTTTTGGCAGCAGGACCTTTGGGGCCTTTGGTAATTTCGAAGACTACTATATTATCTATTGCTATAGGTTCCAGCAAATTATTTGCATGTACAAAGATGCTTTTTTTCGATTCCAGGTCCCTTATAAACCCGTATCCCTTCGAATCGTTGTAAAAACTGACAACCCCCTTGTGAATAAAATCAGGACTGCTTTCAGGTTCTGTGCGGACCATATCAAGGTTAATGCTCTCTGCAGCCACCACAATTTTTTTATCCGGATCCGGAGGCGTTGAAGATATCATCCCAAATTCATCAACGTAAGCTATCATCTGATCGAAGCCGGTCTTCTTACCCTCGCTTTTTCTGATTGCTTTTTTCTGTTCCTTCTCCTTCCGCTTTTGTTCCTTCTTCTTTCTTACTTCCTTCTTTCCGAATGTCTCCTGAGATCTCCCCATATATGATTCTTATTTGATTAACAATTTATTAAATATCAGCCAGGGATATGATATTGAGCAAAATTTACCAATCTAACAGGTCAATTAATAAGGCGCAAAATCTGACAGCTGATTCGACGCGAAGTTACACTAAATTACCGTGATTAAATAGCAGCTGAGCTGAAATAAACGGAAGNATCCATTATTTGAGCCTCCGAAGTGCGTTAAAACAANTAATCTCCGCTAAGGTCAGTTCCAAACATTATTGCAAATCATCCTCGGATTGAGATAATAATTCATACCTTCGACCAATGATAAAAACACATGACTTTCCAGTCAGTAAAAAGGAAGAGGATGGCAACCTTGCCAAGCGCAGAGAGGACTATGCTCTGAAAAGGGACCTTCAGGCACAATACAATAATGCCATAATATCCAAAAGGGTAATACCAAATGAATCCGGCGAAGTTATTTGTGAGAAATGCGGGGTTGAGTTTAAAGCCAGTCTAGATGCACATGGCACCTCTGTCTGTCCTGAGTGCGCCAATAAAAAATAACAATACCAGTATCTTAAGGCTTCCAGCTTAGTTTATTCCAGGTTTCCAGAGTTGTTATTTCTGAAGGAATTAAATCGCTGTTACAGTTACCTGTTCCCCGGGTTTTACCGGCACATCAAAAAAAGTATATTCCCTGCCCATCGGATCATTCAGATGTGATCCTTTTAAAGGTACCTCGCCCAGCTTTATATATTCATGCCTGCCATAAAAACAAGCCCTCAAAGTAACCTGATGCCCTGATTTATTAGCAAAAGTGGTCATGCTGTTTGATTGATGCCTAAGCGAAATGGTTCCGGAAAGCACAGGAATATTTTCTGCCTGAACCCATCCGTTTTCAGCGGTCAGATGGGGACACGTAATAATCATGTTTTCAGAGGCACGCGACTCCAGCCCCATCATTCCCCTGACTATTCCTTCAATAACACCGCTGGAAGCTTCTGGATACATTCGCCTCTTATCGTGGAATATTTTTTTCAGATAACCATACCCTTCTTCCGAGTATCCATACCTGTAAAAAAGCATAGGCATATATGACAATACCTCGACCTGAGAATTGACAAGAGCATGCAGCGACTTTTCAATGCGTAAAGGATCCTTNATAATGCCATACCAGAGCAGAAATTCACTGTTGCTCNCTCCTCCTTTGGAAAATGTCCCGCTGCTTTTATAAAANCCATGATAACCCTGACTCTTATCATCCCACCATAACGAGTCGATTAGTTTATTGTACTTTGCTGCCTTTTCCAGGTATTCAATACCAGTCGATTTATCGCCCCTAATCCTGAGTATTTCAGAGTATTTCCTGAAAGCATTGCAGATCATGCCCAGCAGATCACTGCTTACCGACATATCGGCCTGCGATTCATCATATGATGGAATGCCTCTTGAAGAACGGTATTTAAGTGTTTCCGGCCTGAGGTTCATAATCGGGCGCCGTGACATAATCTTATCAGGCTGCANCTGCCATTTCTCTATATATTCATCAAGAGTAAGCCTGAAAAACTTCTCAAATGAAATATCATTTATATAGGTGCTGTCGCCAGTCCATTCAAAAAGTTTATAGCATGCGTCGATAATATCGAAGTTTGCATTTAAATTATACCAGAAATCATTNTCTGATGAATAATCAACAGNAGCCGGCTTGTCATACCGGTTAATCTCCCAGTAAGAACAATAGTCTTTTGACTCTGATATATTTTGAACAAATTTTCTGAACATATTGAGATTCTGAGTTGAATGCCCCAGTATCTCTGCCCCAATGCACTGGTGCGAAACATCACGAATGCAAAATGCTTCACGCGTTGGCAGGGCAGCTTCATACCAGGGGCCAACCGGATCATTATCGCTTCGAACATAACTTTCAGATGTATTCTTTGCCCAATTGAATATTGATACCAAAGCAGAATCTGAGGAGGATAATGCAATTTCTGTTGAATTAGTCAGAAGATTTACACTTTCCGTGTTTCTGCAGGAGATCATCAGACCAATAAAGGCAACACTCCCAAGCATCTTAAGAAATCTGTCCATAATTCCCTTTTTCAGAAAGAAATGCCGACATTCANACTGACAGAGGTGGANTTTTTATAGAAATGGCTGTTATCCGACACAAGCTNATATTCAATCCTCTGCATTTCACCGGCGATTCCTGCAAATACCGCAANCCTGTCTGAAAGGTTAAACCATATTCCGCCTGATGGTGTAATGAATAATCCTTCAGTTCGACTCACCCCTGAGNCGGTGCTTGCTGCACCACCTATCCCAAAGGCCAGATAAGGTGTAACCTTCCTCGTGGTGAAAGTGGTTCTCAGGTCAAGAAATACAGGAATTTGCGAAACACCAGACAATAGGTTCCTGTCGGGATGATCAGAGGCTTTGTCAAAATAGCGACGGTAACCTATCCCCAGGCCGATTGAAGTGGTTGGACATATATAAATGCCATTTATGAAATTGAACCTGAAATTGCTCAATCCATATTCGCCAAGGCCTGCTGAATACCCCACCTCAATAATTCCGTGATACCATTTTCCATGAGCAAAGCCCATGCTGCTATTGGAACCTGAAGAACCTGAAAAAATGTTAGGTACCGAGGGCAAAGCTTTATATGCAGATACCTGACGGGATTCATTTGCGGGCTGGCTGGCTGGCACCTGCTGTTGTGGTTGTTCAGGCTGCTGTCGAAATATCTGTTGCTGAGTTGGCTGTGCTGTATTGTTTGTCGGGGTAACCTGATTGTTATTTATTGTCTGGGCAGGCTTCTGCTGGGTAGTCTGCTGATTAGCCGGCTTGGTCTGGACTGCAGGTAAAGTCTGTGTTTGTGCAGTAGATTGCTTTTGTTGTGTTGTCTGAGTCTGTTGTGTTGTCTGAACTTGCTCCACAGGTTGTGCTGGCTTTGCAGGTTTAGTCTGCTGTGGAAGTTTTGCTGGTTTCTGTTCCTGTTTAAATTGTCTGTCTTTTTGTGCAGTTATTGCTGGTTGTACGGGCTTTACTTCCTGCTGAACTTCTACTGGCTTATCCTGCTTAGTCTCCAAAATTATGACAACGGGCTCCTCAGGTTTTACTTCTTTTTGAATTTCTGATGGTTTTTCCGGTTTCTTCTCCTCTACAACAACCAGAGGCTGATCCGGTTTCTTTTCCTCTGCAACAACTACAGCCTGGTCTGGTTTTTTCTCCTCTACAACCACTACTGGCTGGTCCGGTTTCTTTTCCTCTGCAACAACCAGAGGCTGGTCCGGTTTCTTCTCCTCTACAACAACTACTGGCTGGTCTGGCTTCTTCTCCTCTACAACAACTGCTGGCTGGTCTGGTTTCTTCTCCTCAGCAATGGAAGGTTGATTTTCTGGTTTTTCCACCTTGTCATTGTCCTGTTTCTTGTTCTCAATCCTTTCAAATATGCAATAATACGTTGCAGACGTGAAGGGCAATGAGCCGGAGACATATTTCACCGGGATCTTCCAGTAGCTATTTTCCAGAACAAATAACCCTGTAATATCGAAAACATCTATATTTTTTCCTTCCAGAGCTGCTAATGAAATGCGGCCTCTTCCCATAGCCCCGGTTGTATCATCCCATGTTGAATACCATTTGGTCTGGTCTTCTCCGGAAATGTCAATATTATCAACATAGATCCATGAAATTTCAGGCAATTTTTCGGAATTATACCTGAAGATCCCTTTACCTGGATTAGTTGCCTCGGTATTTTCGTCGAATTTATATCCAATACTTCTTTTCACCCCTGATGCTCCCGGGCTAATCTTAGTGTCGCTGACACCCTGGCTGCTATCCTTTTCCTGGACTTTATCCTTATCTTTATTTTTGCCATTATCGGCATTGTTCTTATTTTGGGCTGAAAGGGCAATGCCCAGCATCATGCACAAAATCAGTGTGAAAATTCTTTTCATACTTTTAATTTGAGGGGTAAGATTTGATAAAGCTAAAACTTAATTTATGTTTCTGCAATAATTACATTTATGAAGGCTGATCACTGTATGTTATTGTCTGTAAATGCGCGAAATTATCCTATATTTGGGTTGAAGGAAAGTGCCGTAATCAAATCATCAATAACATAACCTGAAAAAACATGAGCGTATATCATCTGGGAAGCCTGAGGTTAATTGACCTCTCAAAACAGCTTGATCCGGCAACTGAATCAAGAAGGTGTAAATTGCTTCGTTTCAACACAGGCGGCAGGATACCTGATTTTCACACCCATATGGATCTTATGAGTCATCTGGGAACGCATGTTGAATGTCCCTATCACCATAATGACGAATGGCCGGATGTCCAGGCTATGCCTCTTACAACATTTCTCGGACGTGCGGTTTATGTAAATATAACTCATCTCAATCCAAACAGTCATATAATGCCATCCGATATGGAAAGAGCCGGGTCAGGCAGGATCAGGAAGGATGATATTGTTATTATCGATTCGCCTTACCGTATTGAGCCATTTACCGAAAAAACGAATACCGAAGAAGACAAACGGCTGTACATCTGCCGTGAAGTTGCCGAATGGTTTGCTGAAAAAGAGATCAAGTGCGTTGGCTTTGGTGATGGAGTTTCGATTGAGAACAGCAATGAGGATGTATGTGCCTTTCACGATATACTGATGGCAAGGAATATCGTTTTCCTTGAAGTCCTGAAGAATCTCGACAAACTGGAGAAGGATATCTTTTTCATATCATATTCCCCTCTGCCAATAAGGGGACTCGATTCATCTCCTGTCCATGCATATGCTATTGAAGGGCTGGCAGAATTTTCATGATCGCTTAAAAGATGCTCATTTTAATGATAATTAACTTTTAGGCCGAAATATCCTGCCATGGTTCCTTGTCAAAAGTCCATAACTAACCTGATCATGAAGAAAACCAACTTATTAAGTGCAATTGCATTAATTGCAATAGCATTATTGTGGTCATGTGCTACAAAGGAAAATCAACCCCAGCCAGTACTGGGGACCAGAAGCGCTGCCATTATACAGAAACATGGACTGAAGTTCAGGGACCTGAACAAGAATGGCAAGCTTGACAAATACGAAGACTGGAGACTCTCTCCGGAAGTACGAAGCCTCAACCTTTTATCCCGGATGTCCACCGAGGAAAAAGCAGGCTTGATGATCATTAATTCTCTTAATATGGTTGGCGCCAGGGCTGCCGAAGCTTCTGGGGGCAAGCTAAAAGCCAGCGACCTTTCAGAAAGCGGAGCCGGACAATTCGGTGGTGGTGGTGGCTTTGGGATGAACAGGCAAAGGGGAAACCCTGCAGACACCTCAAGGCGAAATCCAGGTGCCGGCAGACCCGGTGGCGGAAGACCTGGCGTTCAAAATGCCCAGAATGCAAATGGGGAGCGGATTGCAAATATGAACAGAACCTCAGGAGGCACAACGAAAGTTGTAAAGGAATTTCATAACCGGAATTTTATCCTCAGATCAAATGAAAGTGCCAGGATTACAGCAGAATGGGCGAATAAGCTTCAGGAACTTTGTGAAAGCGAACCGCTGGGAATTCCGGCATTGATCACTTCAAACCCAAGAAATAATATCACAACGAATGCCTCTCTTGGTACAAGTGTTGGAACGACTGTCTTTACATCATGGCCAGGGGAACTTGGTCTGTCTGCTATGCGCGACCTTCCTCTTGTAAGGGAGTTTGCCGATGATTCAAGACAGGAATGGGCCGCTGTTGGTCTGAGAAAAGGCTATATGTACATGGCTGACCTTTCTACAGAGCCAAGGTGGTCAAGAGTAAACGGAACCTTTGGAGAGAATTCTGAATGGGTTGCCAGTATTATAAGAGAAGTGGTCCTCGGCTTCCAGGGAGTGAAACTTGGTCCCGGATCAGTCGCCCTAACAACCAAGCATTTCCCCGGCGGCGGCTCAGGCAAGGACGGCCAGGATTCTCATTTCGAATGGGGCAAAGCAGAAATCTACCCGGGCGGTATGTTCAAGAATAACCTGATACCCTTCAAGGCAGCCATTGAAGCAGGAACTTCGGCAATTATGCCTTATTATTCTTTACCTTCAGGAACAGAATTTGAGGAAGTCGGATATGCTTACAACAAAACTGTTATCAACGATCTTCTGAGAACCCAGCTGGGATTCAAGGGTATAATAAATTCCGACACGGGACCATTGGATAATATGCCGTGGGGCGTTGAAAACCTGACTCTCCCGGAGCGGTACAAAAAAGCAATCGAAGCCGGAGTCAACCTGTTTTCAGGCGTCTCGGATCCCTCCGTACTCATTGATGTGGTCAACAAGGGTATGGTCGACAAAAGCCTTATCGACACTTCTGTAGTTCGTATTCTTAAGGAAAGATTTGCTCTTGGCATTTTTGAAAATCCGTATGTCGATCCGGATGCCGCAGAGAAAATCGCCAACAATGAAAAATTCAGGGAGAATGCTGCACTTGCAATGCGCAAGTCGATAGTATTGCTCAGAAACAGCGATGGAACCTTGCCTCTGAAGCCAAAGACAAAAGTATATTTTGAATCTCTTCAGAGATCCGGGCGCGGTGATATGAGCTCTGATGTTCCCAACATATATCTGCGGAATGAAAATAAATATGATGTTGAATTTGTCAAAACTCCTGCTGAAGCTGATATAACAATCCTATGGCTGCAGCCCACAGGCAATGCGCTGTTTGGCTCGACAGGGGCTCCCATTTCCTTGTCGTTGTCAAAATGCGGGGTTGATATAGCTTATGTAAACAAGATATCCGCCAGGAAACCTTCTGTTCTGGTTATTAATTATACAAACCCATGGGTTATCTCCGAAGTATATAACAGCAAAACTGTAAATGTAAAAGGAGTCCTGGCAACTTTTGGCACTACCCCTGAAGCACTTCTCGACGTGATTACCGGGAAATTCAATCCTTCAGGAAAGATGCCATTCTCGAC
>JGI20214J51650_10000650_pt1 | contig 21744 bp, 16 predicted proteins | sample WetSurMetagenome_FD_51650 | JGI IMG/M metagenome (IMG submission 51650) | reverse complement strand
GGTGTGGAAGGAGGGGGGCACTTCAACACCCTTATAGGTTACTGGGATTCCTCCGCGGGCTTCTTCATCTACACCGCCGACCCGCTTGACGGCTGGGGCCGTCCCTTTTATGGCAAACCCATGCGCTGGAAGAAGATCCGCGTGACCGATTCGACCTTTCGCGCTGGGGTGCTGGCTGGAATGATGTTCTATGGCCACAGCAAGACCGGCTGCGGCACCCCCACCTCATGGGCCGGCAAGATCGATTCTGATTACGCCAAGAACAGCCTTTGCGGCTACCTTGATTAGCTTGCACTACCGACCCCAGATCCCCCGGGTGCCAAGGGAGACCAGGGGAATTTGGGGAAGGTGACTAGCGGGGGGGTGTCGCAGCATTGTGCCGGAGACTCTCCAGAGCATTACGTATCTCTTCGACGGAAGCCTCGTTCTCCAGGGTCGTCAGTTCGCCCAGATCTTGTCCCGAGGCAACGGCCTTAAGAACTCGGCGCATGATCTTGCCGCTCCTCGTCTTGGGAAACGAATCCACAAAATAGATCTCTTCCGGTCTACGCACTGATAGCAGGCGTTCAGCGTTCCCCCGACAAACCACCGCCCGTAAGGTTCCTGCCACTCTAAAACGTGGTCCCAGGTTTTGTGCCAGTCGAGCTTTCTGGCCTGCTGATCCCAAAAACCCTCTGGATCCTCGATGGGATCTCGATGCATCTTGGCGTATCGCTTCGAGGGCCAAACTCGAACTCCCGTTAGAAACGAACTCGCCCGAGCCGACCCATGAACGTCACTCACATCAGCCCTCCAATGCTGAATATCTGGTTACGAATGTCTCCGACTTTCCCTAACCTGCCACGACTGTTTCCGGCATTTGCTCTTCCGCCACGCATGCAACTTCACAAGTTTATTCGTTGTCATTATATCCTCTCTTCATTGCGTTCCGTTTGGCAACTCACCTTCGACTCTTAGGAACTCCAGGTTTTCTTTGCTCTGACCCGGTACTGACCCCTCAGTCGATTCCGTGCATCACCGGGGAGGATATCCCAAAACTCTCGCGGGAAGCCTGATCGCCCGTGGATTGTTGAGAGCTCTGCCCGGCCTCCCGGGGGGCTTTGGTTTTTACGCTGGGCACAGGCAGAAATTCCTGAGCGTGGGGTGTTAAGTAGTCGCTTTCTATAAGTTTTTGAAGAGCAGATCCGCCAGCGGCTGTCAAGGGCATGTTGCCGACGGGGAAGGAGGGCAATGGTCATTCCGTGTCACTGCGGGGCGGATGACTGGTGGCTGAGGGAACAGATGTCCTCAGGAAAGATTACCGGGAAACGATAGACGGCGGTAGCTTGCTGGTTTTCCCGAGGTAGTGGAAAGCCTGAAAAGAAGAAGGCAGGTCCTTCGTCATGCGCCACGTCGAGAGAGCGAAAATGATCCTGCCTGTGGTCTTAAGAAGCCGAACATGAACATTTCCATAAAGTGCCATCATCTGCAGAGAAGTCCGTTGCTAACCAAGAGGAGTTGGACTGTAGACTTATCCTACACACAGCCCATATTGTCCTTTTAGCCTCGATCTTCAGCCGTGCCAATAATCAACGGTAATTCACACTGCAACCTTTGGATTGCCGTCAAATGTTGGATTGACGAGGAGTCGCTGCATGCGTCATTCCCGTGCAGGCTGGAATCCAGGCTGGTTGGCCTTCAATTTCGGCAAAGTGTTGACCAAAACGTTGACCAAGGGGCTAAAAGTGACTAAAAAAGGGACCAAGCAAACCCGCTTAACCCCTTGATATATTTTAAAATGCCGGAGGCGAGAATCGAACTCGCACGAGGTTGCCCTCACTGGATTTTGAGTCCAGCGCGTCTACCTGTTCCACCACTCCGGCCCGGTGCCCGCGACTATAAGCAGACCGACCTTGGAGTGTCAAGGAAAATTGACACGTTCGGGAGGCCCCCAGATTTACCGGGAAAATGATTGACATCAGAAATCGTCTTTAGTATTGATACATTCGCTTCGGGGCTGTAGCTCAGTTGGGAGAGCGCTTGAATGGCATTCAAGAGGTCGTCGGTTCGATCCCGTCCAGCTCCACCAGAAAAAACAAGAGGCTAGCGGGATGCCCTGCTAGCCTCTTTTGGTTTACCTACTCATTACGTACGCGCGAGGCAATTTCCCACTCCCCAAAATGGCGAACCCCGATGAGGGCCTCTGGCCGCTCCTGAAACAGAAGAGGCCCGGATCATTCCGAGCCCTCGAGGTTTACCCCCGGCCCAGGTGAATCGGTTTGAGATTTCCTACTCCGCTGGAACACCTAAGCGGAGCGAGGAAGATCGCTCACCATGACTCCATCGATTCCCAGATATCACCAGCGGAAGTTAAGCCAGCAATGGGAGCGAGCCGTTACTTCCATTTTTTTCCCCGGCTTACCTTGCGTTCACCATAAGCATCACCGGCATATCTGACACCAGCCCTTTTTCGGTGATAGCCCGCATGCAGATGACATAAGCCCCTCTTTCAGGAGGTGTGAACGTGTAGTACCAGTACAGCCATCTGTCCGGCGTTGCGCCCGGTGTTGCATGCTTTGTCCAGGTTTTGCAGCGGTCCATGGAGATCTCTATGCTCGTAATGGCCTCATCAAATGCATCCGCATAGCCTTCGAAGGTGAAAGGCTTCCCTGCAGGGATGACCTGTCCGGCTTTCGTATAAAAAATGGCCATGTTGGGTTTGTTGAAAAAGCCGCCGTTTTCCTTTTCCCAGCCCCGGTAGAGGTGCATCCCTTCGATTGGTTCCTTCGAGACCCGTATTTCCGAAAGTTGCTTTACGAAAGCTTGCGCCCCCATGCCTTCTATCCAGATCTGCACGGGGTAGCCGTGGACCGTCGACAGGCGTTTGCCGTTGAATTCGTATGCCAGGTAGGCTTTGTGGTTTTTCAGATGGTCGAGAGCCGCAGGGTATGAGTAGCCGCCACTATCGGCCGGAAATACAGCAGTGGCGCCTGGTTTCACTCCACCTGCTTTTGCGAGCACGAAATCCAGCGGTATCCCCGTTATCTTCACGTTTTCAATCAACCCAGCGCCCGGAGGGTTCATTGTGCAGTGCATCTTCATGACGACGTTTTCAACGGGCGCAGCGGCGATCAGACCCGGAAGTGATATCCTGTAAGGATTCTTGACCTCCCCGGTCACCGAGATGATCCAGTTGTCGAATGTGTCTCCGGAGAGTTCTTTCCCTGTAATTCTTGAAGCATAACGAAGGTAATCGTTTTTGTCGTACAACCAGAACAGCGAAAAAAGATCCTCGTCCTTGGTAACGATCTTCTGATCGAAGCTGAATTCGCCCCCGGCTTTTGGGAGGTCGATGATTCCCCGGAGCAATTCGTACTTCACCTGCTCCCAGAGGCGAAACTTCCCGTCCTTCCCGGCAAAGTCATGGCAAGAGGCACAGTCGCCGGAAAACCCCTTGTTCTTCCTGTGGATTGAATGGATCAATCGGCCGAAGCCGTTCTGTTCCTTTATGAGGTTTGGCGAGTAGGTATGGCAGCCGACGCAGTGATTGACGGACAGATCGATGCCGAACATAGGTCCGGTGTCGATGTGCACGTAAGGCATCGCTCCGAGAAGCTTCCTGAGATCCGGGTGGCACGACCTGCAGCCGCGGTTGTCCGCGTCCAGGAAATACGTATTGTAGGCTATCGGGTCGTCAGGCGTGGGCTGGACCTGCGTTCCCCCCGGCAGCCTGATCACCATCGGGGGGTTGTCCTTGTGCGCCTTTTCCTGTCTTGCCTTCAGTTCGGCGATCACGCTCGTTTCCGGGAACGGCTCTTCCGCCAACGGCGGCTCGGCGCTCCAGGATGTCTGAGGGATCAACAAGGCAATGACGAAGACAGCCCATGCGAGTGATGCTGAACCTATCATCCTTCTCCGGAGCATGGGCGCAGACGTCTGTTTTTCATACAGACAGGACTCACGTTATGTGAGCGGGATTTGGCAAGGGCTGCAACGGTGTCTAAAGGGCCGGCTGTGACTGATGAACATTTCAGACCCTCCTGAGTGAGTGATAGGAAATCGCTGTTTCTAAGCTGCCCGCTAGCAGGTGTTGTGGATATTGTCAAGGCCATTTGTTTGCCGATTTCATGGTGAGCAACGGCAACCAGCACCACGGTATGCGACCGTGGTGCTGGGCATGGTCAACAGATCGACGCATAATAAAACTTCCGGCACGTTGAAGGCTCCTGGCTAAGCAGACAAAGACAACTCTCCTGATCAATAGAATATGGACATCCAGAAAAGTTCCCACGTCCAGATCATATTCAGACTGAATCGAGGCCAGGTGCGGGCTCAACAGCTTGGCAAGTTTCATGACCTTCACGGCTGTTCACTCCGTATGATGAAGTCCATAAAACCGGGGTAAGCTGTAGAAGTCGGAGTGGGAAACGCAGCAAATCCATGCTGACACCCAACTCCCGATTTNTGCAGCGCACTCGGTCGCTTAATTCCGTGGACGTGTATTTAGGGATTGCCCCCGCCCTGCCTCTGACGGTCTCGCATTGGAACGAGGAAATAAGGGGAATTCCTGCGATGAATCGGTTAACCCTTCGGACACTGAAGTGAAATCAAGCCGAGCTGTCTCGCTATCTTGACAGTGTCAAGTTCAATGAACCTGGGATTCTCTTCCAGCAGAAAGCCCATAGCCCTCATCTTCTCATTTTCGGACATGGACGAATTGAGAACGATCCACTCAACCCCGTTTTTTTTATAGCGAAGACCGCTCTTCTCACCGAGGCCTTCAGCCTCAATAACCCTTATGTTTTTTGACCCTGCCAGCTCAAGGAACTCCTGCAGGTTCATTGGATTTCTCGTCTCATTTATCATCGAACACCACCTTTCCGTCCATCCATCTCGATTCTAACAGCAAATGCCGCTTACGTGGCTGCATAGGTATCTTGGCAAACTCAAAGTTAATCATTGGTCGGCGGTGCGTGGGATGTTTGATGGCCTTGTTGCCGCAATTTTCGTGCAGCTTCAGAGACTGTTTTTCACGATCATTCGCTGTACGAAGGAGGAGAGTTCTTGGCGGCCCGGATGAAGGTAGGATTGGTGGTTAGAACGGGAAACAGGTGGGGTGCGGAACTCGGGCAAGGGACCACTCCAAAGAGACCTGCATTTCTCCCGACCCTGGTAATGCCGAGCGCCCAAAAGCGCAACACCTCCAGATCATTCTCGTTATGCGATCTGTGCCCTCTGTCGTTTGCCTCATTGCCAAGCTGTTGTTAAATTATGAATAGGCGGCTTGAATGTGGTGTGAAGGGGGTCTTGTATGCCGGGCGACGGAGGCTCTGGAGCCACAGGTGGGCATTCGACCCGACCACGGGATGCCGTCTCCGGGTAAATCGCATAGAATTTATTTAATTCCGGTCGCGAAACGGAACCAGCAGGAGACGTCGTTCCATGAAAGAATATGGGGATCAAATATGCGATGAGGGGGCAGAGGGTACGACACCCGTGAACGAGGAGAGGGCGTGTCGGCCCGAGAGATCCGTTCTTCTCGAAAAAACGGCAAGACTTCAGGCAATCCTGGATACGACCGTCGATGGTATCGTGACTATCGACGAGCACGCTGTCATCCAAAGCTTCAACAAGGCGGCCGAAAGGATCTTCGGCTACCAGGCAAAGGAGGTTATCGGTAGGAATGTCAACACCCTGCAGCCTTCACCCTACCGAGAGCACCACGACGAATACATGGCCGGCTACCTGAAAACGGGTATCCGCAAGATCATAGGCATCGGCCGTGAAGTGCAGGGAAGGAGGAAGGACGGGAGCATATTCCCCCTGTATCTGGCCGTGAGCGAAGTGCGGGTCGGGAAAAATAGGTATTTTACCGGGATACTGAGGGATCTTTCCGAACAAAAAGCGGCCCTAAGAGAAATACAAAGCCTCGCAAGGTTCCCTGAAGAAAATCCCCATCCCATACTCAGGTTTTCCAAAGAAGGGAGGCTTCTCTATGCTAACTCCGCAAGCGATTGCCTCCTTGAGACATGGGGGTGCGCGAGAGGTGAAATGCTTCCACCCCCATGGTTGGAAACCATCCTAAAGATACTCCATTCCGGCGGAAGCAGAGACATTGAAGTCAGGTGCAACAGCAAGGTTTACGACCTGACGCTCGTTCCGACACCAGGCGCAGAGGACATCAATGTATTCGGAAGGGATGTCACCGAGAGAAGGATTGCAGAAGATTCGCTCCGAGCCTCTGAGGAGAAACACCATGCTCTGATCGAAAGCTCGACCGACGCCATATTGGTCGTCGGTGGGAACCGGCAAATCCTTAGCTTCAATCCGGCTTTTCTTGAACTCTTCGGCCTTGAAGTTGATGATGTACTGGGAAAAAGCACCAGGATTTTTCACCCAACCGATGAATCGTTCGAGGAGTTCGGGCGCGCCTTCTTCCCGGTCGTTCAGGCCACGGGCTCTTACAGAACCGAGTGGAAGCACTCACGCAAGGATGGAACGATCATTGCCACCGAGGAGACAATCTCGGCGATACGCGAGCGTGACGGCTCCACGGAGAGCTATGTTGTGATCATTCGCGACGTCACGGAGCGAAAACGAGCCGAGGAAGAGCTCAAGGTCTATCGCGACCACCTCGAAGAGATGATTGCCAAGAGAACGAAAGAACTTGAAGACGCTTACAAGTCCATGCTCCAGGAAGAGAAACTCAAGACACTTGGCATCATTTCTGCGGAGATGGCCCATGAGTTCCGCAACCCCCTCATGTCGCTCGGGGGATTCGCACGCAGGCTTTCAAGAAGACTGCCCGAAGACCGGGAGGTCGCGATCATCGTGCAAGACTGCAGCCGCCTGGAGGCGATCCTGAAAAGGATCGAGAATTACCTCAAACCCGTTGATATGCAGATGCGGGAGTGTTCAATCAATACCATCATCACAGACGCCGTCGATCTGCTTTCTCCGGCGCTGGACCGGGATGGCGTGAAGCTCACATTGAACCTTGCCGACTCGATTCTTCCCGCCTATGGTGATCCGGCTGTCCTGATTCAGGTCATCGTGAATGTCGTCCACAATGCTGCCAAGGTGATGAGAAAGGACGGGAAGATGGAAATTGAGACCTTCGAGAGCAGTCAGCACGTTCACATTGTCGTGCGCACCCCCTTGCAGTCCAGGATAAAGGATCCCGAACATGTCTTTATCCCGTTCGGCGAGGGAAGAGAGGAGGTTTCCGTTCCGATCTGCTTCAAGCTCTTGAGGGATATGGGGGGCGAACTCGTCCTGGCACAGGAAGATGGCACCGTGGTTTTTTCCGCCGTGCTGCTCAAGGCGGTTGGGCGAAATTCGGGCGATGGCAAGGTTAGGGCAGGACGGGAGTTGGATTCCCATTAATCCTGGGCCTCGCGGCTCCTCGCGAACTCGTTATCGATGGATTTCCCTGCGAGTTCGTCGGCGATGCGGGGAAATCCCCAACCATGCAGTTTACCGGGTTTGAATATTTTCGGGTACCCACAGACCAGATTTCTGATGGGTTTTTCCGAAGACACACGTGAAAGGGAAAAGGACCCTATCTCTCCCTCTGCATAAAATCGAGAGGGCACCGCGAGTTCAGCACGTCCGGATCATTCCTGTTATGCCGCCAAGGCCTGCCCGAATTTTCAACAGTGGCAAAGAATGATGAAATTGCCAGAGTCGAGTTTCAGCTTCTTTCCTTACTCTGGCAAGTATCCCTCACACCCGTATACATATAAGCAAAGAATGCATCCAATCGGGGCGTATCCTCAGGGGATATCCTTGTGCAACCACTTGCCCCCGCTTTAGATTGATCAAACAAGAGGAGCGGAAAAACTGGTCGGTTCCCGAAACGGGCAAACCCCTCGCAAGGAGGGGACAGAAAGCGGCGGATCTCTCAACGCTAGAGATGTCTGAGCTGCCGAAAGAATATTAACGCTAAAGGCAGCGGCGCCTTGTCATTTCAAGGGCTTGCCGTTTATCAGGAGGCATATAATGACTTTCTCTGAAAATACAAAAGATAGCGGAAGGGTTAGAGCGGTGGCTTGGGCCGTACTCCTTCTCTGGCTTGTGTTGGCGTTTGCTCTCGGCGCCAATGGAACCTTTGTGCGAGCACCGGGTGCGCCGCCTCTACCGATCCTTGCAGGAGTGCTCACCCCGATTGTCCTGTTCCTCGCTGCATTCCGGTTTATAGGTCAGTTCCGTAACTTCGTGATGTCGCTTAATCTGCAGCTTGCGGCAGGCATGCAGGCCTGGAGGTTCGGAGGTCTGGGGTTCATCGCCCTTTATGCTTATGGCATATTGCCGGGTGTATTTGCCTGGCCCGCCGGACTCGGAGACATGGCTGTCGGCGCTGCGGCCGTGTGGGTTATGCTCGCCTCGGGGAACAGACGGACTTTGCGGCCGGCCGTCTTTTCCGGGTGTGGAACCTGCTGGGCATATTAGACTTGGCGGTTGCGATTAGTCTGGGGGCGATAAGTTCAGTCGTCGGCATCGGGATCTCGATCAAGATCACTACATTTCCGATGGCACAGTTTCCCCTCGTCCTTATTCCCGTCTTCCTGGTACCGTTGTTTATTCTGTTGCATCTTGCTTCTCTGTTCCAGTCAAGGCGCCTGGCAGAAGTCGGGGGGACGTATCGCTGCACATGTCCGCCGGGTCCGCGTGAAGCGGTGCAAGCCGCGGCATGAACAGGGATGATGGAATATGATCGCCGAAAACGTAACCAGTGTGGTCATCCCCGGTTGCGGCTACTTCGTGGCTGAGGAGAGTCTGATGTGCTGCTTGAGGCGCTCTAACCTATAGGCGTTTGTGCCAGTCGCCCTATTGAGACTCAGAGGAAGCCGTGCTTTCTGCGCATTCGCACAAACGGCGGGTAGGGGGAGCAAGAAGCGAATGAGTCAGGTCGCGGAGGGGCGGTACACCCGCGTTTCAAGATGAGTTCTCAAATAGTAAGGAGATTTGCTATGAAGATTCTCATTGTTCTCACCTCTCATGACCAGTTCGGCGACACCGGAAAGAAGACTGGTTTCTGGCTGGAAGAGTTTGCCGCTCCCTATTACGTGCTGAGGGATGCCGGAGCGGCGATCACGCTGGCCTCGGCGAAGGGCGGCCAGCCGCCGCTCGATCCGATAAGCGATCTACCCGAAAATCAGACCGAACTGACGAAGCGCTTCCGCACAGACACCGCTGCGCAGGCTGAGCTTGCCAACACGAAAAAGCTGGCTGACGTATCCGCGGACGATTTCGACGCAGTCTTTTACCCCGGCGGACATGGCCCGATGTGGGACATGCCCAACAACGCGACCTCCATCGCGCTGATCGAAGCCTTCGTTAAGGCTGACAAGCCAGTCGGTGCGGTGTGTCACGCGCCGGTGGCGCTGGTCAATGTGCGCGGAAAGGACGGCGAATATCTGGTTAAAGGCAAGCGCATAACCGGGTTCACGAAGACAGAAGAGGCGGTGGGCTTGACCGCGGTTGTGCTGCCTCGTCGGGTGACGCGTCGAGTCCGCCTGACCCGTCTCTTCCCCCGAGCAACCTGGTACCCCTGGTCGACTTTAGTCCACCGAATCTCGTCAGGTAAGCACCAGGAAAATCTGTTGGGTTTCTACGGCCCTTTGTCGTTGCTGGTGCTTTTAAGCCTTTGGGCCTTTATGCTGATCTTTGGCTTCGGCCTCCTCTTTTATGCTTCCGGCGCTGCGATCAATACCGCAGGGACTAGTCCCGGTTTCGCCACATGTCTTTACCTGAGCGGTACTACCTCTTCACTTTAGGGCTGGGTGATGTCGTTCCGGCGACGCCGTTCGCGAGATTCCTCACGGTGGCGGAGGCGGGGATGGGGTTGGACTTCCTGGCATTAGTGACAGGCCACCTTCCGGCGCTCAACCAGTCTTTCTCTCGACGCGAAGTGAACATTTCTCTTTTGGATGCCCGTGCAGTATCCCCCCCGACCGCGGCCGAGATGGTGTACAGACACAGGGATGAGGGCGGTCTCGAGCAACTCCGCCAGCTCCTTCATGAGTGGGAATTCTGGTCTGCGGAATTGCTCGAAAGCCATCTCTCCTATCCCGTCCTCGCTTATTTCCGATCTCAGCACGATAACCAATCATGGCTCGCAGCACTCACCACGATCTTGGATACCGCCGCGCTGGTCATGGTATTTGGGTACTGCCGGACTCCAGCTTCGCGCAGGGACTGAGGCCGATCAGAAACTACGGGAACTGCGCCAAATGTATGAGCCTTACATCCATGCTTTGTCTCATCGCCTTCTTCTTGCACTTCCACCTTGGATCTCGGAATCCGCCCAAAAAGATAATTGGGAGACGAGTATGTGGGAGCCGGAAAAGGGGTCGAAAAGCGACCATAGATTGCACCGCGTCGTTGCCAAGCATTTCTGATGCTCTCGTTTGTATGGAAATGTTCAGCAGCCAACCGACAACAATTCCGGTTGTACGCTCCCCGAGCGCCGGGATACCTGTGTTCCTCAGGTGGTGTCATAGTCCCAGGGCTACAGATGAACAGACATTCATGCCCGGGGAAATCGGAGTTTGTCAAAGGAGGTTTTGCTCGTTTTGATCAATGCGAGACCCGGGTTGCCCAACACGCCAATGATGATGTCAGCTCCACACAAACCCCGTCTCTGGCACGCACTGGGGCAAGGGTCCAGAAAGCTTTGAAAAGCCTGAACTACTGCCCTTCGGGAATGATGCTCCGGACATCAAGATCGTGCCCAGATCTCTCGATGCCAAATTGACAAGCCTCACTGAGACGACTGAGCTCTTGTGCCAAAAGAGATGCTTAAAGAGCTTGTTGATCGAAGGGACATTGTCGTCATATCGAAAGTGCGGACATTCAGCTCCGTGTCGTCGTATAAGAAATACATAACGCCGGTACAAACGGGCATCCCTGTTTTGGATCAGGAAATTAGATCAACCAAAGCGAATAATTTTCAGAATCTTGCCTATCTTCAGATCGCGGATCTCTATTTTAAAGATGCGCTGGTAATCATAAAGACTCATCCGAAGTTGTTCCTTCAAAAATTTGTTCGGAATTATCGTGAGTGGTATTTTCGCCCGTTTGCTGATGTTTGGCCTTCTAATGATAACAATCGGAATCATGGCAATCGGATACGTTTTATGATCGACTCTTATTATTTGGCTCTTCTGGGGCTGCTGATAAGAAATTGCTTTTTGAGGCTTTTCGGGTCGGACGTGTCGTCGATTCCGTCAGGGAGATTTTTGTACTGATTTCTCAGTATGAACAATCCAATGGAGCTGGCTGCCACCAGTGTCGGTTTGTTCCTCGCTCCCGCTTCCGGCAGCAGCTCATCCCCGGCGTTCACAACCTTTGGGAAAGGGAAATTATGGTATCGGATCCGTTCAAGACATTAGCCAGTGCGCATCCGGAAACTCTACGTATTTGAGTTTGAAATGTAGGGGAGGGGTTTATCCCCTCCCGAAAGGTATCGGAATCATTGTTGATTTCGGGCGGGCATAAAGCCCGCCCCTACGTGACAGGTGCGTTTTCGGATGGAGACTAGCCATGCAGTGAAGAAAGCGGGAGAGACGGTCGCATCGACTGTCACCAGTACTGCCACAAACGTGTTGCACGTGGCTTCCGGTACTGCGCAATCCGGCGCTCTGAATATGTTGAGAGGCAACCGTCAAAGATTTCGTGGCTGGCGGGCAATGGAATGCCGGGAATCAAGGACGATGCTCCGAATTGTGCAGCTTGCTCTCTACGACCTCGAACGCCTTCGGCGAAACCCTCACACTTCCCTGGAAGGGACGGTTCAACTCAACGGCAAGGTAGAGCATGAGAAGCATCATGCCGATCACAATCCCGTCAAACATGATCTGCACCCTTCGGTTGCCGATGCTGAGAAAGTAGAGGCCGATGAGCAGCAGTAAGCCCCCGGCAAGAAGAGCCCACCACATAACGTCAGGCATGCCTCCCATGATATGCAGGATGCGTTCTCTCCGGTAACGGCTCAATTCGCTGATTTGATGAACAAGCTCCGAGAACAGCGCCTGTTCCTCCGTCGACTTGGGGGCAAGATTGCGGACCTCCCTCCAGAGTCCCTCGTAGATGGCCTCAGTGGTTTTGCTGGTTTCTCCCGTGGCCATTTGGGGCCACTCATCCTCTTTGACACTTCTGGTGTATTCGGTGAGGATCTTCTGTACGGCATCTCCCCCGGGGAGTCCCTCAGACAAGCGATAGATGACCACGACGGTTTCAGCCTCGGCATTCGCTACGCGACTGACATCGTTGAAATTATGCCAAAGGGTAACCACAATGAAACCGAGGAGAAAAGCATAGAGGGTTGCGAGGAAGGAAAAGGGACCGAGCAGAGTATTCTGCTGCTGTTCGGTGATAGGCGCGGGAATCCGCTTGCGCAGGAGATGCATGGCGCCGATGACCACCAGTATCAGTACGAACCCAACAGAAAAGACCACCGTAAAATCTTTCATTGCGATCCCTTTGGCACGCCGCTCCAGGAAGAGAATGCTGCCTGTTCGCGTCCATCCTAACCGTATGGGCATGCGGGAGCAAGTCGGAAAAAAAACTTCCATGTCCTGGATCGCAGAATAGAGGGCGCGATACTCTTTCTTTTCAGTTCATATGACTCTAAAATGAGCCGGCAATGTTGCGTGCTTCATCTCCGGGAAATTTCAATGAAAGACGAAAGCAAGACTAAAAATCAACTCATTAACGAACTCCTACTCACACGCCAGCGCCTTGCCGAACTTGAAGAACAGGTGTCGGAGCAGGAGCGCGTGGCGGCGGCGTTGGGAGCAAGTGAAGCGCTCAGAATGTCTGAATACGAAAAGCAAACTATTCTGGACCGAATGTTGGAGGTTGTTGTCTTTACCGACGTCGAGCTGAGAATTATCTGGCCGAACCGAGCGGCTTGCAATTCCTTGGGAATGGACCGAGAGGAAGTAATCGGTCGTTACTGTTACGAGCTTTGGGAACAGCGCAACGATCCCTGCCCGGACTGCGTGGTGGTAAAAGCCATGCTCTCGCGCCAAACAGAGCAGGTTGAGAAAACGACATCCAATGGAGAGGCCTGGTTCAACACCGGGCATCCCGTAATGGATGCGGCCGGGGAGGTAATCGGCGGCATCGAAGTCTGTCTGAACATTACCGAGCGCAAGCTGGCGGAGCAGGCCCTGCGTGAATCGGAGACCAAGTTCCGGACCTTGGTCGAGGGAAAGCCTGATGCGGTGACCTACATTCACGCTCTCGACGAAACCCAGACACTGGTCTACATCAGTCCCCAGGTTGAAAAGATACTCGGATACCCTGCCGTCGAATTACTGCAGGACCCCGACCTCTGGATTGATTGCGTTCATCCGGATGACAGCGCGCGGGTTAACGCTCAGGTTGATCACTGTGGAAAGACGGGCGAACAGTTTGTCTTAGAGTACCGGGTGCACAGAAAAGATGGTCGTGAGGTTTGGCTGCATGATGTCGCTGATCTGGTGCGAGACGAGTTCGGCAGTCCGGTCTCTCTTATCGGCATTGCTATCGATATTACCGATCGCAAGAATGCCGAGGAACAAATCTTTAAACTGAATTCCCTTAAGGAACAACTTCTGGGAACGATGAGTCTGGTAGAAAAACTGAAGTCCATCACCGAAGGGGCGGTTTCCATATTTGGCGCCGACTTCGCGCGCATCTGGATTTCCAAGGAGGGGGATCTTTGCGAGCAGGGCTGCCGTCACGCCGCTCTTGCCGAAGGTCCCGAGGCCTGTCGGGACCGCAACCGCTGTCTCCATCTGGCGGCCAGTGCCGGGCGCTATACCCGTATCGACGGGAGCCATCGCCGGGTCCCTCCTGGCTGTTACATGATAGGGTGTGTGGCATCCGGCGAAGACCCGCATTTCATTACCAACAGCGTCATCGATGATCCGGGAGTCCACGACCATTCGTGGGCGAAGCATCTTGGCCTGGTTTCGTTCGCCGGGTATCGGCTGCTTGCTTCAGACGGCGGGCCAATCGGGGTCTTGGCCCTCTTCCGCAAGACGGCCATTCAACCACAAGAAGAGGCTCTCCTGCAGGACCTTGCCAATACCACCTCTCAGGTAATCTTTGCCGGGATGGCGGAAGAGGCTCGACAAGAAATGGAAGCTCGTTTCCGCATCCTGTTCGATCAATCTCCCGTTGGCATCTCCATTGCCCGGAACAGCGTCACGCTGCATGTCAATCAGGCTGGTTTGAGGATCTTCGGCTACGCCGATGGTTCGGAACTGCTCGGCACCTCCCAGTTGAATCGCTTTGCGCCGCACTGTCGACAAGAGGTTTTTAAAAACGTCGAGAGACGGGAGCGTAGGGAACCTGCTTCGAACAGTTTTGAAAGCGTCGGGCTGAAGAAGGATGGCTCAACCTTCCCCCTTCAGGTCCAGGTTGCTCGCATCCACCTTCCGGACGGGCCGGCAACGGTGGCGTTTTTCACGGACGTTACCGACCGCAAGAGAGCTGAGGAAGACCTCCAGAAGGCTCATGACGAATTGGAAGACAGGGTGGAGAGGCGGACCCTGGAGCTGAGAATGGTGAATGCCGAACTCCAAAGGGAAATCCTTGAGCACGAGCGGACCCAGGAAGCACTGATCCATTCGGAAAAACAACTCCGTTTTCTCTCGTCTCGTCTGCTCGAAGCGCAGGAAGAAGAACGCAAAAGAATTGCCCGTGAACTTCATGACAGCATCGGCCAGTCTCTGGCTGCGGTCAAGTTCAACGTGGAGAATCTTCTGCAAGGAGCGGGGAATCCCGAGACGCCGGCCAAGTCGCTGGAACTGGTGATTCCCATCATTCAGGGTGCCATTGAAGATGCCAGGAGGATCTATACGGGCCTGCGGCCATCCGTTCTCGATGACCTGGGGATACTGGCCACCGTGAGTTGGTTTAGCCGCGAATTTCGGAAGACGTTTCCCCATATTCGTGTGAGGGAACAGATCGCGGTGGAGGAGGAGGAAATCCCCGAGGCCATCAAGATAGTCATTTTTCGCATCATTCAGGAAGCCCTGAACAATGTGGCTAAGTACAGCGGCGCCGAAAGTGTGAATGTCGCCCTGTTAAAGACAGGAAGTACCATCGAGTTGACCATCGAAGACGATGGCAGAGGCTTTGATTTGCAGGAAGTCACCTCAAAGGATTCTCGTGAGAAGGGCTTTGGGCTGACCGGCATGAAGGAGCGCACCGAACTCTCGGGCGGGGTCTTTATCGTTGCATCGATAATCGGCGTAGGCACGAGGATCAGAGCATGGTGGCGCTCTCAAACCTGCTGATTCATTTCCCTTCCGATGCCCATTCTTGACTTCATGCCGACCTGAAATGGGATGTGCCGTAGAATTGAGCCGCCCTTGGCCCTGTTCAGACGGCATGCGGAGGTCGGAAGGCGAGCATTCGTTGGTTGTGCTTGCCGATGGGATGTGATTAAATGCAGCGGTTCGGCAGGATGATGTCCGCAATTCCACCCCTTGAAATGGTCCCATCTGAAAATTGCTTTATGATTATAACGACAAATAGTGGCAGATCTTTTGATACCGATCATGACCTGACCGCTCCGGAACGCCATATTCTTCAGAAGCTTTTTATCTGGGTCTCCTTTGCTTCCAGCACGGATGAATTCAATCAGAAGAAAGAAGAAGCTTTGCTGAAGGGTTGGAACAATTCGGGTCCCATTCCGGAGAGCGAAGCTTTACGAATGATTATTGCCGACCTGGAAGAAAAGGTAAGCCTACGCCTCAACCAGCCGCCCAAGAGTTCCTGAGGATGAGGGTTCCATCAGAGAAGCGGGCCGATGACGGGCGGGTGGCCGGGAACTCCGGCGCATGATTGCGGTAAAGAAGAAAGGAAAATGAAATGAAGAACGACCAGGAAGCGCTTGTGGTGGTCTCCGAAACCATTCCCCGGAGTGTTGTCGCGGCTGGTTCCGAAACCTTTATCCAGGTGTTGATCGGGGCCGAGAAAGCGCCGAACTTCGCCATGAGATGCTTCACCATTGAGCCCGGTGGCGGCATCCCCAACCACACCAATATGGTAGAGCATGAACAATATGTCTTGGAGGGCCATGCGGAGGTAGGAATCGGAGACCAGGTTTATAAGGTGAAGAAGGGTGATGCGGTATTCATCCCCGCGGGGGTACCTCACTGGTACCGGGCCGAGGGGGATCAATCGTTTCGCTTCCTGTGCCTTGTCCCCAACCAGCCGGATAAGATCGAAATGGTCAAAGGATCTTGAAAGGCCCTCTCGGCCAATTGCTCGACGGGCCTGCTTCCGAAACCCGCTGCTGCTTCTGCAGCAATTGATGAAGACTGGTCCTTGCCTGAGGATAGCAGGGGGCCGTCGGTCAAAAATGAAGGACAAGTCATGGAGTCGCAAGGCGAACTGAAGAGCGCATACGAAAAGAGCGTCAATCTATCGTGGGCGATGGTCGCAGCCCTGGTGCTTTACCCGATAACGGTGGAGATCGTCAGGATGCAAAACACTTCATTCTCGGGTTTCGCTCCCCAGTTGGCGAGCCAAACGAGGGACTTCATTTACGGAATCGCGATCGTCTCGCCCCTGTCCATCAGCACCTTGCGAAAAGTGATTTTGAAGCGAGGCCGGACTTCGGACTTGACGACGGTAGCCCGCAGACTGGGAACGGCTGCCGCCATCTCTATCCTGGTGGCGGAAATTCCGGCTATTTTGGGTTTGTTGCTGTTCCTGATGGGAGGGCTCTACAGAGAATTTTATATTGCCCTTGGTTACTCCGTGCTGGTGACACTTGCCTATTTTCCACGCTACCATCAATGGGAGAAAGGGCTCGCAGGCGAAGTTGTCCATTGACAGATCAACAGACCCTTATTCAATAGCAGTTGTCTATGTTTCCGGCAAGTGAGCCGATGCATCATGCTGATGTGGGGAAACTTATGAGCAAGAGGAACTTTCGGAAAATTGTGGGACTATCGCTGGCGGTAGTTGTGCTGTTATGCGCGGGTTGTGCCGGCAGGGAGTCGATCGGGGATTTTAAACTGGGGCCCCCCAGTGACTTCTGGTGCACGGTCGACAACCGGTCGCCATTCCCGCCCTATTGTGATCCCGAACACTGGTAGACAAATCCCGTGGTTCATACACATATCACGCTCGCCGATGGAACCGGAGACTCGGCTATGAGCTGACGGAGCAATGGTCGCCCTGTGCCGAGCACAGCTTGCGAAGGGTTGAGATCTGGTCGGGGCTGCCGATCACAATGATGACGGTCCCCTCGCTGATGCGTTCGTCGGGCGACGGGTTGTAGAAAAAATCCTCCCTATCCGGCTGCTTGAGTGCAATGGGCGCAAGACCGGTGCGGCCGTGCAGGTCGATTTCCCCGAGGGACATTCCTTCCCAGGCTGAGCCTTTGCCGACCACCACTTCTTCGACCCGAATGGCGTCCCCCTGACCCCGCAGCATGCGGTCGAGAAAAGAAACCACATGAGGCCGGATCAGTTCGCTGGCCATGCGCATCCCGCCAATGTGTGCGGGGTTAACCACATAATCGATGCCGGCGCGATAAAACTTTTCGACCAGTTCATTTTCGGTGCACTGGGCCACGATCTTGACGGTTGCGTTGAGGTATCGGGTCTGGAGAGCAATCAAGAGGTTGTGGCTGTTATCCCTGAGCACGGCGATGAGCCCCTTGGCATTCACTACTCCCGCCCGCTTCAAAATCTCCTCTTCGGTGGCGTCCCCGCAAATGTAAGAGAGCTGACCGAAATGCTGCTGGGCCCTGAGGATTGCTTCCTGGCTGGTCTCGATCAATACGCAGGGGTGCTTGACCGCGCAGAGTTCCTTGACGGCGTTGAAGCCGGTCTTTCCGAACCCGCAGACAATGACATGCCCTTTCAGGGCCGCAATGTGCTTTTCCATCTTCCGTTCCCTCAGGATTTGCCAGAAATCTTTCTCGACCAGAAAAGCCGTTATGGTCGACATGGCATAGAGAGTCACCCCAATCGCCGACCACATGAGCACCATGGCAAAGACACGGCCTTCCGGCCCCATCTGATCCAATACTTCGCCGTACCCCACCGTCGTCAGGGTCAGACTGGTCATGTACGCGCAATCGAGGAAGCTCCACCGCCCGCCGCCAATGATCAGGAACCCGATGGTGCCGAACACAAAAGCGCCAAAGATCAAGAGGGCCGGCGTCAGAAGCCGGCCAAGAACTTCCCTGACAAATGTTCTATGGACCATCATAGAGTATGAACCTTGACTGGGAAAGCATGCTGTTCGCTTATCCTTTATCAAACAACCCCGGCCGTGTTACCATTTCGCTGCAAATTATACAATCCGCGTCTGCATGAGGTCATATGTCAAAGAGCGAAGAAGACAAAGCGGGCACCCTCTTCACTGACCGGAAGGCGGGTCCGACGTCGCAACAGGAAGGGTTTGATCGTCATATAGGAGCGAGAGAGGCGATAGCTCTCCTGACTCTCTCGAGAAGGAGCCGCCCTATGAGCACAACTTCAAAGGAACGTCTTCTGCAAGAGCTTCAAATAGGCTGCGGCCGAGCCCGGCCGGTTAGGGCTCCGCGCGGCGCCGAGCTGCATTGCCGGGGCTGGCAGCAGGAAGCGGCACTCAGGATGCTCTGCAATAATCTCGACCCCGAATGCGGTGAGAAGCCGGATGAACTCATCGTCTACGGGGGAACCGGACGGGCTGCCAGAAACTGGGAATGCTTCGACGCGATCATACGCTCCCTTCTGGAATTGGAAAACGATGAGACCCTCCTGATTCAGTCGGGAAAACCTGTTGGGGTCCTCAGAACACACGCCTGGTCGCCGCGCGTGCTCATGGCGAACTCAAACCTCGTGCCGCGCTGGGCGGATTGGGAGCATTTCCACGAACTGGAGCGCAAGGGCCTCATGATGTATGGTCAGATGACCGCAGGCTCCTGGATTTACATCGGGACGCAGGGAATCCTCCAGGGGACCTATGAGACCCTTGCGTCTCTGGCTCACCGCCACTGGGGCGGGAGCCTTCGCGGCAAAATTGTGGTGAGCGGCGGTCTAGGCGGCATGGGGGGAGCGCAGCCGTTGGCGGTCACCATGAACGAGGGGGTGCTGATCTGTGCTGAAGTTGACCGTAGTCGTATCGAGCGCCGCCTCCACACCCGCTATTTGGATGTGACGACGGAGGACCTCGCGGAGGCCGTCCGCATGGCCGAAAATGCAGTGAGGCACAAGCAGCCCCTGTCGATCGGGTTGCTGGGGAATGCGGCGGAAATCCTTCCCGAAATGGTCAATATGGGCTTCATTCCCGATGTTGTGACCGACCAGACGAGCGCCCACGATGAGCTGAACGGATATGTTCCTGCGGGAACGCCCTACGAAGAAGCTGTTGCGCTTCGCCAGGCCGATCCCCGCCGCTATGTGGAGATGGCTCTGGATTCCATGGCCGTGCATTGCCGCGCGATCCTCGAGATGCAGAAGCGGGGAGCGGTTGCCTTTGACTACGGGAACAATTTGCGCGGCCAGGCTCAGAAGAGGGGAGTTGCGAATGCTTTCGCCTACCCCGGCTTTGTCCCGGCCTATATTCGCCCTCTTTTTTGCGAAGGGGAAGGCCCTTTTCGGTGGGTGGCTCTGTCGGGCGATCCTGAAGACATTACCGTTACGGATCGTGCCCTCATGGAGGCCTTCCCGCACAAAGAGCGAATGATTCGATGGCTCAGAATGGCCGAGGAAAGAGTCGCCCACATGGGGCTTCCGGCGCGCATCTGCTGGCTGGGCTACGGCGAACGCGAGAAGGCGGGCAGAATCTTCAATGACCTCGTCCGGGAGGGCAGGGTGAAAGCCCCCATCGTTATCGGCCGGGATCACCTCGACTGCGGTTCCGTTGCCTCCCCGAACCGCGAAACCGAAGCCATGAAGGATGGTTCCGACATTGTCGGCGATTGGGCCCTTCTGAACGCCATGGTCAACGTGGCTTCGGGGGCCAGTTGGGTTGCTTTTCATGACGGGGGCGGGGTGGGGATTGGCTATGCCCTGCACGCCGGGCAGGTGACGGTGGTGGATGGAACGGATGAAGGGGAGCTTCGCGCGGCGACCGTGCTTCGAAACGACCCGGCTACAGGTGTCATTCGGCATGCCGATGCGGGATACGAACGGGCCGTGGAAATGGCGGCCGAAAGAGGACTTAAAATTCCGATGATCAATGGGTTCAATCAGATATGAAGCGAAAATTATTCAGGAACGCAAACATCTTTTCTCCCTGCGACCGGGGAGCCCCTCTGGCCGGCACGAGCCAGGGAGAGGTGATGCACCTGCCCAAAGGGGCCCTTCGGACCAGGGACGGTTTGATCGAGGCCGTGGGGTCGGAGAAAGAGGTATTGGCCGGTCTTTCACCCCGCGAGATCGGGATCGAGGTGGACTGCGGGGGATATTGCCTGATTCCCGGTTTGGTTGACGCTCACACCCACATGTGTTTTGCCGGAACAAGGGAGCAAGAGTTCCTGCAGCGCCTTGACGGACTGGATTACCTCGACATCCTTCGCCGCGGGGGAGGCATCCTGTCATCGGTTCGGACGGTGAGGGCGGCGTCGGAGGATGAGCTCTTTTCAAATACTTGCAGACATGTCCTGTCGGCTCTCAGGCATGGAACAACCACGCTCGAAATCAAGAGCGGTTACGGCCTGAATACCGACTCCGAGCTGAAAATGCTCCGCGTCATCGAGCGAGTTGGCCGCGAGATGCCGCTCGACGTGGTTCCTACTTTCCTCGGGGCCCATGCCGTGCCCGAGGAGTATGCGGGAAATCCTGAGCGCTATGTGGAACGCATTGTCGAGGAGATGATCCCGGCCGTATCGGGGCAGTCCCTGGCCCGGTATTGCGATGTTTTCTGTGAAGAGGGGGTGTTCAGCCTTGAGCAGTGCCGCCGAATTCTTACATCCGCCCTTCAGGCCGGTATGGGTCTAAAAATCCATGCCGATGAAGTGCGGGACCTTGGAGGAGCCGTTCTTGCAGCCGAACTCGGCGCAACCTCCGCCGAGCACCTCCTGCAGACCAGTGATGGGAGTATCCGGGCGATGGCTCAGGCCGGAGTTGTCGGGATACTGCTCCCGGCAACCGCCTACAGTTTGCGAAAAGGCTATGCCCGGGCTCGCAAAATGATAGAGTTCGGTCTTCCTGTTGCCATCGCCACCGACTGCAATCCCGGCACCAGTTACACGGAATCCATGCCTTTTGTGTTTGGTCTCTCGGTCCTCAATATGCGCCTTTCTGTTTCGGAGGCTCTGGTGGCTGCCACCCTTAACGGCGCTTATGCGGTTGGGATGGCGGAGCGTGTGGGGAGCCTGGAGGTCGGGAAGAACGCGGATTTCCTCCTCCTGGATGGCGACACTCCTGCTATTCTGGCTTACCATGCGGGGGTGAGTCCGATAGTGCGGGTCTACAAAAAGGCGGAAAAGGCGCCTTGCCCCTGAGCAAATACCGGGGCGAAAGGCGGGAGGAGAGGGGGGCACTGTACAATGACGGAAATCGTGCTCGGTTTCGATGGAATGACCCTGGATGACCTTGTGGCGGTTGCCAGGAAGGGCGCTGGAATCCGCCTTTCGGAGGAATCAAGGGAGCGAATCGTCAAGTCGCGGAGCCTCGTGGAAAGATGGCTCCGAGAAGGTAGAGTCATCTACGGCGTGACGACCGGATTCGGGGCGCTGAGCGACGTCTTCATTCCGTTGGAGGACGCCAGACTCCTGCAAAAAAACATCCTCATGAGTCATGCGGCGGGGGGGGG
>JGI20214J51650_10000649_pt1 | contig 21757 bp, 11 predicted proteins | sample WetSurMetagenome_FD_51650 | JGI IMG/M metagenome (IMG submission 51650) | reverse complement strand
AATTGCCCGCATCAGCCCCTCCAAGTGTAAATCCTGAGGTTGTGACTGATTTGCCTGTCCCGGCATTCTTATTCACAAAGGTTCCGATAGCACCTGTTGAGATCAGGTTAACTGCGTCTGTTCCAATAACTCCACCTAAGACTGCACTTCCAGAATTAAGGATGGCGCCGGTTGTTCCGTCATAGACTTTATTATTTGCTGTTACGCCTGATAATGTCAATATGGCAGGAGTAATATTACCTGTAGTTGTAGGCTGAACTAAATTATATTTTGCGGCATCAGGTCCACCCAGCGTAAACCCTGATGTTGTCACAACCTTTCCATTACCAACATTCTTATTTGCAAATGTTCCACTGGCTCCTGCAGAGACAATATTTACAACATCGCCTCCCAAAACACCTATCAGCGCAGCACCCACAGTATTAAGAGTAGCTGTAGTTGTCCCATTATAAACCTTGCTATTTGCGGTTACCCCTGTAACAGTTAATGTTAATCCGGTAATGTTGGCAGTGGTAGTTGGTTGTATCAAAGAATAATTGCCAGAATCAGTTCCTCCGAGAGTCAGGCCTGATATTGTTACTACTTTGCCTGTACCAACATTTGCATTAGCAAAAGTTCCAATGGCTCCGGCCACGTTCAGGGTAACAGCATCGCCAGAAACTACTCCAATTAATGTTGCACCTCCCGTATTCAGAGTGGCTGATGTATTGCCATCATAAGCTTTATTATCGGCTGTTATGCCGGAAACAGTCAGATCTGCTCCTGTTATGTTAGCAGTAGTTGTTGGTTGAATTAAAGAATAATTGCCAGAATCTGTTCCTCCAAGTGCAAAACCTGATGTTGAAACTACCTTACCAGTCCCAACATTCTTGTTCGAAAAGGTTCCGGTGGCTCCGGTTGAGATAAGACTGACAATATCTGCTCCAAAAACACCCACAAAGGAGGTACCTCCGGTATTCAAAGTCACAGAAGTGGTTCCGTCATAAGCTCTATTATTTGCAGATAATCCGGATACGGTAAGATTAGCCCTGGTGATATTACCTGTTGTGGTTGGATTTGTTAAAGTATATTTACCGGCATCAGCTCCGGTCAGACTGAAGCCTGATGTTGAAACCGTTTTGCCTGTGCCTACATTCTTATTTGAAAAGGAACCTGTAGCTCCAGTTGAGACAAGGGTTACGATATCGCCTCCTAAAACACCTGAAAGGGAGGCGCTGGAAGTATTAAGAGTGGCTGCAGGTGTACCATCATATACTTTATTGTTGGCTGTTACTCCTGTAATGGTTAGCGAAAGCCCGGTGATATTGGCTGTAGTTGTCGGTTGTGTTAATGAGTAATTGCCTGAATCAGTTCCTCCAAGTGTAAATCCCGATGTTGAGACTACTTTTGCTGTACCAATATTTGCATCTGCAAAAGTTCCGGTAGCTCCTGTTGAGATCAGGTTTACTACATCAGATCCAAAGACACCAACAAGAGCTGCACTTCCTGTATTTAGTGTCGCTGCAGTTGTACCATCATAAACTTTATTATTAGCTGTAACACCTGATATCGTCAAACCGGCTGTTGTAATATTAGCAGATGTGGATGGCTGGGTTGGAGTATAATTGCCTCCATCTGTTCCTCCAAGAGTAAAACCTGTTGTTGAGACAGTTTTGGATGTACCAACATTTTTGTTGGCAAATGTTCCTGTGGCACCTGATGAGATGATATTAACAACATCACTGCCAAAAACACCAACTGGAGTTGCGCTTCCTGTGGACAAAGTTGCTGCAGTTGTGCCGTTATAGACCTTATTGTTGGCTGTTACACCTGATATTGTAAGAGTGGCTTTGGTGATATTGGCTGTTGTTACAGGTTGTGTTAAGGTATATTTACCAGCATCCGCTCCGGCCAGAGTAAAACCTGATGTGGTGACGACTTTTGCTGTTCCAGCATTCTTATTGACAAAGGTTCCTGTTGCACCAGATGTGACCAGGGTAACGACATCACCTCCCAAAACACCTGAAAGGGCTGCACTACCTGTATTCAATGAGGCAGTAACTGTACCATTATAGACTTTATTATTTGCGGTAACACCCGTAACAGTTAATACAGTTATAACAGGAGCACTTGTTGTTACATTAAGAGGGCTGCTTGCAGCTGATTTATTTCCTGCAGCATCTTTTGCCTTTACAGTCATGGAATAAGTAGTTGATGCAGATAATCCTGTGATAGTCAAAGAAGTACCAGTAGTTGTATTTACCAGTCCTCCATTTTGGTACACTTCATATCCGGTAACACCTGTATTGTCTGTTGAAGCTGTCCATGATAAATGAAAGCTGGTTTCTGTTATAGCGGATGCTGAAAGTCCTGATGGAATAGAGGGTGCCTGTGTGTCAAGGTCATATTCACCGATATGCCAGGTTAATAAATTGTTGTAGACAATCGTTCTGACTGCATTCTTGATAATATTGGCATCAGATGCGCTAAGTGTATAATTAAAAGTTATAAGGGTAGGATCTTTCCTTAATATAGTTGTGTAAAAACAACAAGCAGCAGCATATGAGCCAGCTTCTGAAGGATGACTCCCGTCAGCAATGAATAATTCAATTGATGGATAATTCTCCCTGAGATAGCGCCATACAGCTCCGACAGGAGATACAATTCCATGATACGCCTGCGCCATATACATGTATCTCTCACGTGTTAAATCATCCATCCCAACATAAGTACATACCTCTGGTAGCACATAACATCTGCTAGGATCGCCATCTCTTCTGCCCCAGGTCATAAAAAAGACTGTTTCAGCTCCCGGATTATAACTGTTAATTTCATCGTCAAGAAATTGGACGTATGGATAGACATTCTCTTCAACCCATGCAAGTGGTTGTGAAGGCCATTGACTGTACTCCTGTAATACAACATAATCCCAGCCACCCTGATGAATAAGACCTAATGTAACAGAGTTGGTTGAATGTTCCATGAGAGAATAACTGCTTGGTGTAGAACTGTCGATAATTAAGTTGTCACCAGTTGAACTTGCTAAATCCCCAACAATTAATGGCATATCATGGCCATAAGTATAACTGTTTCCAATAAATAAAACCTTCTTAGTCTGACTGTACCCAAGGAAACTTGAAAATATAAATATCAGTATGAGAATTTTTTTCATTGCAGGTTGATAGAATTAGTAGTGGATAAGCTGAAGGTAATTGTTGTCATTCATGGAAATCAATATCACCGGGTAACTTATCTTCTCTCTGTCCCGTGAATTATCCGAAAGGGATTTCAGTATGAGCTGACTTTCCACCTTAGAAGAACAATAATGATCATGATTATCGATATTAATATAGTGCAGGGCAGAGCTGGTTTTTAAAATTCCTCTGGTGGCAGAAAGATTATATAATTGAATCATATATTTTAATTCAGGACAAAAAAGTCTTTTATTTACCAAAACCTGCATTTGTATATATTTAATTAAGGAATAACCCGAAATCCTGTTGGCTAAAATATTCCATCTAAATAATATTAATACTATCTTTAATCAAAGAGGAAATACCAGTTGTCAAATATTTAAGGCTGTTAACATAATCATTGGCAATTTCAGCGCGTATTTCTAGCTGATATTATTATTTTATTATTCAATGGAGGAAGAAAACCTATTTTCAGAAAGAAAGTCTTACTTTTGTTTTGAGTGATCAGTCAGCCATAAATTATACCACATTGACTGTTATTATTTTAGGGTTTCGAAAAAGTGTTTTCAGGATTTTAATGGTTCATTGTAATTTGATTACGGATATATTGTGAGATGCTCTGCAATAATACCTTCCCCCAAAAATAAAACCATGATTGTAAAAGAGCTCTCTCTCACAACTAGTATTAATGTAAAATATCTAAGCATATAAATTAAAACCACAGGCATTTTACTCACTCTAAATTAAAAACACTGAATGGTTGAAAATATGTTTATTGCTTTGTATTACACTTCCTGATCACACAAAAAATAAATTATGTTATTGTATTTAGTCAAAGCGTTGTAAATCAGCGATATTCGTTTTGCTTAGATTACTATAGATATTTACCATTAGAAATCTGTCATTGGTCAAAATTTAGTATTCCTGGGGTAAATCAAAATATTCTTCATAACTGACTCATTATCAAAATTTAAATCATGCATTGCAGCTGAGTTATACACATTTCATTCAAATGTTTGTAAATTTTATATCATTTTGACAAATGTTGCTATCCTGTTTATCAATTGATATTTTCTATTGATATTCTTACCAATTTCATTGGTTAATAAATATTATAAACCTCTCTCTTTTTGATTCTCCTTGATACAACCTATTGATTTAAATCCTCGTATTGCTTAGTTTTATTTTTAAAGTTAGCGATTTTGAAATTTGAAAGGAAAGCAGAGGTGAAAAGCAAGTATATGCATTATAATCAAGACGTTAATAAATATAATATTATCGGTTATACCTGTGTTGATTTAGTTGAAAATAATACTGTTTTTGAGATTATGGCCCTTGAAAAGGGAGATTCCCTACTAATTTATGTTAATTAAAAAGGATGCAAACTGCTGAAGGATAACGATTGATCGAAGTATTTCTTAATACTGGAAGAATAAGGTTATAAAATTTAGAATATTTATGAACTAACTAGACTAAGTCTTGTTTTTAAGTAGAAAACCCACTGAATGCTGATAGTTAATTATATAACTTATATTCATTTAGATCAATTTTGTAACATATAATCTGAGTTTAAATAATATGAAGATTTTTATGAAGGATTTTTTTAATAAACTGATAAGCGACAAAATAATTCCGTTTTTAAGGAATAAGAGACTTAGAAGCTTTTTGCTTGGTTCGATAGACATTCTTGCCATAGTAGTTGCATTTCAATGGTCGTATTACTTAAATTATGCAAATGAAGGAGGCTTCTTTTTTTCTCATTTAAGATTGTTGAAGCTTTTCCTGACGATTATGCCTTTTTGGCTGGTTACTCTTTATCTGATACAAGTCGCTGAGATTCCAAGGACTAAAAGTTATATTGCTCTCTTCTTTGGATATCTCCAATCAACAGTATTTGTTATTATTCTCTTATTGTTTTTTTATTTTGCCTTCAAGTTATATGAAACATCCCGTTTATTTCTTATTGAATTTGTTTTATGGGGTTTTCTATTTCTTTTTCTTGCCAGGATATTGGAATATAAGGTATTCAAGATTTACAGGGCGAAGGGTTATAATGCTGTAAATATTGTTTTAATTGCTGATGATACATCAACTGAGTTTATTGAAGAACTTATTGCAAAAAAGGAGTGGGGATACAGAATAATTTCAATTTTTACAGGATCCAACGCTATTAAAGAAAAGTACGAAAAAGACTATATAATACTTCCTGAAGAATATTTATTAGTACTTAATGACCTGATGGAAGTTAATATTCTTGATGAAGTACTTTATTTAAAAAGCAAGGTGATCCCTTCAGAAGTAAGAGAAACAGTAAGATCATGTGAAGAGCTGGGAGTTATATTTAGTCTGAAATATAGAGATGGAAATATTAACAGCAAACTTACAAATGCCATCAAAACAAGTATCGGTAATGAAAAGTTCCTTACATTCATTAATATACCTCACAATTCATTTGCTCTTACTATAAAAAAGATTATGGATATCAGTATATCCATTATTATGATTATCCTCTTGTCTCCGGTTTTATTAATTATTTCAATTCTGGTAAAAACATCTTCCCCAGGACCTATAATATTCAAGCAGACCAGGGTAGGGTTGAGGGGGCGGCAATTTAGCCTGTTTAAATTCAGAACAATGATTGTTAACGCTGAAGTACTCAGAAAAGAACTTGAAGCTGAAAATGAGGCTGACGGGCCGGTGTTTAAGATCAAAGATGATCCCCGTGTGACAAAGATCGGGAAATTTCTTCGTAAGACAGGATTAGATGAACTCCCTCAACTTTTTAATATCTTGAAAGGAGAGATGTCACTTATTGGTCCGCGTCCACCGCTTTTTGAGGAAACAAAATCATACAAGCGCTGGCAGTTGCGTCGTCTTTCTGTCAAACCAGGTCTTTCTTGTTTCTGGCAAATAAAGCCTGACAGAAATAATATAAAATTCGAGAAATGGATGGAGCTGGATTTGGCCTATATAGATAATTGGTCTCTTCGATTAGATTTTATAATTTTGCTCAAAACTATTATGACTGTTTTTCAGAGAACTGGACTTTAAAGCAATCATTATTCTTTCAACAGGAGTTTCTTTCCAATATGTTTAGCCTCTTAATACAACTATATAATGCAACAAAATGTGACTTTAAATTACCAATAGCTTGTATATTAATACTTTTCTTCAACTTACGATAGAAATTTGATTAACGACATGTCTGAGATGATTAACCTTGCCATATAAATGTTTAAGCAATTATTTTGTTATATTAAAAAAATATGTTTTATGCCTTTTTTACGTTCATCCTAATAAGATAATTTGCCGCCTTGGTTATATTTTATATTTTTGCTTGATACAATGTGTAAATATTCGGTGTAAATAATGAAAATATTAAATTATTATTATATATAAAATGCAGAAGAAACTAAATTTTAATACCAGGAGTTTAATTATTGTTCTCTTTATAATTTTTAACATCTCCTGTGTTCCTACAAAAGAGTTAAGTTATTTCAATGACATTACTGATCTTGAAGAACCAGAGGTAAATCCAAGGACTCAGAAGCTGATTATGCCATTTGACAGGCTCTATATTAAAGTTTTTGGGACAGATCCACAAACCAGCCAGATATTTAATTCTTCCGATGAAATAAGCTATGGTATGAGCAATGGTGTTATTGGCTATCTTGTTGATGAAGCCGGTAATATAAATTTCCCATTTGTGGGTAACATAAATGTAATTTCGCTTACTACAGCTCAGGCTTCTCAGAAAATTCAGAAAGCAATGAGTGATTATGTATCCAATACTTCCATAGTTGTCAAATATGTTGATAACAAAGTAACAGTAATGGGAGAAGTTCAAAATCAGGGAGTATTTGCTTTTACCCAGGATAAACTCAATATTTATGAAGCTTTAGGACTTGGTGGAGGACTTACTCGATACGGTAACCGGAAAAATATCATTCTGATCAGAAATGAAGGAGACAAAATTGTTCACTATCGCTTGAATCTGTCGGATTCGAAGATTGCAGGAAAGGACTCTTATTATATTCTGCCAAACGATGTCATTGTGGTTGAACCATTGAAGGCTATTTCTTCGAGTTATTCAAATATTACATATACTACAATACTCAGTTCTATCACAACCATGATTGCCGTATTGTTATTTACAAATATTAAATTTTAAATAAATATTTTAATAGATGTCAAATCAAAATGATTCAGTATTCGAAACTTTTAATATTAAGGATTTCATATTAACAGTTTATTCCTTCAAGTATTTATATGTATTTTGTATTGTTTTATGCCTTGGTATAGCATTTGCAATCAATCTGCTTTCCCCAACAGTATATGAAGTAAATTCTGTAATCGGACCTATTGAGGATAAACGGTCTTCTTTATTGGGATCAAACACCCTTTTCAGTGGAATGGAAGCTTTTGCACGGGACAGGAATCTGGAAAACGATATTAACAGTCTGAATTCGTTTAGTCTGGTCTCAACAACAATAAAAAAACTAAATCTGGAGATCGGTTATTTCAAAGAAAAAAACAGTATTCTCAAACAAACACGTCAGATTTACCAGTCATCTCCTTATACTGTAAATATTGACAAATCGCACATACAGCCTATTAATGCCAGGTTTTATATAACAATTCTTAACGAAAATTCCTACAGGCTTAAATCTTCCGAGGAAGATATTGCCCTTTACAATTATGTGGATAACAAGATTGTCAGCGAAAAAAATCATTTGCAAATCGACACAATTTGCAGATTTAACGAGACAATCAGCAATAAAAACCTCAAATTATCCATTTCACTTAATAATGAATACCTGCAAAGTAAAGCCACAGACAAAAGTCTTTACTTTTTTGAGTTATATCATCTTGATATGTTGGCATTTGATTATCTCTCAAGACTTAAAATACAACCTGTAAGTATAAAGTCTTCATTAATAAAAGTCTACTTGAGAGGAGGTAACATTGGAATGACAATTGATTTCTTAAATAAGTTTCTTCAGACTTATCTTGATGACAACCTCTTGAAAAAGAATAAAATATCAGTTAATACTATTAGTTTTATTGATGCACAGATCTCTGAAATATCTGACTCCCTAATGATCTCTGAATCTAAACTTAAAGACTACAGGTCGGCCAACCAGGTTATGGACCTTAGTTACCAGGGACAGCAGGCAATTCAACAGATGACAGCTATTGAAACTGAACGATCAACACTGCAATCGCAGGAACGTTATTATAATTATGTACTTGAATTATTCAATAAAGATCAGGATATGGCTGGGCTTGCTCCTCCCTCCTCTGCAAATGTTGTTGATCCACTTTTGAATACACTTATTATAGAACTTCTGTCTCTTAATTCTCAGAAGTCAACCATATTAAGTAACAACACCGAGAAAAACCTTTTTCTGGGGCAGATTGAAAATAAGATCAAATTACAGAAGCGATCTATTATTGAGAACGTGACAAATAACCTGAATACATTGCTACTTACTCAGAATGAACTGAATTACCGGGCTGATAAGCTTTCAAAAGAGATTTCAAGACTACCGAGAACAGAGCTTAATATGGTCGGAATGCAACGAAAATTCAGTCTCACAAATACCATATACACTTTTCTCCTTCAGAAACGATCAGAAGCTGCTATCACAATGGCATCTAATGTTCCTGATTATGAAATACTTGAACAAGCAAGAGATATAACAAAGGATGTTATTTCTCCCAAAAAAGTATTTAATTTGATGATAGCTTTCATACTTGCTCTGATGATTCCTACTATTTTCGTCATTCTAAAAAGTTTCTTTAATGAGAAAATTATGAGAGTGCCTGAGGTTGAACGTTTATTAGGACGTCCAATATTAAGTACTATTTACAGCAACTCTTACCATAGCGAATCTGTTGTTCATGAGTTCCCCGGATCTACTATAGCTGAATCTTTCAGGAACCTCAGGAGCAGTTTGTTTCTTAGATTTAAGTCAGAACCCATAAAAGTGATTTTGGTCACCTCATGTCAACCACAGGATGGAAAGAGTTTTATCTCCTTTAACCTTGCTGCATCAATTGCATCGGTTGGATATAAAACAATTATTCTCGATTGTGATCTTCGCAGGCCTACTCTTCATGAGAAATTCAAGGAGGTTAATTCTTCAGGTCTGTCTAATTATATGATAGATCATGTTTCTAAAGACGAAATTATTCATGACACTTTTATTAAGAATCTTTCATTTATCCCTGCTGGTCCGGTATTGCCTAATTCTTCCGAATTAATTGAATCCGGGGCACTGGATGAACTTATTTTTTATCTGAAAAAGAAGTATGAATATATAATTATCGATACAACTCCTTCAGGTTTAGTTGCAGATGCTGCGCTGATTTTCAAATATGCAACAATAAATCTGCTGATATGCAGGAATAACTATACACGCAAAGACGTTTTTAATGATGTCATTAACCTTTTCAAAACAAACAGAGTCGATAATTACGATGTTGTTTATAATGATCTCAATATTAAGGAAAGCAGGTACGGCAGGTATAACAGATACTATGATAAAGTCTGAAAACAAAATCTAATCTAATAAAGACAATTAAAATAATTTATATTTATATGAAACATGATCCAAAAATAATTAAGGAAAAAATAACATCTTACATTCATCAGGTAGCTTATGGTGAAAATGGAAAAATCAAAGATGAATCCCTGATCTTTAAAGAAGGATACTTTGATTCGATGGGTTTTATGGTGTTGATTACATATATTGAAGAAGAATTCGGTATTAAGACAAATGATCTGGATCTTACTGAGGAGAACTTTGAATCAATAAATGCAATCTCTGATTTTATTATCCGGAAGACACAAGTTTAAGTATGTGCGGAGTAGCTGGCATTATTGATTACCACAGCATAGGGGATAGGAGAGTTATCATGGAATCTATGATCCGCGCTATAAATCATCGCGGACCAGATGAATGTGGTATTTATAATTCTCCCTTTGCTACTCTGGGAAATGTCCGACTAAGTATTATTGATATCCTTGGAGGACAACAGCCATTATCAGATCTTTCAGGAAGATTCTGGATAGTTTTTAATGGCGAAATTTTTAATTATAAAGAACTCCGGAAAGATCTGGAAAATAAGGGATTTACCTTTAAGACACAATCAGATACTGAGGTTTTAGTTCAGCTTTTTGCAGTATACGGGAAGAAATGTCTGGGACTATTAAATGGTCAGTTCGCATTTGCAATCTGGGACAAACTAAAAGAGGAATTGTTTGTTGCGAGGGACAGGGTTGGTATCCGACCACTTTTCTATAATATACATAATGGTATATTTTCTTTTGCTTCAGAAATAAAAGCTCTGTTTCAACAAAAAAACATAAACCGGGCATTTCGCCCTGAAAGCTTATCACAGATATATACTTTCTGGACAACAATAACTCCAAACACCCCTTTTAAGGATATATTTGAATTATCACCAGGTCATTTTGCAACCTATAACCGGGAGGGATTGACTATTGAAAAATATTGGGAACTAAATTTTGATAAGCCTCAATCAATACCTTCATTGCAGGATGCAATGGATTATTTTCATGAATTATTCTCGGATGCCGTAAGAATTCGTCTCAGAGCAGATGTTGAAGTTGCAGCCTATTTAAGCGGAGGACTTGACTCAAGTGCTACTGTTGCATATATTAAAGATATTGAACCGGGAATACTTAATACCTTTTCAATAGGCTTCGATGAGAAAGTATTTGATGAGAGTGCCTACCAGGAGGAGGCGGCAAAATATTTTGGTACGACTCATAAATCAATGATCTGCTCTTCCAGTGATATATCTGACTCATTTCCAAGAGTTGTCTGGCATTCGGAAACGCCTCTGCTTCGTACAGCACCTGCCCCAATGCTGATACTCTCAGGACTTGTAAGAGCAAACAAAATAAAAGTGGTTGTGACAGGCGAGGGATCTGATGAAATTCTTGGTGGCTATGATATTTTTAAAGAAGCAAAAATAAAAAGATTTTGGGCTTCACAACCAGATTCGGTTATCAGACCACTTCTGCTTAAGAAGTTGTACCCGGAACTTCCGCATTTTAAGAATGCGAACCCAACTGTTCTGAAAATGTTTTTCGGATATAAATTAGATGAAGTTAACAACCCATTTTACTCTCATTTATTAAGGTGGAACAATTCGAATCATATTAAAAAACATTTTTCATCTGAATTAAGAGAAGAAACTAAAGATTATTTCCCATTCACTGAGTTGGCCGAGAAATTGCCGGAAGGTTTTAACTGCTGGGATCCTCTGGCACGATCACAGTGGCTCGAGACAACTATATTTATGTCTGGATATCTTCTTTCATCGCAGGGTGACAGGATGGGTATGGCTAATTCTGTCGAAGGACGATATCCGTTTCTTGATTACAGGGTGATTGAATTTTGTTCTAAATTGCCTGCAGATTATAAACTTAAAGGTCTTAATGAGAAATATTTATTAAAAAAAGTCATGAAGGGCAGAATTCCTGAAAGTATCATTAAACGGCCCAAGCAACCATACAGAGCCCCTATAAAAAGTGCATTCTTATCAAAAGATTCGCCTGAATATATAAAACTAATGTTATCTGATACCTATACTGACAGAGTTGGCGTTTTTAGCCATGATTCTATTTCAGCATTGTTTTCAAAGATCGAAAAAACAGGTATCTCAACTGAAGTTGATAATATGGTACTTACTTCGGTAATATCGACTCATCTTCTTTATTATCAGTTTATTGAAAATCATAATGAAGAATTTCAATCTGGAAACCTGAAAAATCTTAAAACTATTAACGACTTTTAATATAATTACCATCCTAGTTCTGCAAAAGGGGTTATAACCTTTCAATTTCAGCCCTCTTTGTGGGGATAGGGTAAAAAACAGTAAAAACTCTTATTCTAAAATGTTATGAACTCAAAAAAGCCATTTTCAAAAGATATAATCCTTCTCGATAATGTAGAAGCAGTAGTTGACGAAATAATTAAAAAACTACAGCATGATGTGCTTAATAATATAAAGCGACTCGGTGCTGTAGTAGGCACAAGTGGTGGTATCGATTCATCTGTCTGTCTTGCTCTTTCAGCTAAAGCCTTTGGACCGGAAAAAGTTCTGGGTATTATGCTGCCTGAAAAGGATTCCAGTTCTGCAAGTGAAGATCTTGCCAGGGAACTGACAGCTAAATTTGGAGTTAAAGTGATCAAAGAAGATATTACTTCTGCTCTGTCAGGATTCAAATGTTATGAAAGAAGGGACGAAGCGGTAAAACGCGTTTTCCCCGAGTACGATCCAAAAAGCTACAGAATGAAAATAGGGATAAAGAAAAGTGGGTTATCAAGTAATCTGCCCCCGCTCTTCTCCCTCACAATCATTGACAAAAGTGGAAACCAAAAAGACCAGATACTACCTGTAAAAGAATATCTCACTATTGTGGCTGCATCCAATTTCAAACAGCGGTCAAGAATGGCAATGCTTTATTACCATGCAGAATCATTGCATTATGCGGTAATCGGCACACCCAATAAACATGAACAGGAGCAAGGATTTTTTGTAAAATATGGGGATGGGGGAGCAGATGTTATGCCAATAGGGAATCTTTATAAAACTCAGGTATACCAACTGGCAAATTACCTTGGAGTTCCAAAAGGGATAATTGAAAGAACACCAACAACAGATACATACTCAGCAGAACAGACCCAGGAAGAATTCTTCTTTCAGCTTCCTTACGGATTAATGGACAGGTACTGGTTTGGATTTGAGAATGGATATTCTGCAGGAGAAGTCGCAGAAGTGATGGGAGATTCCGAAGAACAGGTAAAAGCTTTATTTAGTAATTTTGAGAGGAAGAAGAAAACAACAGATTATCTGAGGATGGCACCCATCAGAGATTATTATGGGAATTAGGCTAAGTTAAGTACATATTACTGAGTGTCACTTGCAGGTTCGAAACTATTAGTTCAAATCATCACAAACAAACCAATATATAACATGAACGCATTTGATTACTTTTTCGAAAAAACTGCTAACCTTGATAGCTTATTTCTTGTTGGGAAAGAAGATATCTCATTTAAAGATCTTTATAAATCTTCCCTGAACCTGGCAGCCTGGTTAGAACATGAGGTTGGCAGGAATAAACATATTATCCTTATTTCGGTCAATAATTTATTTTTTATTACATCCTACCTGGCTATCATCAAATCAGGTAATATCTGTATCCCATTGGATCCGAACATTGAAAGTGAGAATTTTAATTATATAAAAGAATTGACTAACCCTGTTCTTATATTTCTTACTAAGGATTTTGAAAAGAGGCTTTCATTGCAGTCAAGTAAGTGTATTTTCCCTGATACGGTATTTGATAATAATAATAGCGGAGATAAAGCCATTGATAAAGATTTTGATAAAGAAAGCAGTGCAGAGATTATCTTTACTTCAGGGTCAACAGGAAAACCAAAAGGAGTAATGATCTCGCATAAAAACCTTATTGCAAATACCGAATCAATCATCGAGTATCTGAAGTTATCTCAGAGTGACAGGATGCTTGTTGTATTACCATTCTACTATTGTTATGGACTTTCACTTTTTCATACTCATTTAAGGGCAGGAGGATCTATTAAACTGAATAATTCATTCATTTTTCTGGGAAGTATTATAAAAGATCTTTTAGAGTATAAATGTACCGGTTTTGCAGGCGTTCCAAGTCATTTTCAAATTCTTCTCAGGAAATCAGATTCTTTTAAAAACACCAATTTTCCTGATTTAAAGTATGTTACACAGGCCGGGGGTAAACTGGCACCAATTTTTATTGATGAATTTCATGAAAGCTTCCCTGATGTTAAATTTTATGTTATGTATGGTCAGACCGAGGCAACAGCGAGACTCTCTTATCTTCCTCCTGACTTGTATGAAACTAAAAAAGGATCAATGGGAAAGGGAATCCCGGGAGTTGAACTTAGAGTAGTAGATGAAAATGGGGAAAAAATAAAACCTGGAGAAACTGGTGAAGTTATCGCCAGAGGTGATAATATAATGATTGGATACTTTGCTGATGAAGAAGGAACCAGGAGTGCCCTAAGGAACGGGTGGCTCTATACAGGTGATCTTGGAACAGTTGATAAAGATGGGTACATATATTTAACTGCGCGCAAAAAGGAGATTATAAAAGTCAGAGGGAAACGTATTAGTCCAAAGGAGATAGAAGCTGTTATTCTTGAGATAACTGAAGTTATTGACTGTTCAATCGAAGGAATAGAAGATGAGATTGAAGGTGAAATGCTTAAAGCTACAGTTGTAATCAGGAAAGATGCTAAAAATCTTGTTAACAGGGAGTCGATCATAAAACATTGTTCTAAACGTCTGGCCTTGTACAAGATTCCCAGGGTTTTTGAACTGAATGAAGAACTTACAATTAGTGCTACCGGGAAAAAGATCAAAAAGTAGATAATAGTTCCCTTTTCATTGACCTGCCTGTCAGCCAATTTATTTAAAAACCATAGTTTATCACCAGTTTCAAGCAGTTTATCAAAAAAAAACTGGAATGACTAAAAAAGTTTCTTTATTTGCTTTAATAACCAACCATTCTATTATTGTGAATAGATAAATAGTTATGTTTTTAGTCAAGTTATTAGTTTAAATAAATTACTTCAATATCAACCATCATAAATAAGTGAACGCATGAAAAAAATAATTGTTCAATTGGCTTGCATAATGTTTGGGATAGGATTAATTAGCAGTTGTAAAAAAGATTCTGTTATTCCGACATTAACTACTAATTCTTTATCAAACATCACTATTAACTCTGTAACTGCCGGTGGTGATATTACCAGCAATGGCGGAGAGGAAGTCACAGCACGTGGTGTAAGTTGGAGTACTACAAGAAATCCGACAATAGACGATTCTCATACTGTTAATGGTACAGGAATCGGCAGTTTTACCTGCAATGTAACCGGTTTGACTCCAAATACCATGTATTATGTGAAAGCATACGCTACAAACAGTGTGGGAACTGCATATGGTGATGAGGTTTCTTTTTCAACTACCGCAATTGTACTTGCTACCTTAAGTTCAACCGCAGTTACTTCGGTTGCCTTAACAACAGCAGTTTCGGGTGGGGAGATTTCTGCTGATGGGGGTGGAGCAATCACAGAAAGAGGTGTCTGCTGGGCAACAACTGCAGCTCCGACAATTAGTAATTTTAAAACAACCGATGGTAATGGAACCGGAGTTTTCATAAGCAACCTTACCGGACTGGTGCCAGCCACAACCTACTATTTAAGATCATATGCAACCAACAGTGCTGGTACTGCGTATGGAAATGAGCTGTCATTTACTACAAACCCAATAGTAGTTGCTACCCTGACAACAACAACAGTTACTTCAATTACCTTAACAACCGCAGTTTCAGGCGGGAATATAACAGCTAATGGTGGTGGTGACATAACAGCTAAAGGTACTTGTTGGGCAACTACCCCGGCTCCAACCATAAGCAACACTAAAACAAATGACGGGACAGGGACCGGAGTTTTCGTAAGTAGCCTGTCAGGATTGCTACCCGGTACAACCTACTATGCGCGTTCATATGCAACCAATAGTGCGGGTACTGCTTATGGCAATGAAGTTTCGTTTACAACAAGCCCGATAGGAGCTGCAGTTGTTTCAACTACTGCAGTAACTTCAATTACTTTAACAACGGCGATTTCGGGTGGAAATATTACTTCTGATGGAGGTGGTACAATAACTGCAAAGGGTGTTTGCTGGGCAGTAGCCACAAACCCAACCATAAACAATTTTAAAACTTCCGACGGTACAGGTATCGGAAGCTTCATAAGTAATCTTTCAGGATTACTTCCAGGTACTGTTTACTATTTGCGTTCATATGCTACCAATGCAGCCGGCACATCATATGGAAGTGAAATTTCATTTACAACCAGTCCGATAGTTATTGCCACCCTTTCAACAGCTTCAGTTACTTCAATCGGATTAACAACTGCGGTTTCTGGTGGAAATATTACTGATAATGGTGGTGGAGCCATCACTGTTAGAGGTGCTTGTTGGTCAACAACAGCAAACCCTACTATAAGCAACTCGAAGACCACAGATGGATCAGGTTCAGGTACTTTTGTAAGCAATCTGACAGCTCTTCAACCAGGGACAACGTATCATGTTAAAGCGTATGCTACCAACAGTGCTGGTACTGCTTATGGAAATGAATTAATCTTTACCACAACTGTAGCTCTTCCGACTTTAACCACGGCTTCCATTACGTCAATTACTTTAACAACTGCAGTTTCAGGAGGAAACATTACTTCTAATGGAGGAGGAACAATTACAGCAAGAGGTGTTTGTTGGGCAACAACAACAAATCCCATCATTGGAGCTTTAAACACAACAACTGATGGTACAGGAACAGGAATATTTGCAAGCAACCTTTCAGGATTGTTACCTGGCACACTCTACCACGTGCGTGCATATGCAACCAACAGTGCAGGTACTTCATATGGAAATGATGTTTCATTTACAACAAACATGATCGTACTTCCTACCCTAACTACGACTTCAATTACTTCAATAACTTTAACAACTGCTGTTTCAGGTGGAAATATCACAAATGATGGTGGTGGAACTATCACTGCAAGAGGAGCATGCTGGGCAACAACAGCAAATCCAACCATCAGCAATTTCACATCCACCAACGGGACCGGAACAGGAACTTTCACGAGCACCTTATCCGGTTTGGATCAGGGAACAACATATTATGTTCGTGCTTATGCTACCAACAGTGCAGGAACAGCTTATGGCAGTCAGTATATCTTTAACACCAAAGTAGCTGATATAGAATTAAATACCTATAATACAGTTAAAATTGGAACACAGATTTGGATGGCAGAAAACCTGAAAACCACCCGACTTAATACTAACACTGTGATACCTGAGGTCACTGATAACACAGCATGGACACTACTTGCAACTCCTGCATTATGCTGGTTTGATAATGATGCTGCTACATATAAACCTCTGTACGGAGCTTTATACAACTGGTTCACTGTGCTTACAGGGAATTTATGTCCTACAGGCTGGCATGTACCAACCGATGCAGAATATAACACAATGGAATTGTATCTGGGAATTCCTTTGGCTGATATTAATCTGTATGACTGGCGTGGAACTAACCAGGGATCAATGATAAAAAGCACAACCGGATGGCCAGCTGGACAGAATGGGACCAATACAACAGGTTTTTCAGGTCTTCCCGGTGGTTACCGCTACGCTGCAGATGGTTCTTTTCAGGCCCTTGATCAGTGGACTTATTGGTGGACAGCTACTGAACACGATGCCACTCGTGCATGGTACCGGCGAGTAGACGGTGATCATACCGATATTTATAAGGCTTCTACCGAGAAAAGAGGTGGAAAGTATATTAGGTGTGTGAAAAACTAGAATTTCATAAACTTTTTGAATTAGATTTTCCTTAACTTTGATGTATAACTTAAATAAAATACTATGAAAAAAATAGTAGGTCTTTTTGTAATGATTTGTTTATTATCTGGAACATTTTTTGTCAGCTGTAAAAAAGACCTTGTTTTGCCGGTCTTGACTACTAATGCTGTGACAAGTATTACTATTAACTCCGGAGTCAGCGGAGGTGCGATCACCAGCAATGGAGGTGCTGATATAACAGCCCGCGGAGTATGTTGGAGTACTAGCCGGACTCCCACCATTTCAGGTTCCCATTCTTCTGATGGTACTGGGACCAGTAGTTTTGTAAGCAATATAACTGGTTTGACACCAAATACCACGTATTATGTTAGGGCTTATGCTACTAACAGCGTGGGTACTGCATATGGAGACGAGGTTTCATTTACAACAACACCGATAGTAGTTGCTACCCTTTCCACAACAGCGGTAACTGCAATTACTATAACAACAGCAGTTTCAGGTGGAGATATTACTGTTGATGGAGGTGGAGCAGTCACCGCAAGAGGTGTTTGTTGGGGAACAACAGCAGCTCCTACTATAAGTAATGATAAAACATCAGACGGTACCGGAAGCGGAGTTTTCACAAGTAACCTGACAGGATTATTACCAGCTACAACCTATTATGTACGTGCATATGCAACAAACAGTGCTGGTACGGCATATGGAAATGAGATTACATTTACTACCTCCCCCATAGTAGTACCTACACTTACAACTGTAGATGTTACTTCAATTACTTTAATTACAGCTGTTTCTGGTGGAAATATTACTGCTGATGGTGGTGGAGCAGTTATGGCAAAAGGTGTTTGTTGGGCAGTAACCGCCAATCCGACTATAAGCAATTCTAAGACATCAGATGGAACAGGGACAGGAATTTTCGCAAGCAGCCTTACCGGATTGTTGCCTGGAACACTCTACCATGTACGTGCGTATGCGACAAACAGTGCAGGTACTGCATATGGAAATGATGTTTCATTTACAACCAGCCCTATAGTAGCTGCTACCATTACAACAACCGCAGTATCAGCAGTTACTTTAACTACGGCTTCTTCAGGTGGAAATATTACATCTGACGGTGGTGGTACAATTACAGCCAGAGGAGCTTGTTGGGCAATAACAACCAACCCGACCATAAACAACTTTAAGTCAACTGATGGTACAGGTACTGGAAGTTTTATAAGCAGCCTGACAAACCTTACACCCGGGACAACATATTATGTTAGAGCTTATGCTACTAATAGTTGGGGAACTTCATATGGAAGTGAGATTTCATTTACCACAAACCCGGTAGTAGTAGCAACTCTGACGACGACTGCAGTTACTTCAGTAACTTTAACAACAGCAGTTTCGGGTGGGAATATTACTGCAAATGGAGGTGGAAACGTTACCGCAAGGGGCGTTTGCTGGTCAACATCATTAAATCCAACAGTTGGAGCATTAAATACAACAACTGATGGAACCGGGAACGGAATCTTTACAAGCAATCTTTCATCGTTACTGCCTGGTACTGTGTACCATGTACGCGCCTATGCTACAAATAGTGCAGGTACTGGATATGGAAATGATATTTCGTTTACAACCACTCCAATAGTAATTCCTACACTGACAACCAGTGCAGTTTCTTCAATAACGCTGACAACAGCAGTATCAGGTGGAAATGTTACTGCAAATGGCGGAGGTACTGTTAGTGCCAGAGGCGTTTGTTGGTCAACATCAGCAAGCCCCACAATTGGTGCTTTAAATACAACAATTGACGGGTCAGGAACAGGAGCTTTCACAAGTAACATTACCGGATTGCTTCCCGGAACACTCTACCATGTACGTGCATATGCCACCAACAGTGCTGGTACTGCATATGGAAGTGATGTTTCATTTACCACAACTGCTGTAGTACTTGCTACGCTTACAACTACTTCAATTACTTCAGTAACTTTAACAACTGCGGTTTCAGGAGGAAATATCACGAATGATGGTGGTGGAACTATCACAGCAAGAGGTGCATGCTGGGCAACAACAGCAAACCCAACTATTAGCAATTCCACATCCTCAAACGGAACCGGAACTGGAACATTCGCAAGCACTCTTTCAGGTTTGGATCAGGGTACAACATATTATGTACGTGCTTATGCTACAAACGGTGCAGGAACAGCTTATGGCAATCAGTTTACCTTTAACACCAAAGTCGCTGACATTGACTTAAATACATATAATACAGTGACAATAGGAACACAGGTTTGGATGGCAGAAAACCTGAAAACCACCAAACTTAATAATAATACGACTGTAACTAATGTTACTGATAATACAGCATGGACCCTTCTCAGTACTGCTGGCTTAAGTTGGTATGATAACGATGCAGTTACCTATAAACCAACATACGGTGCTTTATACAACTGGTTTGCAGTACATACTGGCAATTTGTGTCCTACCGGCTGGCATGTACCTACCGATCTGGAATTTAACACAATGGAATTGTCTATCGGAGTACCTCTGGCAGATATTAATCTGTGGGATTGGCGTGGTACTACACAGGGTGCTCAGTTGAAGAACACTACAGGATGGGCAACAGGTGAAAATGGGACCAATACAACAGGTTTCTCAGCTCTTCCTGGAGGTTATCGTTACTTTGTCGATGGTGTATTCACTGCTGAAGGTATAACGAGTTACTGGTGGACTTCTACAGAACTAGATGCTGCCAGAGCATGGTACCGGCAATTAGACGGAACTCACACCAGCATTTTTAAGGGTGCAGTCGAAAAACAGGCAGGCAAATATGTAAGGTGTATTAAGGATTAATCTCAAAGTCAGTCCAATAAAAAGGAAGCTATCTTATTGGATAGCTTCCTTTTGTTTTAACTCTCTAAACAGTAAATGTTATCTATGCTTTACCTTTTTGGTCAATGCTCAGTGACGGTTTTTAAGAAATATTATTAGTGTAAAAAAGTGGAATGTTTATTATCTTTGGTAAAAACAATATGAGAAGTTGGTTAATTTTATTCGTAATTTCGTCAATTATACTCACCTCCTGCGAATCAAATAAAAAAGCAATGAAGAAAATAGTATTTCTACATCATAGTACAGGGAATTGTCTTTGGGTAGGTAATACCAATAAATACCTTTATAAGCTTACGCATAAGGGTGACATGCAAAAGTTCTTCTCAGTTTATAATAAAAAGAAACAAACTAATTACGAAATATCCCAGCTTTGGTTCCCTAAACAAACTCCATATGGCTGGAATAATTATCCCTTCGATTACTATAATATCTGGGTTAAAAATGCTGGACCAGATCCTTTTATGGAGGAACCTACCCTAGAAATTCTCACCAAGGAATTTGAAGTCATTATTTTTAAACATTGTTTTCCCGGAAGTAGAATATCAGAAGATACAGGTAGTCCAAATATTGACTCGGATGAAAAGAGAATTGAAAATTATAAATTACAGTACAATGCCTTGAAGTTAAAAATGCATGAATTTCCAAATAATAAATTTATTGTCTGGACACCTGCTGTATGTACAAAGAGTCAGATTACTGAAGATGAGGCAAAACGCGCTCAACTGTTTTATAAATGGGTAGTTGATGAATGGGATGAGAAAGGAGACAATATTTTTGTTTGGGATTTTTATAAATATGAAACAGAGGGAGGTTTGTATTTGGCTGATAAGAACGCAGAGAGTCCTGATAACTCGCATCCGGGTAAGGAATTTTCAGCAAGAGTTGCACCCTTGTTTTGTAATTTTATTATTGATGTTATTGAATCTTCTTCTGAATAGTAGTGATTGTATAAACATATTCCGAGAAAACTAATGAGATTTCTAAGTATTCTTCAGCGTTTCCAGATTTTGTTATTGAAAATAGCCAGTAATGAAAGGAAGATTAAGTATTTGAGAAAACAGGGGATGAAGATTGGGAATAATTGTCGGTTAAACACTTTATCGTTTTCAACAGAACCATATCTGATAGAAATTGGTAACCATGTTGCTATTGCAGATGGTTCTGATTTTATTACTCACGACGGTGGGATCTGGTGTTTTCGGGAAGAGCTTGGTTACGCCGATATATTTGGAACCATAAAAATAGGT
>JGI20214J51650_10000648_pt1 | contig 21761 bp, 26 predicted proteins | sample WetSurMetagenome_FD_51650 | JGI IMG/M metagenome (IMG submission 51650) | reverse complement strand
GTAGTGGGGACCAACAATTGAAAAGGCGTAAATTGCCCATAGGGAAACACATTATCGATAATGTAAATAACCCCGATTAAACCTACAAACAAGGCCGGCAAAGCAAAACCTGTCAATCCTTTCTTTCCAAATGGCAGAATAACTATTGTACAAAAGAGAAGAGAAAAGACAAGGTACTCGATTCCAAGCGGCATCAATTCTGGAAAAACAACCCCGTTTTGCGCAGTCCAATCTAGAAGAGTATTGTTTAATCCAAAATAGTTCGCAAAAAGTAAGTACAATGCTGGAAGGAACAACGCAAAAGCAAACGCGAACGCTCTTGGCTTGTTCTGTTTATTTATTTTTAACCTGATATTTTCCCAACTTAAAATATATTCCAAAGCGACAAGCCAAATGAAGAACAACTCGAAAGTTCTGCCTTTCCACATCCATTGGAAAGTTTGCTGTAGCGAAACATTCAAGGCTTTATCTATGGGATTTAGAAAATACAGCAAAAATAAAGGAACGGCGAACGCGATGAGTGGCAACAACTTGATTGAGGACGCTTTAAGTTTCGGGAAAAGATTTGGCATCGATGAATCCGTACCTGCAGATGGATACGTAAAAGCTTCTTGGACTAAAAAACACTTTGCAATTCATGAACTTTCAATCAAAAAATAGAAATTAGCAATTGAATAATTTTCTGCTTTCTTTCGAAATAAAATACAGCAATTACAGTTGTTGATTAAAGAAAGCTCAGTGTTTTAGCTGTATTCTCTGTATGTATAATTGCATTTTGTACAGCGGAGAAATTGCGTGGAAGATTCGTCTGCTCCCCGTGTTTGCACTTGCCAAACGTAGGCTGTGTTGTTTCCGCATCGTGGACACTCAATACGCACTGTGGGAAGCGTACTCAACTTCTGCTCCTCTTTACCGATAACAGCTACAAACTGCTGAGGACTATGCTGAATAACTTTAGGTGCCACTGGTTCGCTTTTCTTGTCTGCTTCAGGCTTTTTATAACCGCATTTGGGGCAAGCAAGAACCAAAGTTGCTTCTTTGCCACTTTTGGATTTCTTTGGCTCAAGACGCGAACCGCATTTAGGGCAGAACTCCATAGTACCTCAATCCACATCCGTTTTGGGATTCCCTTAGCATTGTACCTTTTAAACTTTTTCTATTTCCCCAAAATCTGAACTGATACCTGAAGCGATTAAATGCGCAACTCGGAGAGGTTCAGGTAAGGAGCTCCTATTCGAAGTTAACTTTATGATTTTTTGAGCATCGTTCAATGATATTCCGGCTAATTCCACGTAAACTTTGGTGTCATGGTTGGAAACCTCGTAGATTTCTCCAGCTTCAACAACTAATCGCCATCGTTCCTCACTTTCAGGCAAATTCTTGAGTGCTGAGCAAATGGCATCGAGATCGGGTTTATTATGAGTTATAGCAATTACTGGAAGACCTGTTTCCAAATGTAATTTTTTTAAATCAACCACGTTGAAGCCTGCAAACGTTATCCCATTCAACATAACCAACCGCAATTGCCTACGGTGAGGTGAAGTGTTAATCATTGAAGCAAACTTTGGCGTTGCATCTAAACCGTCAATCGCGATTTTGGTATGCATGACNGCTTCGATTGAGTAGCCTCCCCGAAAAACTGCGCCNACAACTAATGCAGTGCCTTTTGTGTGGGGAATAAATTTCCCATCGTCTATGCCGAGAACTCTGATTTCTCGTTTTATGACACCAAAGCTCTTCTGGTCACTCACTTTATTCCCTGACCTAATAGCGTTTGGATTTCAATTTAAAGCAATGTAAAAGTGCAAAGGCTGAATTCATTTCAGGCTAGAAATAGAAAGAAAATTAGAATAAAAAATATGGATCAAACTTTTAGAACACGTTCAAGTTCTTTTCCGAAAGCATCATTTGCTTCGCGAACCTTTTGGGTAGCCACAATCAATGCATCTTCAGGTTTGTTATCGCCTTTCATTCTGATGTAGATAATTGGGCTTGAAGCTAAAGGATGCGGGACATCGTAACCTGCGAACTCGACTTTTTTGTCTTCTAAAAGTCTCTTCGCTAAGAGGTTACAGAGTCCGTGACTGGAGCCTTCGATTTCTATTTTTAGCTCGTTTTCAGATTTTTTGAGTACTTTAACTTTCATGTTATTTCGCCTTTTAGATTTGTTCTTTGCCGTAGTCTGGAGATATCTTTCGTGTTTCTACGTTGCCGTCTTTTGGGCATTTAAGGTCGTAGCCATGTTGTTCAAGGAGGGTGCCACATCGTGAGCAGAAACCATATAGTACGCCCAAGCCTTTATCGTTCATTGTTANGTGGAAAGCTTGATTCTTGTCGCTAATAACTTTAGCTCTGATAATGTCGCCTGGCTTGCACACATCGCTAATTTGGTCAACGTACCTATCAGAAACATCTGAAACATGTAGGATACCGCCGAAGTTTCCTGAAAGCTGTTTCTTGCCAATCCGAAATATTTTTACCAACACATTGTCTGATTGGGCGTTGCCGATTTGACCGATAACAACTGTTCCAATTTTGGGAACGACTACACCACTAACTACTGGATAAACGGAGACACGCCTGGTCTGCAAATCCATTAGTGAACGCCCAACGACCTTCGAAAATATAACGCCGTCTTTAACGTAAGTTCCTGCGTCAGGAATGAATTCTTCAATAACGCCTAACCTTTCGCCAGGCAATACTAAATGACCACTTTTTTGTTCTGGAGATTTTAGACTCATGCTGGTTCCCTTAACTGTAAATAAGCTTGATTTTGATAAATGCATATGCTTAGTTTCTAATCTGCTCAATAAACCTTTTGATTAATAAATAAAAAACAGTTTTTCTTGNCAATAAAAGAAAACTAGCAACGNATTTTCTTTTTGATAACGTAAAGGTCGATGACGAAGTCATGTTTTAGTTTGGTGTGGAAATCGAACATTCGAGNAATTGTCATAAGCAAAGCATAAACTCCCGTAACAGTTCCGCCGTGTTGTGAAATGAACCTTGCGAGGAAAGGTGAAGCCTGAACCTGCAAAAAGCCCTGGCTGGCTTTAAGCTGTTTAATCAAGGATTTATCTACTTCCGGGTGACTGTGCAGCGAATAAATCGAGCTGCCAACCTCAAGGGCTTTAGCAAGAAACACCCGATCAGCCCCTCGTGTTTGTACACCAAATGGCGGATTCTGCAAAACCGTGTCAAACGAACCTGCGACAGCGTCTATGTCGCCAAGAACCCATTGAACATTGTCCAAGTTCGTCTTCACCGAGTTTTCAGAAGCAGTTTTTATGGCTGACCTGTCGATGTCAATACCGACTATCTTCTCTGCACCAATAAAAGCTGCCCCCAAAGCAAGCCTTCCTGTACCGCAACCCAAGTCCAAAACAGATTTGCCAACGATGTCATCGTTCGAGTAGGCAGCGATGTAGAGCATTTGCGCTGCAAGTTGCTCAGAAACAGTATACTGCTCTAAATGCGCTTTTGGAATAGGCTGGGGAACAACGGTGGAAAGAAACCGCTCCAAATCTAGTTTTCGAATAAGCCTTTTTTGAGCATGTTCTCCCATGAAGATTCGCCGCAAACCACCATAAACTCGTTAACCGTCAAAACAGGCTTTTGAAACTTCCCTGTTGCTTCAAGGGAAACTCTTGGACAAGCAGTATTCACGTAGGCATCTATGGAAGGAAATTCCAAGAGTGTTTCTGGAGTTATTTCTCTAGATGCTANCAAGAAAACTGTCTTGCCTGTTTTCTCCGCCAAGGCTTTGATTTGTAGTGCTCTATCCATATGTTTTTGTCCTNGCTTCAACCCGATAAAGACCCCAAATTTCTTGGCGTTCTTAGCTTCTCGGATGCTCGTGAATCGTTGCTTAAGAATTCTTTGCGCTTCCACATTGATTTGGTAAGCTCTGTTATCGTATGGATCAGCTATGATTGTTGGTTTAGAAGTACTCAGTGCAATACCTAATGCATGGAACATGCCACCGCCAACAAAAAGGTAAGCTTCAACTTCGCCTGCAATTGATTTTGCGTTGCTATAGTTGCAGCCAGTAACTTGTCCGGGATAAGCGATTTGTCCTGTGTCACCAACAATTACGGTTTTTCCTGCGCGGATCAGGATATCTCTCGCCTGGTTTAATGTTTGCAGATGCTGCACGGAGGTTGCTAAACCAATAATTGTAAAATCATTCAAAAGCGGGAGAGCTTTTTCAACCGCCTCATCTACAGTTACTGTGGCTCTAGCTTCCACATAAATCGTTGGAACCGCCTCGTGCTTTACCATCTTTGCGTGACCAAAATGCACAATCAAATCCACGCCCAAACCTTCTGCTTCTCCAACGGCAACGTCACAGCCGCCATAGCAGGGGTCAGCAGCTATTATTGCGACCGCGCCACATTTCTCGATGATTTCGGCTAATTTTGGTGCTTCAGGCTTTAATCCTTCAGGCATCTGTAGTAAAACACACTTGGCATGCAGTTTTGTGATTTCCTGTCTTATACGTTCTTCTTCAAAATCAAACCCTAACATACTCTGCACACACGTTTGAAATTAAGAGAGGAAAAAACGAAAGGTTGCACAGTAGTGCAAGAGTTTGCTTTAGAGTTGCCATTCCCAGTCTTGCTTTGGCTTCTTGAGAGGTTGCCCGCGAGCTAATGCGGCTTGTTCAGCGAGGCGTTCGAGGATGATCTTTTGTTCTATACTTGCAACGTTCTTGCGTGTTGTGACAACGGCATCGTTGTTTACTGATATACTGTCGATGCCTACTCGAACGAGGAATTCTGCGAAGTCGGGCAAATTAGATGGTCCTTCACCGCAGATACTGACTGTGCAGCCGTTTTCGTGGGCAGCTTTGATTAGGTGAGCAATGATACGTTTGACTGCTGGGTCTCGTTCATCGAAGTAGCCCATTTGTCCTAACCTTTCTGAGTCGCGGTCGATCATGAGGACTCCTTGGGTCATGTCGTTTGAGCCGATGCTGAAACCGTCCACGAGTTTACTGAATTCGTCAGCCATTATTCCGATTGATGGTGTTTCAGCCATGAACCAGATTTTGAAGTCTCTATTGCGTTCTAAGCCCTCTTCTTTCATTATTTGGAGAACTGCTTTAACCTCCCAGAGCGTGCGAACCATGGGTAACATAACGTAGACGTTTTTGAGCGCCCATTCAGTTCGGCATTTCTTGATCGCTTGGCATTCCAAACGGAAGGCTTTATCGTACCATTTGCTTATGTAGCGGCTACAACCTCTCCAACCCAACATGGGATTTTCTTCTATGATTTCGTATTTTTCGCCGCCTTTCAAGCCTCGGTACTCGTTAGTTTTGAAGTCGCTTAAACGTACTACAACNGGTTTAGGTTGGATTGCGCGGGCAACGGTCGCTATACCGTCTGCGAGTTTGTCAANGAATTGTTGGCTTTGTCCTGCATCGACAAAGGCCATTGGATGTGTTCCTATTGCACTAGCTAAAATGAATTCTGTGCGCATGAGTCCTATGCCCTCGAAGGGCAAGTTTTTGTATTGTTCAATCATCTCGGGAGTTCCGAGGTTCATGTAAATCTTTGTAGCGGTAACTGGAGCGGCTTCTGCAACTTGCATCACTCCTCCGTTGTTTGTTGCGGTTGGCTGAACTGCCTGTGCCAGTATTCCTTCGTAGATAACGCCGTTTCTTGAATCCACTGTGTACTCTTTACCGGTCTTCATTGTTTGAGTCGCGATTTCAGTTCCTACGACACACGGAATGTTGAGTTCTCGGCTTACGATGGCTGCATGTGATGTGATTCCACCTTTGTCGGTAACGATGGCGCTTGCCATTTTCATAAAAGGTACAAAGTCAGGATCCGTCATGCCTGTAACAAGGATATCGCCCTTTTTCATATCTCTGTTTGCATCGTCAGGGTTTAGAACGATTGTTGCTTTTCCAATGCCGTAGCCTCTTCGTCCAGCAGAGATTCCTCTTACTACGACTTTTAGTTGTTCTTGGGCTCTTGTATCTTCCATTTTAGATGCTTCCATATCTTTTGTACCAAAAACTGTTTCGGGTCGAGCTTGAACGATGAACATGTTCTNTGGATAAGATAGGTCTTGATCAATCGCCCATTCAATATCCATAGGCTTGTTGTAATGCTTCTCGATTCTTTTTGCAAGTTCTGCAAGCGTCAAAATTTCTCGGTCTTCTATGCAGGTTATTGTCTGCTTCTCCGCGGGCACTTCTAAGTGCACCGTTTTACCTGTCTTAGGGTCACGGATATACTCGATGGTCTTTCGAGCAATCCTTCGTTCCTTAATCGTAGTTGTAGCTTTGTCAACAACAAAGTCGTCAGGGTTAACGGCACCTGAAACAACAGTTTCTCCCAACCCATAGTTGCCTTCAATAACAATTTCATCGCGATTCCCAGTTACGGGGTTTATGGTGAACATAACTCCTGCGCATCCAGAGTTGACCATTTTTTGGACGCCGACACTTATGAAGACTTTTTCATGAGGGAAGCCTTTTTCGTTGCGGTAGAAGATTGCTCGTGGAGTAAAAAGGCTTGACCAGCATTTCCTCACCTTGTCTATAAGGTCATCAGCACCTTTAACGTTAAGGTAAGTTTCCTGTTGACCCGCAAATGATGCGTCAGGTAAATCTTCAGCTGTCGCACTTGACCGTACTGCAACAAAAGTGTTCTTGAGNTCAAGTCGCTTATTTAGGTCCNTATACGCCGATCTAATGGCATCGTCTATGTCCTGTGGCATAGGTGTGTTCTCGATAAGTGCACGAATTTTTTTGGATGCTACGTCATACTGTTTAGGATCGTTGGGATTTGTTACCGTTTCTTTAATAATTTTGTAAATTTGCTCAGCAATTTTTTTTTCTTGAATATAACGTTCATATGAAAAAGCAGTTACTGCAAAACCAGGAGGGACAGGAAGTCCCGAATTAATCATTTCACCAAGGCTGGCGTTTTTGCCGCCAACAATGGAAACATCAACATTTCTTACATCTTCAAACCATAAAACGAGCTCTTTCTCTTTTACGGTCAAGTCGTCTCCGTCTCCGCTTCAGGCGCTTCGGATTCGGCTGTTTCGATTATTCTTGGAGCTTCAATTTTAGAGATGACTATTTTACACGGAATTGGAAGTTTTGCGCTTCCTCTCTTAAGGGATTCTTTAGCAATTGCTTCTTGACCTGCTTTGACTTTCACGGTTATGATGGTTTGATCCACCTCTACTTTTGCTGCGGTACCAATTGCTGTTCCGAATGAACGTCTCATTCCCTGCTGAAGTCGGTCAGCGTGAGCGCCGAAAATCATTTTGTTTTCCCTTAGAATAATGTGAGGATAAAGGTTAACAACCATAAGGTAATCGTTTATGAGTTTATCCATCAGGATACGGTTTGTAGCCACACGTGCTGCTTCTAACGCGCTATGGCGTATTTGAGCTCGTTCTAACGCGATAAGCCTACCTTCAATTACAAAGCTTCCCTTAGTGTCGCCCATAGTGAACTTTACTATTTTTGGCGGTGGAAAACCTCTGGCATATTTCTTTCGTGTGTAGGCTCGATTCTTTACGTGTCGATAGTTTCGTGCTTGCATGCAACGTCCCTTTTTAACCTACACATTCCAGCGGTATTTAAACGATTTGTAAAACTCGGGCGATACTTCCGTGCTTTTTCTAACTTCCAGATATTTACTAAACAAGCAATATTTGAGTGTTTGAAAGTCATTTACTTAAATACTTAGTTTACTTTTGATTTTCAGAATGCCAACTAAACTGTTTATTTCAGGAAAAAACTGGATGCTTTCATTAGCGGAGCTAACCGCTTACTTTGAAGCAAGAGAAATCGATTTCGAAATTAATTTTTTTTCTGGAGAATTTTTCGTTCTATCCTTTAAAGAAGACGTCAAATCCACAACTATATCTGATTTGGGTGGCACCATAAAGATTGCTGAGGTTAAAGCAAAGTTTCCCACTGAAACGGTCAAGGAAGCTTTCCTTAATAAAAACAAACAAGCCAAAACACAAATTATCGAATCTTTAACGTCATGCGGCTTGGTCGATAAGATGGCTAAATCACTCGAAAAGGTGCTGTTTGGAGTTAGTGTATATTGCACTGAAGGTGCTCTTCGTTCGTCGTCTAGCGTTATTCAACGGTTTGTCGGAAGCNCCATTAAAGATGAACTCGCAGATTTGGGCAAAAAAGCAAATTTCATGGGATTCAGTAGCGATAGAAAACTTGCCCAACTTAGCCATATTGAAGTTTTAAAGAAAAACTTGGTTGAAAACCAAGCAGAAATACTATTCTGCATAGGCAGAACAGAAACGTGGGTTGCAACAACAGTTGCGGTGCACAATCCCTTTGAATTTCAGAAAAGAGACATTTACAAACCAAATCAACGGAAAATCTTTGGTATGCCACCGAGATTAGCTAGGATTATGGTTAATTTATCCGCGTGTAAGAGTGGAAAGGTCTTGCTTGACCCATTCTGTGGAGTAGGCACCATTCTCCAAGAAGCTCTGCTGGAGAATGCAATGGTAGTGGGCATGGATGTTAACCCATGGTGTGTCAAAGCTGCAACCGAGAATCTTGAGTGGCTAGCACGCGAGTATGGTCTTGAGGGCGCAGATTTTCGAGTTCTGCAAGGAAATGTTAACAAGTTAGTTGAGAAGGTAGGTCAAGAAACGATGGATTGCATTGTTTGCGAGCCTGATTTGGGTCCAGCTCTGCGACAAGTGCCAACGGGTCCATACGCTGAAAAAATTATCCAGAAGCTTGAACCACTGTACTTTGGTTTTGTTGAACAAGCGTATATGGCATTAAAGCCTGGAGGGCGCTTAGTGTTGGTGACTCCATACATTAAAACTCGAGCGAAACAAGCCATAACGATGCCAATTGACGCAAAGCTCGGGGAACTTGGTTTTAAACGGATTTATGCTTTCTCAAAAAATTTGTTCTCGCAAAGCGCCGGCGGACTCGACAACCTCATTTATGCGACCTCTTTAGTGGAAATGGACGAACGACACCTGATTGGAAGAGAAATCCACATAATCCAAAAATAGAGATTCGTTGCAGATACAATTTATTAATTCGAATAGCGAACTATGTTTCTAAAACCAATGAGGCAGAAAAAAATGAGCACTAACACCAGACCCAATTGGGACAGGTACTTTTTAGATATGTGTGAAGCCGTAGCTAGGCGCGCGACGTGCGATCGAGGCAGAAGTGGCTGCGTCATTGTAAAAGACAAAAGAATAATGACTACGGGATACGTTGGTGCTCCAGCAGGTCTCCCGCATTGTGACGAAGCAGGGCATGACATGCGCAAAGTATTCAATTCAAACGGCGAAGTCACCCAGCATTGTGTACGCACACTGCACGCGGAGCAGAACGCTATTATTCAAGCTGCAAGGTTCGGTATACCACTTGAGGGCGCCACACTTTTTTGCAAAATGACTCCCTGCCGAACCTGCGCCATGATAATAATTAACGCTGGAATCAAACGTGTTGTCTGCGAAAAGCGGTATCATGCTGATGCTGATACGATAGAGATGTTCAAGCAAGCAGAAATAGAATTATCCATTATGAATGATGAAGTCGAAAAATACGACAAACAATAATTCTCTTATCCAAATTGATTTGCTCCATTATTTAATTCAAAACCATTTTTCACATTGTATTTGGACTTAATATTCAAACCTGGATTCCACATAATTGAGAGGGTAGGCTAACAACAACTATCAGTCGCTGCAGAAACCAATGGGAACATTCAAAGGGTATAGGGATGAAATGCGATTTCTTGGCAAATAACCTTGTTAATAAAATTCAAAATAGAAAAAGAAAATCAATAAGTCAATCAGCGGTAAAATNCAGACTTATTTTTTTGTAGGAATAACAAACCACTTAACGTTATCAAACCCGTACTTAGTTACTAATGGGTCGATGAAGTTTGGGGATAGGTCGTCGTCGATTTCTGAGAAAGCCACGGCATCACCGAGTCTATAGACAATACAGATAATTGTCATATCTCTTAGAGCAGCGTATTTGCCTTTGATTTCCCAATAGCCAGGTTCATCCCGTCCAGCTTCAATAATCCAAGAGTACTTATCCTCAGGATGCTGCCCCTGCATAAAGTTGAAAGCGCAAACAACATCTCCCACAACTTTTGGGTCATCATTTGTTTTAACATAAAACCAGATTGTCATAATTACACCAAATAATATTGATTTGGTTTCTGGCTTTAAACTGTTTCTTCTACTCGCGTGCTTGGGCTTCTATTAGTGTTAAGGTTTCAAAGAACGGCAGTTTGCGCTCAGACTTCACACATGCTTTAAGACCTTGCTCGCTAAATCCTCGCAGAGTTTCTTCGACTCCGGTAAGTGTGGACTGCATCAACAAAACCCTGCCACTTAGTTTCAAATGCGTTGGNACTTCACAAATGAAGCAATCGACCACATCCCTTCCAGTGGCTCCTCCTGCCCAAGAACGCCCAATCCAAGACNCTTTCTCGTATTCTTCGGATGGCAGATAAGGAGCATTAAATAAAACTAAATCGAATTTAGAGTTTGGATTAAGAGCTGTGAACAAACTTGCTTGAACAAAACTCATTTTGTTGCATACACCATTTAGAGCTGAATTCTCCTTGGCACATCGAATTGCATATGGATTTAAATCAACAGCCAAAACGTTTGTTGCTTTTTTTGCTGCCATTATGGCCAGCATACCACAGCCGGTACCAATATCCAAGACTTGTTCACCTTCTTTGACATCAAGATTTTCGGCGAAGAGAAATGAGTCTTCTGCAGGCTCGTAAACATCTTCATAAAGGTTGAAAAGGTAGGCGCCATAGTGTACCTGTTTACTTGGGCAGGGCATTTGCTATTGCTCCAAAATTTTTTGGGGATAATTCTCTTGCACGCTTATCATAGAAGGGCAGGCTAAGCGCCAATTTCTCTGCGTCCTGCTTACTCATTTTGAAATTGTCTCGGATGAAAGGTGCTATTGCTTTTCCTATTTTTTTATTGCGTTGGGTAAAGAGCCACTTCATCATTCGCACAAAAAAAGCTTGATCTTTCACGTCAAATGGTTTTTTGCTCCAGGATTTTAAGCTAACGATTGCAGAATCCACTTCGGGTTGAGGAAAAAACAAGTTTTTAGGGACTGCCTCTAACAGTTCAACCTCAGCGTTTTGATAAGTAACTACAGTTAACCAACCATACTTCTCACTGCCTACGGGTGCGACAAGACGATCAACGAACTCTTTTTGCAAAATCAAAACTGCACACTCAACTTTTCGGTCCAAAAGCCACATGATTAATTGGGATGACAAATAGTAGGGCGGAATGGCTATAGCTTTGTTGAAGTTGGGCAACGATGCCTTCAATACGTCCCCTTCAACTACAATCACATTGTCTAGTTGTTTGACTTGTTCACGTAGTATACTAGCAACTTGCGGGTCTTTTTCAACAGCAACTACACTTTTAGAGATATCAGCTAAAAAACAGGTTAGCCAACCGAAGCCCGCGCCAGCATCTAACACTACATCTGCTTTGGTAAGTGCTGCATAAATGCACAGTTTCGGGTAGACCTTCTGCTCAATCATGAAGTTTTGCCCTAAAAGCTTGTTCGGAGAAATTCGGTGGGTTCGAAGTAGTTGCTTCGTTTCCTCAAGATTCATCTCTTATGCGCCTTACTGCGCTCGCGTGAATAAACGATACTTGCTGTCACCCTCAAGCTCTTCCATAACCCTTTTGGTAATTAACTTTACGGGGTTAGGTAGCTCAGTGCGTTTTTGCAGGTCTTCAAAGCTTTCGAACGGTTTGCGTTCTCGTTGATTGATAACTTGCCACATGTATTTTTTGCCTATACCTGGAACTAGTTCTAAGGCGTGCATTCGAGGTGTTATGGCGCGAGTTGTGTTGAAGAAATTGACAAACCATTTTTCCCGATTCGCCACTATTTTGCTTATGACGCTAGGAAGCTCCGCCTTCGCTGAAGCCGTTAACTCTTCATGTCCAATGCGCCCGATTATGTAGGTAACTTCTTCGCGGGAATCTTTTCCTACATACACACGGTCACCAGGCTTTAGAATTAATTCTTCCTTCACTAAAGCCTCCAGTAGAGTAAAAAATTCTTCACCTACGCATTGAATTAAAGCTCCCGCTCGGTAACCTGCTCGTCCTGTTGGGCGAAATCCTGGCTTACCGTGCTGCAAGAAATCTAACACGTAAGCATGCTCTTCATACCGCTTTTCCATAACAGTCACAGAGTCCGTCAACTAGTCTATTCTCGCTTACTGCTTAAAAATACTTAGTCGATTCCCGCTATTTCAACGTTCGATTCTCGTTCAAAAGCTCGACAATTGTATGCAATTTTGAGGTTTCGATGATTTTTCGACCGCCAGCTAAGAAGACCCTTAGTTCATCTACGGTTTCAGGCATACAGTTGATAATTTGAACAGCTTCTGCCTCGTCGAGTTCATATTCTTTGAGAAGGGTTTGCAAAAGTTCTTCGGCTTTATCTGGATCACATTTAGAGAATTTACTTACGTAATCGAGTGTTCGGCGTTGAAATTGGTCTAAGTTTTCTTCGCCGATTGTTTCTAGAACCTTCTTAACTTGTGGTAAGGTTAAGCGGCTTTCGCTTATTTCTCTCTTGCTCATGTTTCTCTCACTTACCTGTGTATGGCTCTAGATGCTCTGGGCGAGTTATTATTTCTTTTATTGAGTTACCTTGTGGAACGCTAACGACGTATCCGCGACCGCGTTTTTCCACAATGACACCGATTTTGCCGTGGAAACGTTTGTGGGGCATACTCTTCTGAGTGCTAGAGTCCATCTTTATGATTACTTGAGAACCAGGAGTATAATCTTCAAGGATTTTCCCAATGTGTGGTTTACCTTTTGCTCGAGTGGGTTTGCGCAATAGACTGCGAGTTCCTGTGTAATAGCCTTTTGAACCTCTCATTCAATTTTCACCTTTACTTATCATCCATTATTACATTGAGAACGTCAAGCTTAAGCGTCTTCGCTCTGTTGTTGAGCAAATCCGAAACGTTCGGTACTGTTCTTCCTTCATCTCCAGACACCAATTCTTTAACGTAGAGCCCACCTTGGCAACGAATTTCCAGCAGAGCCCTCTTAAGCGACACCTTCTTAACTTTAACCTTATATATGTACTTTTCTCGGATTAAATCTGCCCTTCGATGCAAAACGCGTTGAGGGGTCTGCTGTTTAATACATATGCCGGATAGTTTCTCTTCCAGGGTACGTAGGTCTTGAGGTGACAATTCTTTCTCAAATTCAGCTAGCAAAGCGTATTCTTTCTGTGCACCTTCACCCTTTTTGAGGTGCCGAACAACATTTTTTGTTGTAAAATGCAAACCCGAAACCTCAACTTTCCCAGCCGCATCGGCGTTAACTTGGGCCTCGATTTGCTTCAAATCAATAAAACGTTTTTTTGGCTTTGAAACCTCAATTACGAAAGGTCTCCCGCTTCCAAGCATTCTTGCGTCTATATCTTCTCGTCCAGATGCATGCAAAAAAGCCTCTTCGCCCTGAGCTGCTTCAAGTAATTGTTTAGAAGACAACTCCTCAACAGATTCAGGATACAATTTACCTGTTCCACCACATTTCTCACAGCCCCTACCTCGGCAGTCTGAACAGAACCACTTTGACTGTGGAATTGTCCTCAAAAGCTTTCGATATCTGCCTGCGACAAAAAGAGGGTTAACTTGAATTAGTACTTTACCAAGGAAAGGGTTGAAAACAACGACAAGATCCGGCTTTAAGTAATCTGCTTCTTTTCCTGTTTGTTTAGCGAGTGCTTTTCCTAGTAACCTCCCAAATTCATGCTTCATGCTTTCGCCGTATCCGACATTTACTGCAGCTTTAAACTCATCTTCCCGCTCTTCAACCTTCGTGGGCAACTCAATGCCTACAAGAAAAGTTGTAAACTCGTAACCTTCAATGATTTCTAGGGCTTTCCGAGTTAAACTGTCAACGAGCTCAAGTTTGCTCTCGCATAGAACACATTTATTTTCTGTTTCACTTTTCGGTATTCGTTTGTTTAAGTGTTTAAGGGTTTCTTGCGCCTCTCTTGAAAAACCGTTGGTTGCCAAAATCTTTAATCGTTTTGTTCCTTCTGTATTTTTTTCTGCGGAAAGGTCGTTGGCTTGCATTGTTAAACTGATTTTTAAGGCTTGACCGCGTACATTGTTTTCCATGCTATAACCTAGTAAAGCGAACTGTCGGCCCAAGCAGTGGTCACAAAGCGGGTATTTGCTGAGTATCTCATAGGCTTTTTCTAAAATATCCATCACATGTAGCCTACTTCATTCCGGGTGGCATTCCAATCCCTTTGCCGCCTAACCCAAAGGGCAGTTTCTTTTTATGTTTAAACATCTTGAGCATCTTACGCATCATAACATACTGCTTGAGAAGTTCTTTGACGTCTTTTTCTGTGGTTCCTGAACCGCGTGCGATCCGTCTTGCACGTGAAGAGTTGAGTAGCTTAGGGTTCTCTTTCTCTTCGGGTGTCATGGATTGAATTATTATGCCCCACTTGTCTAGGCGACCTTCAGCAGTGTTTAGCATCTCATCGGGCACATTAGTAGAGGACATTCCCGGAATCATCTTTAGCACTTTACCGAAAGGCCCCATCTTTTTGACAGCTTGAAATTGTTCATACATGTCAGTTAACGTAAAATTGCCGCTCATGATGTCCTTGGCTTTCTTTTGGGGGACATTGATTTCGGCATCCTTCACTTTTTCCAGAAGCGTTTCTAAATCGCCCATGCCTAATAGTCGACCTACGAACCTCGAGGGAATAAAGGCTTCAAGGTCCTCTATTTTTTCGCCTGTGCCAATAAATTTTATAGGAGCACCAGTTGCCGCAACCGCTGACAATGCGCCTCCGCCCCGTGACGAACCGTCGAGTTTAGTTACAATAATGGCGCCGATAGGAGTCGCTTCATGGAAAGTTTTAGCTTGTGCAAGTGCTTGCTGACCGATGGTTCCATCGATGACCATGATAACCTCATCGGGATGAATGTTCTTTTCAAGATCCTTCATTTCCTTGATTAAATCTTTTTCTTCTTTATGCCGACCAGCCGTGTCAACTATTATCAAATCTTTGTCTGCGAACTGCTTTAGTCCTTCCCTGACAACTTTTACAGGGTCCTTGGCTTTAAGGTCACCAAAAAAGGGAGTGTTTATTCGGGTTGCCAGTTGTTGAAGTTGATTATATGCGCCTGGACGATAGGTATCAGCGCAAATCAAACCTACTTTTAGGCCTCTCTTCTGGAAGTACCGCGCGAGCTTGGCGGCATGGGTTGTTTTTCCTGACCCTTGAATACCCACAAGCATAATTGTTTTCTTTTTTCCTGGCTCAACCTTTAGAGGGACAGGTTTGTCGCCCACAAAGCGCGTTAACTCTTCATAGACTACTTTAATTACGTGTTCCCGTCTTGAAACCCCCGCAGGCACTTTTTCCTTTAAGGCGCGTTCCTCAATACGNTTAGAGATTTCTAAGACNAGTTGTACGTTAACATCTGCTTGGAGAAGGGCACGCTGAATATCGCGGACCAGTTCTTTCACTGCCGCTTCGTCCACTGCGCCAGCTTTGAAAAGCTTTTTTATGGCGTCAGTTAGAGATGAACCTAACTTATCTAGAGCCATCAGAGTCTCCAGCCTAACATTCTATTTTCCTTTTAAATAAAGATTACAGCGCAAAATTCCAACAATGCCGGTTAATTTCTGGTTTGAATACTTTGAAGCCTCAGTTCCCCATTAAATTATTCTTCACAATTCAGACGGCTCTTCATGCATCATTGGCTTCAATTCAAAAGGCTCCAAGCTAGAACATAACTTTAACGGAAAGATTAAAGAAAATAGAGTAAGGATTATTTTACTCTGACGATTTTTACTTTTCCAAGTATTGCCCAATACTCAATTTCTGCGCCAGCAACAAGCTTAGCTTTGAGTTCAGGTTCATCTGGGAATGGCGCATCTAAGTACTCGTAGGTTTCTAGGTCCATTATTTGTACGCCTGTAGGATTAATGGCGAAGACTTGGCCTGCTCTTTTGTCGATTATGGGTACCTCTGCTCCGAGGTCAACTGGTTTCACGAATTGACGTTTTTGGCCGTCAAAGACGCCTATAGCCACGATTCTTGCTTTGGCTGACCCGTGTTTTCCAGGTTTAGATTTAGCGATGTCAACTATGCGGCAGGGTTCGCCCTCAATCATCATGTAGCCGCCAACGCGTAATTCTCCAACATCTACTGGTTTACTCATACGCTCACCACAGTATAGCTCTGTTAATGCAATTCTGAACAACACCCATATATAGATTAAGGTTTACGCTAGTTACTCAGCGGTGGAAAAAGTGTTCAAAAGCGTGGGTTTAGTTGCCCGCTATGATCAAAAAGCAGCCTTGAAGCTTGCAGAAAAGCTTGCGAGCTACCTCGCCAAGAAGGGCTTGAAAGTTTACATAGAAGATAGCCTCACCGACAAAGTAGCACCTGATTATGAGTTCGTTCCACTCTCAGAGATGAAAACTGACCTCATAATAACTATCGGCGGAGACGGAACCATACTTAGAACAGCCATAACGGTTCCCAAACCTGAACCACCAATCCTGGCAGTCAACATGGGTGTTAGAGGTTTTCTTACAGAAGTAGAACCTGAAAACGCCATTGAATCCATAGAGAGAATCCTAAATTGCGATTACAAAATTGAAAAATGTGCCAAGCTCTGTGTGACAGCTGGTGAGGAAACTATGCCTGATGCCCTTAACGACATCGTAATTTCTGCGGGTGAACCATCAAAGATTCTTTATGCAGAAATACGTAAAGAAGATAAACCAATTTTGAAGTGCCAGGCTGACGGATTGATAATTGCAACTCCGACAGGCTCAACAGGGTACAATCTTTCGGCAGGTGGACCAGTCTTGGATAGTGAAGTAAATGCTTTTGTTATCACACCAATCTGTTCCCTAACGGTGTTCCATTCTCTTGTACTTCCTGCAGACTGCGCCATAACCCTCAACGCACTTAGACCAAATAACATGTTTGTTATGATTGATGGAAACTATAGAAAACTCATAACTGAGGATGAGCCCTCAGTAAATATTTCAAAATCAAAGAACGTAACCTCGTTTATACGCTTTGAAACCGGTTTCTACGATAGGTTGCGCAACAGGCTGCTTTTCAAGGGAACGGAATGAGCACCCTACCAGACAAATCGTGCAAGCGCGTGGTTGTTTTAGATACTTCGGCGTTCGTCGCTGGTTTTGACTCTTTCTCTTTGGGAAACGAACAAGTCACTGTGTCTAAGGTTGAGGAAGAAATCCGTCGAAATTCAATGGTTAAGATGCGGTTAGAAATAGCCATTGAAAGCGGCAAACTCAAAGTTAAAACGCCCACTAAGGAATTCACAACTAAAGCCGAGGAATATACCAACAAAGTAGGCGACACATTCAAGTTATCAGAAACCGACAAACAGCTTCTGGCTTTAGCTCTGGAACTCAAAGATACGGGTTATGCGCCTCAAATCGTCACCGACGATTACTCGATCCAGAACGTAGCCACCAAAATGGGTATCGAATTTCAATCCCTCGCAACTTTGGGCATCAAACGACTTCTGGAATGGGTACGTTACTGCCCAGCTTGCTACAAAGAATACACGGCTGACTCTAAATTCAAAGAATGCCTAGTCTGCGGAACCGAACTGAAAAGAAAACCTAAAAGACCAAGAAAAAAATAATTAGATCTAAAAAAGCAAAAGCAGCAAGATAAGTAGTAACCCTTCTGCTCCAAAAATTGGAAACACTACATGTTTAGCTTTTAAGATCGCCTTATCAACCAGAGTGGTCACTGACTTTAAGCGTTCCTCACCGATAACTCTAACTTGAGGTACAGTAAAATGGAGATACCCTGAACTTGACGTTTCAAGATTTGCCTCTGCATTCTTCGCTACCTCGCCGATGTAGTTGATTAGCAGTTTGTGATCCATGACTTCGCCGACCGGGTGGTAACCACGTCGACCAGTGACCGACGCAGTGACCGAATGAGTATCTGTTGTAAAGACTTCGCCTGAGTCAAAGCCTAAGCCAGCCAACATATCAAGAAGGGTTTCTCGAAGTTCAGGAATCATGTTGTTTCCGTCGATGATTACATAAGCGGTTTTTTGGTTTTCCACTTCAATCACTATGCAAGTTATTCCGCCTGCACCCATTCCAGCTTTGAGGTTAAACTCAGTTGGAAATAATGTGGCTGAACCGACTCTGAAGGGTTTAGTTGGCAAGACAACGGCTCTTTCAAGACATTTCGACGCGGCCACAATCAACTCGTCGAGATGTTCATTTGTATCGATTACGCCAGTTAAGCAGTTATGAGTGTTCACTACGACTGCATTTTTGAGGCCAAGCGTTTTTGCTTTCTCGCTGACGATGCGGCCTAACTCTTGCGGCAAATCTTCCGTCGTGTTTGGAGCCAAAGAGAATGAAAGGAAGGCAGTGTCACCGAAAATCTGGCAAGAAGCCGTGGCCGTTCCTTCTTTGACTCGAACGAGAGGGCATGCAAGTATATTTTGTGCGCTAAATTTGGCGGAATTTATCGTTTGAGTAATTATTTTGTTGTTCTGTGCTTGCGAAGCCAAGTCAAGTTCATGCCCCAATATACCTAAGGGAACGCAGGCGTGACCGCCGAATTCATGTTCGTAGCCTTTCTTCATAAGCGAGGGCAGAAGACTACTTCCGATGTTCTTGAATGGCCCCGGATGTACCTGTGGAACGATTATTGCTGCTTTGGGTTTGGAGGCGTCAAACTTTAGCATCGCAACCTCAATGTCTGCATTTGTACCCATAGCTTCGAGGTGTTTTTCGAGGGGTTCGTTTTGGTCGGTGACCCAGTTAAGTAGAAATGCCCTAAACAGAGGCAATGCTGGCAACGAGTAGGATGTTCTACCTAAACGGTCGATTGAGGAAAGCAGCAAATACACTGCAACGTAACCGATTATGGGTGAGAGTACTAAAAAGGGTACTACTTGCAGGACAACCTCACTTGAGATCCCCATCCAAAAAACGGTGAACGCCATGATAGATAAAGCAGGTCCAAGCAAGATGGAAAGTATCTGGCGCCCTTTAGACGCCGAAGAAGTCGCATTAAAAGCAAGGAATCGAAGGGTTACAACGGCGGCAAAGCCTAAGAGCGTAAGTTTGACCCAGAGGATCCAGCCGAATGCGAAGCTTAAACCAACACCTAAAGCGATGAAGACCAGCCAGATTACCCAGCAGACTAACGACAAGGCGAGTGTTCGCCGAATTGAAAATATAAGGTCGCTTTTNAGGAGAGTTTTGCTTACGATTGTGTCGGTTATGTAAGTGATGGCAAAGAATGAAATACCTAGTGCCAAATTGCCCAACGAAGGAAAGAGCAGGAGGGTAGTGAGGTTCATTGCGATGATGCATGTTGCAGCAACTGCTAGCAGTGCTGTCTTGTATGATGGAAGGGAGAACATTGAGGAATAGTGCTTAGTTGCTCTGTCCATGGAATGATTTAAGGAGCTGTCTTTCGCCATAAGCCGTCAAACTATGAAACTGGTTAGCCCTATTAAAATTTAGCTAACTTGATGCTTGCATTAGTTACCACAAAAGACATTTATTTGATTAACATAAAAATGTCAAAGGCTGATTTTTGCATAAAGGAAGCTAAAGATAAAGCAGACATAGGAACCTTTTGAGATTTTAACCTCAAAAAACAACATGCAGGGGAGGAGGAACTGTTTTATCTTTAGAGCCACAATCATATCAATTTGCGAAGCTTATGCCAGATCAAGACTTGCCTCCATCAATTTTTCACATGCTAGAGAGAAACGTGGGTAAAAAAATCAGAGTCATTTTAGACCCCGCTTATGGTTTCGAAGGAACCTTGACAGCCGTAACTCATGAGCCGTCAGGAATCTGGCTCTCTGACGCGGAAGCAATCGTTTTAAGGTCAACAATCGCTCAGCCTATTCCGCAGGTCGCGAGCAGAGAAGAAAGAAGTGAGTTGTTTTTGCACCTTAATTCAGTTCAACGAATAGAAGTCTTGCATGCAACTACGCCAAGACGCTAAAGGATTATTTAAGCTGGGAAAAAGACTTTTGCTAAAACGGAAATTACTATTAGTGTAACGGCGAGGACCACGAGCAGTTCAGGTCGGATTTTTACTCCTTCAGTCTCTTCCTCAAAGAACCTTAGCAAACCAGCGCTTGCTGCTGGCATTGGACCTGTATCTTTCTTTTTCCGTCTTCCACTCATTAAACATCCCTACTGAAGTAAATGTGATACATGCCTAATATTTGCTTGCACTAATTAATCTTANGCCAAAATAAGCGGTTTGGACAGCATTCCAAACGCAGAGAGAACAAAGTTGGATCTTTGTACTCGAGGATATTCAGAAAAGTATAGATGGTTTTAAGAGCCCAAATTTGGAGCCTTTTTGGAATTCATTGCAAAAGAAATAAGGATCAGGTTGTAATGGCTAAAGCTCAATCCATTAAAATGTTGAAAGTTTTGCCTAAATTAGAAGAGAACGATCCCTTTAAAAACATATTTTCTGTATACAAAAGCATCAACCAGACTTACAAAAATCGTTGTCGTCAAGTTTAATCTTTATTACTACCCAAATTTTTATCCTCTGAGGTGAGCATTTATGCAAATCCATGAGTTTCAGGAAATGATGAAGCGTCTTTACTTCGAAAGAGATTCTATGCGAGGAACACAGAGNACTTTTAATTGGCTGGTTGATGAGGTAACTGAACTGGGCGAAGCGCTGAAAGGAACCGACAGGGAAGCCACCGAAAAAGAGTTTGCCGATGTAATTGCGTGGCTTGCATCGCTTGCCAACATAATGGGAATCGACCTTGAGAAAGCAGCCCTCAACAAGTACAACAACAAATGCCCAAAATGCCAAGGCGCACCATGTCAATGTACTTTTTAACCTAAACGTTTCTGTCCTAAACCCGTTGCCAACCAAACAAAGCGCCAACTGCCCTTGCGCCCCACTGTACCTTCATTTTTCAACAATCTAAGATGGTGCATCACAACACCATAGGATAAAGCAGTCTGGTTAGCAATCTTGATAGCACTACAACTTTGCTTCTCAAGCAGAACCAAGATTTTTGTTCTTACCATAAGACCACACTGTACATTTCTGATGTTTTTTAGGTATGCGTTAGGATGCATTGTTTCTTTGATTCTCTTTTCACCGTGAAAATAGGTATACAGATTATCTTGATAAGGTTTAGTCTAATTAAAATCAAAAAGCTTGGCTTGTTTCGGCTTTTTGTTATCAAACATTGTAGCTATCTCTTCCTTGATTAAATCCATGCGTTGCGTATAATATTTTGGCAGACCATACTTATCGACCAACTCCTGCGCTGCAACAAGGTACTTTTCTATCCCGCCGCGGTAAACAGTAAGCGTAAGTTTTCCTCCGCAAGAGGGGCATTTGCCTTTAAGGGGCAATCGACGGAATTTTTTGTTGCATGACTTGCACCGGAACCCTTGCGTTGAAAAGGCACGCATGTTACCAGCGATGTCCCGCATGAAGTGGGTATTCAAAACTTTCAGCGCCACGCGCCTAGCATCTACAGCATCTATCATTTCGCCTAACTCTAACTGCATGTGTAGCTTGTCTATCATGGATTTGAACTCTTTGTAGGAACTGTTAGCGTTGCCGAGGTTGATGTTTGTGCAAGGGGTGGTGAATTGGAAGCCTTCGAACTGTGCTTCTGTGCCCA